>ERZ856578.5537-NODE-5537-length-15248-cov-6.332476_pt1 | contig 15248 bp, 14 predicted proteins | sample MGYA00514384_ERZ856578 | MGnify/ENA primary metagenome ERZ856578 (study PRJEB29103, sample SAMN06111958) | human gut metagenome | biome: human gut; feature: ankylosing spondylitis patient; material: healthy_person | host: Homo sapiens | place: China:Hangzhou...
CTTCAAAGGTGGAAGGAAATACGCTCACTGTTACATTTGCTCCCAACGAAACACAGAATGGACGTTATGTTCGTGTAAACGTTTCTGCAGGTGATATTTTTGATAAAATCATGTTTGTGCAGAAACCAGAATAAACAATTTGTCTTTTCCCCCATACAAATGCTTCCGTACTTTCGCAGTATGGAAGCATTTTCACACTTTGATTTTTCATTATATAACGAGATTGATTCTTCTAAAAAAACGACCTCAAACATTTGCTCGTTAAGAAAAAAGTGTTATCTTTGGCGCATTAAAAACCATAAAATCATTGGCTTATGAAGAAACTATTTTTCATCATCTTCCTCATGGCTTTCTCGTTTGCGATAACGGCAAACGCCAAGAAACCCAAAGTCGTATGGCCTAAGGCAGTGCTGACTCTTAAAGACGGTACTGTGCTCAACGGCTATTTGCAGAACGACATCCACTTCATGAAAAAAAACATCTATTTCAGTGAAACACAAAATGGTAAGGATGTAAAATACAAAATCGTAGACATTAAATCCCTTGAGGTGGATAATGCTCTCCAGGATGGCAAGAAACGCATTTTCATCCTTATAGATGACGACCCTAAATTTCCATTTTTGGCAACTGAAGTTTTCAAGGGAAAACATGTCACTGGCTATATGGAACCATTTGCTTTTGACAATTCCACCCACAGCAGGTCGTTTACTGGTATATGGACAAATATTACCGTTTATTTAGACTGTAGGGCATATCACTATATGGTTGATAGCGGCAAGCATGTTTACTATTGGATGTTATTTGAGGATAAAAAAATTAATTCCAAAAGAGAAAAATACTCTCAAAAGAAACTGTTGAAAAAGATAAAGGATAAATTCAAGGACTATCCTGCCGTCGCTGAAGAAGTGGAAAAGAGAGGACTCACTGCTGAGCAAATCCACGAGGACCCTACCATTCTTCTTGAAATCCTTGACAAGAGTCTGCAATAATCTTTTGTCTTTTCCCCCATACAAATGCTTCCGTACTTTCGCAGTATGGAAGCATTTTTCAATTTATCCCTACCCACTGATTGGCAGTCACTCTCTGACAGCCAACTCTTGTATTTCTTCACGCAGCTCTCGCATGATCTGCCAATGGAAGAAATTCTCACTCTCTGTCTGTTCAAATGGGCAGACTTAAGAGTGTTGTGCAAGACGCATGACGGCAGCTATCTCGTGAAGCAGCGCCATGCGCCCAAGCATGAAACAACGCTGACCATCAGACAAATGCAAGCAGCCACGGCATCTTTGGAATTCTTACGGCAATTCGCTCCATTGCCGGTTCGCATCACTAAAATCGGAAGAGCCACTGCCATCGAAGCAGACTTCCAGGGCGTGCCGTTCTCGACGTTCATCTCTGCCGACAACTACTATCAGGGTTTTCTCCACACCAAGAACGATGCCTTATTGAAAGACCTCGCCACGCTTTTGTATCCAAAGGTCAAGAAGTCGCAGCTCACAACACCGCTTTTGCTCAACGCCTTCTATTGGTTCTCATCGCTGAAGCATTACTTCGCCCGACTGTTCCCGCACTTCCTGCAGCCAATGTCCAGTTCTTCTGAAGACCTCCTAGGCTACGTACCGCCCATCGGGGAGGTGCTACGGACTGCCATGAATGCACAGATCCGTGCGCTCACTGGTGGAGACATCACCAAAGAGGAAGCGGTGCTCTCGATGGACACATGGCGAGCACTCACAGAACTCGATGCTAAGGCTAAAGAAGTTGAAGACATCAAACGACAAACGAAATGACATACAAGAATATCAATTGGGATGCATCATCTTTCTTTGAAAGACTTGCATCCAAAAACAAATTAGCTAAGACAGAAGAATTCCGATTCTGCCGTGTTTCCGGACTGGAAGGATTTGAAGAAGCTATTCTGCATCTCCAATCCACAGCCAACTTCATTGCCGTCTCTGATATATCACAAGGATATACAGAGCTAAACACAACACCGCACACACGAAGAGTAAAAACAGTATTCTTCGCTATGCGCCATGCACTCGACGATATGCAAGCACGCCAGGAGTGCATGGATACTATGCGTGAGCTATTCCGACAATTCATGTCGGTGCTCATACAAGAGAAAACGAGAGTCGAGGAAGAACACATCTACCTCGACCCTCGTATCTCATTTCAGGAAATAGACAAGTATTTCCTTTCTGGCTGTGCCTGTGCCTTCTTCCAAATAGCTACGGACGTTTATACAGACCTACGCTATAATGAAGAGGAATGGGAATTATAATATTAAAATCCAGCAAATAGATTAAAATCTATCGGGGCATCATCATTACTATGTTGATTCTTGAACTCTATAAATCTCATTTTTGTTTCTTCTGGTATTTTATTATATAGTTCCTCTGACATTCCAAAATTTTCGATTTTTGTTGCAAACAAATCTGTAAGCATATAACCTAATGAATTAGCATCTAGATTTCCCCATAACTCTGTATATTTCCGGATGTGGGAATTTACATGATTTTGGGGATATCCAACAATTATCTCCAATGTATTCTCACGTGGTATTATATGGATAAACAATATTGATTCTCTAATCATTATTCCAGCCGGCAAATCATGGTATTCATCTTCTCCATATATTGCTGATGCATAAATATCAAGTTTCGGATAAGTATAATGTTTGAAATAAAAGAGCCCACTATTATGGTTTATTTCTTCTGTCAATTCGTCCTTTAATCTACGAAGAGAATTTCCAGTACATAATAATTTGCGTAAATGCTCAGATACCTCATCATTGAAAGATATATTTAATTCTTCATTATTCTTTTTAAATTCTAACCATTGAGTAAAGACTATTTCAATTTTTACTAGCTCACCACATAATGCTCTATAACTATATAAGAGTTGGTTTCTATAGTTATCAAGATTGAAGTTTTTTACTTCAATACTGCGAAACAATTCTGTGTCATGCTTAGCACAAAATATAGGATATGACAGTGCTTCGTTTATACCTATAGACTTAAACTCCCAATAATTATCATCTGCAAGCCAATAGAGAGGATATCTGTATTTTACCTCTCTAAACTTGTGAGAACATGAAATATTATTTAAAATGCCATGTCTCTGTAGAAGGTGAGAGTTTATTGCAAACTCTGTACATCCAGGACATTGACATTTTATTTCTTTTAATACCTTCTTTTGTATTTTTGCCAATAACGTCAGTTGTTGTTTGGTTGCTGTCATATTTATTATTGTTCAGAAATAAACCTATAATTACTTTTAATTAGAAAGGGTTTCTATTGTTCACATCTTCTGTTTTTATTATAATCTTGATTTATATAATATTAATTGCAAATATAATAAACTCCCATAGAATATCTAAATATTTCCATAATTATCTTTAATCTATATCCTATTTTTGTTACATGTTAGATTACATATGAGAGATTTATAGAATAAATGTCTTTTTATTAATAGATGATTGAAATCTATCTTTGCATTATGAATCAACAAATCACCGAACAACAAACATTTGAGCAGAGGCAAAAGTTCGTTCTTGCCTTCAACGATACGATGCTCAAAATATGGCGTGAGCAAATGACTCTCCTCGGTGTAATCGACACCGGACGTTTGCTTCACAGTCCCAAGTCCCTCCCCGTAAGAGCGGACGGACGGTTTATCGAGCTCGGACTGTCACAGTCCTTCCTCGAATATGGCCTTTGGCAGAACTTCGGTACGGGTAAAGAGATTCCTCGTGGAAACAAGGGCGACATCGGACGTGAACGCAAGCGCAAGAAGAAGCCCTGGTTCAGCCGTAAGTACTACGCTTCCGTCATGAACCTCCGTGACTTCCTCTCCGACAACATCGCTCATGAGTTCGTCGGTGTCGTCGCCCAAGCACTTGACGACAAGTATGTGCGCTATAATCACTAACAATGTCTTTTCTCCATCTAAAAGTCAGCCATACCTTTGCTAAAAACAAGCAAAAGTATGGCTGACATTTCATCTATCACATCTCTCATTACCTCATTTCGCAGCGAGACGCGCGAAGAGGCTATAACGCCCGAAGTTCTGGGCGCACTGTTGCAGAAAATCGCTGACCTTTTGGGCAAAGCTGCTCTGCAGACGGACGTGAGTCGCATTGATAATTGGCGCTCGGATCTTGCACGCATCGGCTATGTGCTGACATCGCTCACCGTCGGCTCGGACGACCGCAACAACGTGTACTTCACGTTGGGAAAGGCGAACCTCTCTACTGGCATTAATCAAATTGCAAACAATTCCATTCTCATACGCCAAGCCACTACCGAGCGTGCCGGTGTCATGCGCGCGCAGCAGGTGCAGGACTTGAACAAATGCAAGGCTGACATTTCCAAGTACTTCTCTTCGCTCGCAAATATGGAGGAAACAATCTTGAACATTCAAAAGGGAATTGCATCCATCAGCCTCCGTGTTTCCAGAAACACCAAAGCAACCACTGTCAACGCTGAAGATATCCTAAAGATTCAGACGGATATCAAGTCGCTTGCATCGCAGATGAAATCGTTGCAAACGGACATTCAGAAGTTTGCCACGATGAAGCAAGCTACGCAGATGCACATTGAATGTATCATCACTGACAGCACTCTCGTGATACAGGATGCCCACCGTTATATCCGGCAAGGGCTTACACCGGTCATTTTCCGACACTCGGTGCGTACAAGTCGCAAGCAGGAGGATGAAAACGGTGTGCGTGAGTATCTTCCACGGCGACGTGGCTGGAACCGCTTTTATGACGACCGAAAGATTAGTGTGAATAATGGCGACGAGATTTCTTTCCGTCTGGATAAGGAGGGCGACCCGAACAGAGGCAAGTTTTTTACTGAACCTGGTGTATTGTTCAGCGACTGCCGTGCCGTCATCGACCCCAATACGCAAAGGCTTTCAGAAGTCCGCATTTACTTTGGCAAACGCTCATTTAACATTCTCGGCATCAACCGCCATTTCCGCTTCGCCATCGGATTTTACAAGAAGTCTAAAGATTACGGTCCGTTCCAGTTCGGAGAACTCCGAACTAACCTCGCTGAGTTCAGGGTTATCGCAAGGGCTGATCAATTGTATGATAGCAACAATTACAAACTCACCTTCAATTTCAGTATGTAAACGAAAAGAGCCATGGTTTCTCCGCAAGGAGGCCACCACAGCTCGGATGCAAAATGGTGTTCGCGACACCACGCTGCCAAAGAGCAATGGTCCAATCGACCACAACTCAATCGCAAAGATAATGCAAATCGAATGCAGAACAACAAGCGTGCTTGATTGTTATGCTGAGATGCAGCTTATCTTATACAAAGATAACCACATCATATTAACTCTCAAAAGACAATTCATTATGACAAAAGAAACTAAGGAAAAAGTGCAGATTGTATCTGCCATAGCTATGCTCATCGGTGGATTCCTCCTCGCTGTCGCAGGATTCATCGTACCGCCCACCGGACAAATTCACGAGTCTGTCCTGGGTGTATTCGCAGAGTGTCTAATCTATGCCGGCTCAATCTTCGGTGTCACTATCTACATACAGACTAAGTATGCAGAACTACGCTCGTACCTCGACGACAAGCTGAAACGGAAGGAGGAGAAGAATGCGCAAGATTGATCTCATCATCGTCCATTGCTCTGCCACGCCCGAAGGCAAGGACTTCACCACGGCAGATATCGACCGCTGGCACCGGCAGCGAGGCTTTGCATCCATCGGATATCACTTCGTTATCTACCGCGACGGCTCTGTGCATCATGGCAGACCGCTCGCACAAGTGGGAGCGCACTGCCAAGGGCACAACGCCCATTCCATAGGAATCTGCTATATCGGTGGTTTGACCGCCGACGGCAAACCCCCTAAGGATACTCGCACGAAGGAGCAGAAATCCGCATTGGTGGCACTTCTTCGTAAACTCAGAGTGCAGTTCCCCAGTGCCAAAATCCGAGGACATCGCGACTTCGCTGCCAAAGCGTGCCCATCATTCGATGCCACGGCAGAGTATGCAAACATCTAAACCATACGATATGAAACATATCCTAATCCTTATTCTTTGTGCATTTGTACTGGCGTGCAAGAGCACAAAGACAGCATCTTCCTCCAATGAAAGTGAGCGAAACGCCGTTTCGCAAGCTCAATGGCGATCCGCTCAGAATCTTTCATTCAGTTCCCTACAGTGCCTTACCGCCCTTTCATTCGATAGCTGCGTCTTCACATTCGGGGGTGTCGACACGTCGGCAACCCCTCAATGTTCCGACCTCAGCTATCCATCGGGCAAGCCCCTGTCCAATGACAAGGCAAAGCCTCCATCTTACCACGGCAAGCCTTCAGCAATAAGTCACGGCAAGCCGTCATCTCTCAGACTCTACGGACTTCACCTTTCCCAAGAGGAAAAGGAGGAGTCCGCAGCTGCACAGCAGGTGGAAGACAGCATCGCAATAGCGAAGCAGTCTTCATCCGACAAGTCGCAGGAAATCATCAAGTCAAGGTCTTCTGTTCCCTTCACGGCAAAGCTCGCTATTGCCGTCCTGATGATGATAACGGCAGTAGCCGTCATTTTCTTTATCCGTCGCTATCTCGCCGGCAGACGACGACACTTCGGTCACAGACTCCCGAATTCATTGCCTGGCAGCTCCGGCGGTGCATTGTTCGGTGGCGAGGACAAGCCATTGCATGGCTAAGTGAAATTGTGGGGTGTTCCATTGCGTTCCGTCGCTTTGGGCTTCTGTTGCAAAATAAGTATGCCACTTCCCTGATCCGTACCATGTCTCTTTTTCTCGGATGTGAGGAGGACAAATCGCCTGAAGTCGAATAGTCCTCCATACATTCGAGAAAAGTGCAAGCACACGAGTCACGGTACGGGGTAAGCAACATACACATTTCTCCACGGCAGCCCAAAGCCCCTCCACTTCATTACACGCCCCACAATTTCACGGCTACGCCAGTCCTCGCCACCGAACAATGCACCACCTACGCACATGATTGACGCATCACCCAGCCAAGCAACGCTTGCAGCGAGCTTGTCTGACCTCCTCGTCAATCATCAACACGCAAGCGTCATCCGTCTTCCACGTCATTTCATTCCGTCATTCTTCTCCACATCTGCGATGTCATCCTGTTTTTTAGCACATCAAAGATGTCTATCTATCATCATCAAAGGTGAATAGTGTTGCACACCCTTCACCTTTCTTAATAGGTACGGACACACGCTCCATTGCATTGCGCATAAGTCCGTGCAGCTGCGCTCTATTGTCTATCATCTCGCTATGCTCAATCCCTTTCATTTCGCTTCGCTCAATCTTCTCTTCTTCAGCCGAAAGGCAGTGGCTCTCCACTCCCGTGTCCGTCCGTTATGCGCCACCTCCTTTCGTCCACTGTTGCGAAAGGATACTGCGCTACATTCCATTACGTTATCATTCCGGAGTTTCTCTATGACTCTGCGAGCCATGGAGAAGTCCTACATTACCACTTCATTACATTCCACTTCATACCCATTCGCTTCGGGTAAGGCAGAGCCTTCTGTTTCCTATAAGGCGATGCCTTCATGGTTTGGTAAAGCTGCGCTTTCTATTGTCTATCAATGCGAGAAAGCCGTCTGACTAATGGCAATCAAGATTGCTATAAGTCTGACAGCACTCTCGCTTATTCAAATAGGTATGGCAGAGGTATGGGATAGAAAAGGTAGTGCGCCTATTGTCGGGCAAGACCGACAGGCGCATTACCTTTTTATCCCTCACCACTGCCGCATTACCGCCCGATGGGTCGGGCGTGGCGTGGTGGCTCGCTTGGTGTGGTGGCGGTGGTTCAGTACGCAGTATGAAGCCGAAACCTTCGTTTTTTCTCGCATATATTGCAACATCCGCAAGCCATTGATGCCCATCCGATACCCAATAGCCTTTCGTGGTACGGCAAGACCCTCGGGTTGCTCGGCTTGGAGGCTTAAAGTGCCGAAAATAGAGCATTTGACGCATCCGAAAACCCTATATCGTGCCGAAACCCGATGCTTTGCCGAAACCTTTTGCTTGTTTCAGTCTTATTTGTTCAAGTCGAAACCTTATGTCGTGCCGAAACTCGGTGTTCTTCCGAAACCTTTTGATTGTTTCTGCCTTATTTGTTCAAGTCGAAACCCTCGTTTTTCGTGGAACTTGGAGCGTTTGCGCATCAGCGTGAAACCTCGGCTCGCTTTCGTCATCAGCGAAACTTGCAAGCCTTTTTCGTCACTTTCTGCCTTTTCGCTTTTTGGCGCAACTAAGGCGGTTTTGCGTGTGTGAGAAACTAAATATTAACATTTGTTTACATATTCCGCAAAGGTCGGGCGGTCGTAGCCGTCAGCAAGGACAGGGCGGTCGGGGGGTCTTTATCAAGACGGGTTAAGGGAAAATCCCTTAACAATCCCTTAACGGCTTGATACACAAGCCTTTCGTTTTTCTATCGCTTAATTTTCGTCGGTTTTTGTCGGCGCCAGCGTGCCTAAATCGGGCGAAACTGCCTTATTTCTCGTCTTTTGAGTGGTGTTTGAGCGGTGTTATTTTTGCGTATCATTAAACCAATAAAATTGAAAGACGTATGTCGAATATAAACACCAATGCGACCGTTACGCTCACTGTCAACGGAAAACAGGCGGAAGATATGCTCCTGAAACTGAAATCTCAGGCTGCAAACCTCGAAAAAGCCATTGAGAAAGCGGCAGCAGCAGGAAACAAGCAGCAGCTCACGAAGCTAAAGCGTGAACTGAAGGAAACCAATCGCCAAATCTCGCAGATTGAAAATGCAGCAAAGGGGGTCGAGCATGTTCTGCAACGACTCGATGAAACTTCGCCAAAGGAACTGAACCGCACATTGGCACAGCTGAAACGAAACCTAAATGGGCTTGAACGTGGAAGCGAAGAGTGGAACAGACAGTGCGAGGCGATAAAACGTGTAAAGGCGGAGATTGCCAAAGTGAACTCGCAACTGCGAGAGAATGAAAGTCTGTGGGAACGGATGAACCGAAAGTTGAACGATTGGCAGACGGCTCTTGCCGGCATTGCTGCTGCCATCACGGGTATCATCATGGCAGGACGCTCGGCGGTGAACGCTTTTGCGGATATGGACCAGGAGATGGCGAATGTGCGCAAGTTTACGGGTATGAACGCTTCGGAGGTGGAGCAACTGAATGAGGACTTCCAGAAGATTGACACCAGAACGGGGCGTGAGGAATTGAATAAGTTGGCGCAGGAAGCAGGACGATTGGGCAAAACCTCGCAGGAGGATGTCTTGGGCTTCGTGAAGGCTGCCGACCAAATCAATGTGGCGTTGGACGACCTTGGTGATGGGGCTACGCTGACTCTTTCAAAATTGACAAACATCTTCGGTGACGAGGAACGACTCGGCACGGAGAAGGCTCTGCTTGCCGTGGGTTCCGTTATTAATGAGTTGTCACAGAACTGCACGGCTTCGGCTCCTTATCTCGCAAACTTCACACAGCGCATGGCTGGCGTGGGTGCCCAGGCGAAGATGACTATCCCGGAAATTATGGGCTTCGCTGCGGTTCTCGATAGCCAGGGACAGGCGGTGGAGATGTCGGCAACTGCTGTTTCCAAAGTCATTATGGATATGTTCAAGGAGAACGACAAAATCATCAAGGCTACGGGACTTAATGCGAAGGAGTTCAACGAAATGCTGAAGAAGAGTACTAACGAGGGACTGCTGATGTTGCTGGATCGTCTTCACGAATTGGGCAACATCGACGTACTGGCTCCAGTCTTCAAGGATATGGGCGAGAATGGTGCTCGTGCTGCGCAGGTGATTTCGGCTCTTGCTGGCAACCTCGATATGGTGCGGTGGGAGCAGGAGGAAGCTACTAAGGCGTTTGCGGAGGGTACATCGGTCACAAATGAGTTTAACGTGCAGAACACGACGGTGCAGGCAGGACTTGACAAGGCTCGCAAGGGTGTGACGGAGATGGCGGTGGCACTCGGTGAGCAGCTGCAACCGATAATGAAGCATGTCATCTCTTCCACCACTTTGTTGTTGAAGTTCATGTCTACTTCTATCACGTTCATCAAGGAGAACGCTTTTACTTTAGCTTCGCTGACTGCTGCTTTTATTGCCTATAAGATTGCGGTGAACGCTTCAAACATTGCTTTCAAGGCGCATTATGCGTGGCTCGTCATTTTCAAGGCTGCGACAACAGCATACAAGACTACGGTCGCCACATTGCACGCTGCACACCTTTTGTTGCAGATGGGTCTCGCCAAACTGCAGGGCAATTGGGTGCGCCAGTCGTGGCTGATGTCGGACCTCAAAAAGCAGGGTGCTCTTCTTGCATCGGGCTATGGTGCGATAGCTGCCGGAGCCATCGCTCTCGGAGCGGTCTTGTATAAGCTGTACAAGAAGATGACGGAGGTGTCGCAAGCAGAAAAGGACTTGCAGGAGATACGCAAGCGTGGGCAGGAGGGCATCATCGACGAGAAGAACAAGATTGATGCGCTTATTGCGGTGGCTCGCGATGAAACGCAGTCGCTGAAGGACAGACACACGGCAATTGATGCGCTCAACAAGATTATCCCGAACTATAATGCCCAGTTGGATGATACCACGGGCAAGTATAAGGAGAATAAGAAAGCTCTTGATGATTACTTGAAGTCGTTGACTCGCAAGTATGAGATTGAGGGTGCTAAGGATAAGTTGCGTGATATCGGAAAGCAGCGTGTCGACCTTAATCTGGAAAAGCAGAGGCAGGAGCGTGTCGTGGCCATGGATGAGATGGAGGCAAGGACGGAAACGGTTATGCCTGGTCAGGAGGGAAAGGTGGTGCAGTTGGGTGTCAACTCGTTGCGTGCCTCTAACAGACGTGCGCTTGCCAAGACAAAGGAGGACCTGGCGGAGCTTGACCAGCGTGAGGCGAACATCTTAGGCATATATGGCGAAGACATCAAGAAGGAGGCACTCAATGACGCGAAGAAAGAACAGAAGCAGGAGCAGGAGCAGCAGCAGACGCAGAATCCTCCATACACACCTACCAAGACGGACAAGAAGACGAAGACAGAGGATGTGCTGAAACCGCAGAAGGACTGGAAGACCAGGGAGCAGGCTCTCAACCGCATTGCGTATGCCAAAGGTGAGAAGGACTTCGAGGAGTACACGAACCGCATGACGGAGATTGATATAGAGTACAATCAGAAGGTTATGGCTAATGGCAAAGCTACGAGTGAACAAAAGCTGGAAGCGGAAGCAGCGTACTATGAGGCGAAGAAGAAGCTCGCTGATGACAAGAACACGCAATCGGCTAAGCAGGAGAACGACTATTACAATGAGCTTGTTGCTACGGAGAAACAGCGGTACATTGATGGAAAGGTAGACCAAAAGACGTTTGATGATGCGCTTGAACTCATGGAGTTGGAGCATCTGCGCCGTTTGACGAAGGTCTACACGGACGGTTCTAAGGAACAACTGCAAGCGCAGAAAAATTATCAGAATAAGCTCGTTGAAAACCAAAAGCGTAATCAGAATACCATCGAGGACAACGAGAAGAAGCATCAGAAGGAGCTTGCCAAAATAAAAGAGGACTACTTCGGGGATAACAAGTCGGAGAAGAAGGAGAAATACACCAAAGATAGTGCTGCCCTCGATGAAGTTTTCAAACAGGAGATAAAGGCTGCTGGCGACGATGCTAAGGAGAAGCTGCGTATCGAGGAAGCGTATCAAAAGGCAAAGGTGGCACTGGCGAAGAAGTACGGCCAGGAGTATAACGACACGAGCAAGAACTTCCTGCAGAACATGACGGAGGACATCACGGAGTGGCTGAACTCGGACCTCGGACAGGCGGTGCAAGGCTCTTTTGACACGCTAACGTCGGGCATGTCTTCGATATTTTCGGGCATGACTTCGCTCATTCAGGCGGAACTGGAGATACAGACGGCTGCCATCGAGAAGCGGTATGACAAGGAGATATCGCAAGCGGAGGGCAACAACTACAAGGTGAAGAAGCTCGAGGAGCAGAAGCAGAAGGAGCTGGCAAAGAAAAAGAACGAGGCGAACAAAAAGATGTTTGCCATGCAGGTCATTCAAGCGGTGGCGCAGACGGCACAGAACGCCATCTCGGCTTATGGCTCGGCAGCGGCGATCCCTCTTGTGGGTTATATCCTGGCACCAGTGGCTGCTGCAATGGCGGTGGCTGCAGGAGCTATTCAGATTGCTGCAATCAAAAAGCAGCAGCAAGCGAGTGAAAGCCAGGGCTATGCCAAGGGTGGCTTCACTCCGAAAGGCTCCAAGTTCCAAGAAGTGGGCGTGGTTCATGCCGGGGAATGGGTGGCGTCGCAGGAGATGCTTGCCAACCCAGTTGCGCGTCCCATCATCAACGCCCTGGACTATGCGCAGCGGACTAACACCATCGGATCCTTACGAGCCGATGATGTGAGCCGGACTATTGCGACTATTGCATATAGCACGCCACAACAGCAACAGCCTATCATCGTGCAGCAGCAGTCGGACGGACTGGCTACGGCTGCAATCGTGCAGAACACAAAGGCTATGCAGAGTTATGCTGATACGATGAAGCAATTGGAGAAGCGATTGAGCGAGCCTTTCGTCACGGTGAACACGGTCACGGGTGACACTGGCATCAAGCAAGCGCAGGACGAGTATGACACACTAATCCGTAACAAGACACCAAAGAGTAGGAGAAAGTGAGTAACCTCTGGTTAATGGTGAGCCTCGCCAATTGTCATTACATACATAGCAATAAATAAGAATATTAGGAGCAAAATCCATGTGGCAAGCGATATGTATGATAAAGTGGCAAGTGTTCGTCTTGCTGACTTACCTTTCACATATCTACTTAAAATATACAGTACGACACTACTTGCAATAAGAAATATGAGCAAGTGTGGAAAATCGAAATTCCAATAGTCAATAAAGACAAGACTTGCAACAAAAAGTGTCAAACTTGCGAATATTATAATTAGTGTATGTTTCATTTTGCAAAAGTAATAAAAATGGAAATAATAATCAATGGCAAACAAGCTTTTTTGAAGAAGAACACTTCGTTTGACTTCATCTTCGAGAACCGTCTGTTTACGGGTAGCGACAGCTACACCTTGACAATTACGTTTCCACTAAAGGGATGCGCCCGAAATATAGCCATCTTCGGGCACATCCACAGAGCGGATGTTATCAAGTCGAAGGTGGTGTTTGACTGCGACATACGTGATGGCGCATTTATGAAGTCTGGCTCCATCACAATAACAGAAATATCGGACGTAGAAGTAAAAACGCAGTTTCTGGAGGGGCGCAGCGAGCAGAACTTTAATGAGACGTTTGACGATATCTATCTCAATGAAATGGATTTGGGATATCCTACCAAACGCGATAATCTTATAGCAGCAGAAGCGTTCAAACCATATCCAACGAACAACTGGGTGCCGTTGCCGTGGGTAAACAACTATTCCGGCAATCTGCAGAATGCTGTTACCACATCTGTCCATTTCATCACTGGCTTCGAGAATGTCAAAAGCACTCTTTCGTTCCAGCCATACTTATTGTATATCTTGAAGCGTATTTGTTCGCAATTGGGGTATGAGGCGAACTTTGCTGAACTGGAGCAATCGCAATATAAATATCTCTTGATTTGCAATACGCTTCCGGCTGCATGGGCTGCGTGGAACTTTGCCATTGCATTGCCTCATTGGACATTGAACGAGTTTTTTGAGCATCTTGAAAACTTCCTTTTCGGAGATTTTGATATCAACCATAAGGCTAAGCGCATCGAGTTTCATTTCTCTAATAGTCTGGCAAAATCGGCAGGAGAGGTAATCTTAAACAAGGTCTTGGACTCTTACACAACAGAGGTGTCGCAAGAAGATGAAAGCAAGTACATCGCTTCGGCTAACTTGAAATACGCTGATAATGATGCGCTTCTGTGGTCATATTACTCGTGCGACTGGTTTATAAGAGCCAACAAGTCAAAGGCTTTGGTCTATGATACATTTCGGGAATTGATTGACAAGGCTATGACGTTGAAGATTAGCGGTTATTACAAGTCTACGGGGCATAGCGGACATGGATACAGCGAGTCTTTCAGCCGTGGCTATCCAGTTGGAAGTGACGGAAACAGACTGTTTTATTGCAAGGAGATTGATACCTATTTTATAATGTACTGCTACAAATCTGAATTTGTCAGCAAGCATAATGGCATGAAGTGGTACAAGTATTATAACCGTCTGATGCCTGTAAATCAGTTCGGAGATTATTTTGTTGATAATGATGCTGACGATATTGAACTGAAAATCGTTCCTGCATGGATAGAGGGTACTGACGACAAGTATGGCAATTGTATGTTTCTCGACTGCGGAGAGTTGGGCAGTAGAGAAACATGGACTATATCGGAAGACGGTACAGGCTCTTCTGGCTCTGCATCTTCTGGCATCTACATAGGACAAAGACCGAACAATGAAGGGCAATTATCATCGGTACGCTATCACGATGATGTAGACTATGATGCAGGAGACTTGGCACAAGGCACTGCAAGCTATGTGATTGGCAAAGGAGAAACCGAGAAGTCATCTGCATACTTTGATGTTATATATGTCGGCTTTTGGAGTGGACATTATCTTTTCGGCGGTAATCAGCCACATCCTATAATAGATAAGGTGGAGGTTACTGACTCGTTTGGGTATAACAGAACTCAATTCACCTTGCGATTGAAAGACGGCATAGCCAATTCTATGCGCTTGTCAATGCACAAGATTGATGGAAAGCAGAAGTTCCATTTCTCTTTCCTCTCTGACACAATACCTAATCCTCGTGCATTGTTCTACATACGTGGACAGAGGTATATATGCGAAAAAATAACTGCCACCTTCCATGAGTCGGGAAAGTCGCAGTTACTAAAGGGAATATTCTATCGTGTCTTAGCTGATTGAACGCTGCAAGGCTGTGGCATGGCGCTCGATGGTGGTGCGCAGCACCTTGGCATAAATCTGTGTGGTCTTGATGTCCTGGTGCCCAAGCATACGAGCCACATTCTCTATAGGCACATCGTGAGCCAATGCCATTGTAGCGAAGGAGTGGCGGGCAACGTGCACAATTTAAGCAAAAGCACCGGAAAGTGAATTTGAGAGAAATGAACTGTAAGTGGTTGAGAATGAGTAATATTTCATAATTCTGCCAATTGTCTGCAAAGCAAAGCCGAGCAGGATATTGAGTTATTTCAGTTACCAAACCGTTAGCGGTCAGTTACCGAAACCAACAC
>ERZ856578.5539-NODE-5539-length-15243-cov-4.965383_pt1 | contig 15243 bp, 10 predicted proteins | sample MGYA00514384_ERZ856578 | MGnify/ENA primary metagenome ERZ856578 (study PRJEB29103, sample SAMN06111958) | human gut metagenome | biome: human gut; feature: ankylosing spondylitis patient; material: healthy_person | host: Homo sapiens | place: China:Hangzhou...
GCCAGGGTGGCATAGGCGTAGATGGTGGCCATGCCGAAGAAGGCGATGACCCACATCCAGAAGATGGCGCCGGGGCCGCCGGTGAGGATGGCGCCGGAGGCGCCCACGATGTTGCCGGTGCCCACCTGGGCGGCGATGGCGGTGGCCAGGGCCTGGAAAGACGTCATGCCGCTGGACTGCTTGCCGCCGTTGAGGGACAGGTTGCCGAACACCTTGCGCATACCCTCGCCGAAGAAGCGGATCTGCACAAACTTGGTGCGGATGGTGTACCACAGACCCACGCCGATGAGCAGGATCACCAGAATGTAATTGGACAGATACTCGTTGATCTGGCAGACCACGGGATAGAGCACTGCCTCTAAGGATGCGAACATGGACATTTGCGATCTCTCCTTTTGCGCCCTTGGCGCGCACACAGATTTTCCCCCTGAAGCAAAACATGGACCGGGGAGTTTTCGCTCCACGGTCCATGAGAAAAGCAACGGTAACGACTTCCCTGTGTGCGAAAAACATGCACACCGGCCAGCCGGTCGTTTTCCTCTGTCCTTTTGCCTGAGAGATTAGCGGCTTTGCCGCATTGCACCTTCGGCACTCGTTCGTGGGACGAGCTTCTCCAGAGTCACATCCGCGCACAGTCCTCGTCCCCCATTCGGGACACCTGAGAGTGTTACTCCTTCGGCAAGCGGGACCCCGCTGTTTTCCTGCACACTTCGTCTGTCTGATTCAGTTGTGCTGTTAAGATAGCACATGCAGGACCGTTTGTCAACCCACGAAAAACATTTATACGTCTGTGACGGATTTTCGCCGTCCTCGCCGCTGGTTTCTGTAGGAAAGTTTACAATTTGGTCTTTCTTCCACCGGGGAATTGTGATATACTAAGTTGATATTGTTAAAGTGCGGAATTATGGTCACCTGCACCGGACAAAAGTAGAGACAACAAATCACGACCAAGAGGTGTTTTGCGAATATGAGTTTGTTTACCAAGATCTTCGGCACGGCCTCTCAGCGGGAGCTGAAGTCCATCTATCCCATCGCGGACAAGGTGGACGCCCTGGAGGAGGAGTATAAGGCCCTGACCGACGCCCAGCTCCAGGCCAAGACCCCCGAGTTCAAGGCCCGTCTGGCCAACGGCGAGACCCTGGACGACATCCTGCCCGAGGCCTTTGCCGCCTGCCGCGAGGCCGCGTGGCGCGTGCTGGGGCTGCGCCCCTATCGGGTCCAGGTGGTGGGCGGCATCGTGCTGCACCAGGGCCGCATCGCCGAGATGCGCACCGGCGAGGGCAAGACCCTGGTGGCCACCCTGCCCGCCTATCTGAACGCCCTGGCCGGAAAGGGCGTCCACGTCATCACCGTGAACGACTATCTGGCCAAGCGTGACTCCGAGTGGATGGGCAAGGTCTATCGCTTCATGGGCCTGACCGTGGGTCTGGTGGTCCACGGGGTCATGGGCCCGGAGAAGAAGGCCGCCTATGACGCCGACATCACCTATGGCACCAACAACGAGTTTGGCTTTGACTATCTGCGGGACAACATGGCCATCTACTCCCAGGAGCTGGTCCAGCGGGGCCACTCCTTCGCCATCGTGGACGAGGTGGACTCCATCTTGATCGACGAGGCCCGCACCCCCCTGATCATCTCCGGCCAGGGGGAGGAGTCCACCCAGCTTTATACCATTGTGGACCAGTTCGTCTCCCGCCTGAAGTGCAAGCGGATCGTTGAGGTGGACGAGAAGGAGGAGGAGGACGTCAACATCGACGCCGACTATGTGGTGGACGAGAAGGCCCGCACCGCCACCCTCACCGCCCCCGGCATCAAAAAGGCGGAGGAGTTCTTCCACCTGGACAACCTGGCCGACCCGGAGAACACCACCCTGTCCCACCACATCAACCAGGCCATCAAGGCCCGGGGCGTGATGAAGCGGGACATCGACTATGTGGTCAAGGACGGCGAGGTCATCATCGTGGACGAGTTCACGGGCCGTCTGATGTTCGGCCGCCGGTATAACGAGGGCCTGCACCAGGCCATCGAGGCCAAGGAGGGCGTTCAGGTGGCCAACGAGTCCAAGACCCTGGCCACCATCACCTTCCAGAACTATTTCCGCCTGTATGACAAGCTGTCCGGCATGACGGGCACCGCCATGACCGAGCAGGAGGAGTTCGGCACCATCTACGAGCTGGACATCGTTGAAATTCCCACCAACAAGCCCATCGCCCGTATCGACCACCCCGACGTGGTGTATAAGAACACCGCCGGAAAGCTCCGCGCTATCCTCAACCAGATCGAGGAGTGCCACAAGAAGGGCCAGCCCGTTCTGGTTGGCACCGTGTCCATCGAGAAGTCCGAGGAGCTGTCTGACCTGCTCCGCCGCCGGGGCATCCCCCACAACGTTCTGAACGCCAAGAACCACGAGAAGGAAGCCGAGATCGTGGCCCAGGCCGGCAAGTTCGGGGCCGTCACCGTGGCCACCAACATGGCTGGCCGTGGTACCGACATCATGCTGGGCGGCAACGCCGAGTATCTGGCCAAGTCCGACCTGAGAAAGGCCGGTCTGTCCGACGCCCTCATCGCTGAGGCCACCGGCTTTGCCGAGACCGAGGACGAGGACATCCTCAACGCCCGGAAGATGTTCACCGAAGCCGAGGCCAAGTATAAGGAGAATATCAAGGCCGAGGCCGCCAAGGCCCGTGAGGTGGGCGGCCTGTTCATCCTGGGCACCGAGCGCCACGAGTCCCGGCGCATCGACAACCAGCTGCGCGGCCGTGCCGGCCGTCAGGGCGACCCCGGCGAGACCCGGTTCTTCCTGTCTCTGGAGGACGATATCATGCGCCTGTTCGGCTCTGAGCGGGTGATGGGCATGATGGAGAAGCTGGGCGTGGACGAGGACACCCCCATCGACGCCAAGATCCTGTCCGGCGCCATCGAGAACGCTCAGAAGAGCGTGGAGTCTCGGAACTTCCAGACCCGGAAAAACGTGCTGCAATATGACGACGTGATGAACACCCAGCGTGAGGTCATCTATAAGCAGCGCCGCCAGGTGCTGGACGGCGAGGACCTTCAGGCCTCCATCCAGACCATGCTCCACTCCATGGTGGAGAACGCCATCCACGGCCACATGGGCGAGCAGAAGCACATGGACGCCGAGGCCTTCCGGGAGGCCGTGGCCCCCTTCCGCGCCATGTTCCTCAAGCCCGGTGAGCTGGAGCTCACCGACGAGGAGCTTCAGCAGTACGACGCCGAGGGCCTGGTGGACCTGGTCAGCGGCAAGGCCCACGAGGTCTATGCCCAGAAGGAGCAGGAGATCGGCGCGCCCCTCATGCGGGAGCTGGAGCGGGTGCTCATGCTCCGGGTGGTGGACGAATACTGGATGGACCAGATCGACGCCATGAACGAGCTGAAGCAGGGCATCGGTCTGCGGGCCTATGCCCAGACCGACCCCGTAGTCGCCTATAAGAAGGAGGGCTACGAGATGTTCGAGAACATGGTGGCCGCCATCCAGGAGGAGACCCTGCGCCGCCTGTTCCTGGTCCGCCTGCGCAAGAACGAGGAGGTCAAGCGGGAGCGCGTGGCCAAGGTCACCTCCGAGTCCGGCGGCGGCGAGGACGTCATCCGCAAGGAGCCCGTGAAGCGGGTCATCAAGATCGGCCGCAACGACCCCTGCCCCTGCGGCAGCGGCCTGAAGTGGAAGAAGTGCACCTGCGCCCAGTATCACCCCCAGGGCACTCAGGAATAATTTAAACTGAAAGCGATAAAAAGCTGCGGAGAACGCCAAATTGGCAGGTTCTCCGCAGCTTTTCTTATTTTTTCAGTTTCACACAGGGTATCTCATGCCGCTCCGCCATCTGGAACAGCTCCGTCATAAAGCCGTCCCTCCCGCGGCTGAGCCGGGACAGGTCCAGCCGATACACCCTGCCCTGGGCATACAGCCGCAGGGTCTTCCAGCCCCTGACCTGCACCTTGACCGGGACCATCTCCACCCGCTCTATCTCCCGCCAATAAAGCTCCCGCTTTTTTCTCAGGGGATACCGGAGGACCAGCTTCTCCCGGGAATAGCGGATGCTGGTGGTGACGCAGATGAACAGGCCCACCACACTCACCAGGCCGCACACCGGGGCAAACCAGATGGCAAACCACTGGGAGGGTTCCCGCTCCAACGTCAGCTCCATCACCTGGCCGACCCCCAGCTGGGCCAGCATGGCCACATAGACCGTCAGGATCAAAATGCCCATGCCAGCCATCAGGAAATACTCCCCGCCATAGCCCAGGGCGTGTGTCTTGGGCCTGTCCTGGGTCTGCTCCCGGTAGTAGTCCGCCACCGCCCCGGGGCACGCCTTTTTTAGCACCAGGAAGAAGACGTCATAGTTCAGCATCCCCACGTCCACCGACAGGATCTTTGTTCCGTCCAAGCGATACAGATGAATGATGCGGTCAAAGCTGCCCGATATCCTCCGCACGTCGCTCCAGCGATAGACCTGGGTCTTTCGAAAGGCCCGGTGCAGCTGAAACTCCTCCCCGTTAAAATACACGCACTCCCGGGCCATCATGTTGCCCCCCAGGGTGGTGACGATCATGGTCAGGATGGCCACGGCGATGCACAGGGCCCACATGGGCCGCGCCTTCTCCGGCGCTCCGTCCAGGATGTACAAAACACTGAAAAAGCCGACCACCGCCGCCACCACGACCCCCAGGGCATAGAGCACATAGCGCTTCCCCGGCGGCTGGCACAGGATGCCCATCCCCTCCGGTATTTTTGCCACCTGCCGCCGTCCGCCGCCAGTAATTAGTGAGGTGACCCACGCCACCACGGCCAAGGCCAGCGTAAATAACAGTCTGCTCATCCTTCGCCCCCGCTGTCTGAAAATCTTGTCGTATTGGTACTATCCTACCACACTCCCCCGCCGGTGACAAGGATTCTGGTCAGGGCGATTTTCTTTTCCGACATCTTCCAAAATCCCTTCTGATATGTTACAATATGGGCAAATCAAAAAACGGAGGACGCTGTTATGCCTAAGCGGAAGGGCGATCTGAATACCATCTACATCTCGGAGCGATTGCAGGAGTGCCTGCGGCCCATCGCCCGCTGCGGGCTGACCACAGTGGTGGCCCCCATGGGCTATGGCAAGACCACGGCGGTGAACTGGTATCTGTCCCAGCACGCCCAGGAGGGGCCGGTCCATATCGTCCGGGTCAGCGTCTATTCCGACAACCTGGCCATCTTCTGGAAGAGCGTGCAGGACGCCTTTGTCCACGCCGGGCTGAGCTTTCTGGCCGACTGCCCCTGCCCCACCGACGACGCCGGGGCCAGTCTGCTGTCTGATGACCTGTGCCGGGCCTTTGCCGGGGAGGTCCCCTGGTACATCTTCATCGACGACTTCCATCTGCTCACCGATGGCCGAGCCGCCGCCTTTTTGTGTACCCTGGCCAACCGGCTGCCCCAGTCTGTCCACCTTATCGTGGCCAGCCGGGACCGCTTTCTCCCCCTGGAGGAGACCGTCCGCCTGGGGCGGCGGCTGTGTCTCATCGGCACGGACCAGCTGCGGCTGAACCACACGGAACTGGCCGTCTATGCCCACCGGTGCGGGACCCAGCTCTCTGAAAGGCAGATCGAGACCCTGCTCTATTCCAGCGAGGGGTGGTTCTCCGCCATCTATCTGAACCTACGCACTCTGGCCGAGCGGGGGGCCCTGCCCGACAGCCGCTCGGACATTTATGCCATGTTCTCCGCCGCCATGATCGACCCCCTGGCCCCCCGCCAGCGGGAATTCCTGGCGGTGATGGGCCTGGCTGATGAGTTCACCGTGGATATGGCCCGAGAAATCACCGGGTACGAGGACGCAGAGGAGGTCCTGGCCGCCCTCACCGGGCAGAACGCTTTCGTCTCCCACCTGCCAGACGGCTGCGCCTATCGCTTCCACCATATGATGAAGGAGTGCGCCCAGCGTGCCTTTCTCACCCTGCCCCAAAGCCGGCAGACCGACTATCACCGCCGCTATGGCCGGTGGTACGAGACCCGGCGGCAATATCTCCACGCCATGGCCGCCTATCGCCGGGGCGGGGATGACCACGCCCTGCTGCGGGTGGTCCGGGACGACGCAGGCATTTTCCTCTCCTCCCTGAAACCGGAGACGGTGCTGAACTTTTTGGACCGCTGCCCGCCGGAGACGCTGAAGGCCCACCCCCTGGCCCTGCTGGTGCTCATGCGCAGCATGTTCAACTGGCGGCGCATCCCCAAAATGCTGGAGCTGAAGGAGCTGCTTCTGTCCGCCATAGCCGAAAACCCGGACATGGACCCAGAGGAGCGGGGGAACCTGCTGGGGGAGTGCGACCTGATCACCAGCTTTTTGATGTACAACGACATCAGCGCCATGAGCCGCCTGCACCGCAGCGCCAGCGCCCAGATGTCCCGCCCGGCCATCAGCATCCAGAACAGCGGCGGTTGGACCTTCGGCTCCCCCTCAGTGCTGATGATGTTCCACCGCCAGAACGGGGCTCTGGACCGGGAGCTGGCCGAGATGGACGAGTGTATGCCCCACTACTATAAGATCACCCGGGGCCACGGCCAGGGGGCGGAGACCATCATGGCCGGGGAGGCCGCCCTGATGCGGGGCCGCTTTGCCGACGCCCACATCGCCCTGGAGCGCTCCTATGCCCAGATCGAGGGCAACGGCCAGGAGAACATGGCCCTGTGCGCCGACTTTCTGGCCCTGCGCCTGTCCCTGTGTGCCGACACGCCCCTGCGGTATGCCCCGGAGCAGCGCCGCGCCGCCCTGCTGGGGCAGCACAACATCTCCTGGGTGAACATCTTCACCGCCGCCTGCGCCTATTACTATGCCCTGCTGGAGGACACAGCGCAGATACCGGAGCTTTTCGCCGGGCACCGGCTGGCCTCGGTGAACTTTCTGGCCCCCGGACGGCCCATGATGGACCTGATCGAAAACCAGGTCTATCTGGCCCAGGGGGCCTGGGCCAAGGTCATTGGCCGCGCCCCCGGCCTGCTGGCGGCCTGCGGCGGGCTGCACTATGCCCTGGTGGCCCTGCATATCAACTTGCAGACGGCGGCGGCCTATGCCATGCTGGGCAAAGAGACGGACGCCCTGGCGCTCCTGCACGCCGCCCTGGCGGACGCCCAGCCCGACGGGCTGGTCCTGCCCTTTGTGGAGAACTTCCGCTATCTGAAAAATCTCCTGCCCCTGTGTCCCCCCTCCCCCCTGACAGAGCAGATCGCCCAGTTAGGACCCCAGTGGCTGGCCCGGTGCCGCCGCCTGACGGAGCAGGACGCCTGCCCCGCCGCCTTCGCCCCTCTCACCCAGCGGGAGCGCGAGGTGGCCGCCCTGGCCGTCCAGCGCCTGAGCAACCGTGAAATCGCCCAGCAGCTGTTCCTGTCCGAGGGCAGCGTGAAGCAGTATGTCAATCAGATCTACTCCAAGCTGCACATCGAGGGGGACGCCCGCACCAAGCGCATCCAGCTCATCCGGCTGGCAAATTCCTAACCATTGGTTAATACCCCAATATTCGCATCCACCGTACAATAAAGCTGTACGGTGGATGTTTATTTTTTCGGGAAAGGAGGAGGGCGCTTGTACCGGAGGTATATCTCGTCAGTCGCGCCCCTGGCCGACTATATCCTTCAGGTGGACTTTGTCTCCGGCAGCCGTCTGCTGCTGGACATGAAGCCCTATCGGGACAAATTCCGCTTTCAGTCCATCTTTCAGCCCCAGGTTTGGAACAGTGCCGTGACCAACGGCATCTTTGTCCGCTTCGGCGGCGTGGAGCTCAGCCACGACGAGATTTTAGCCATGGCAGAGCGGGAGCACTGACACAATGCAAGGAGGAATACACATGAAACGACTCAGCCGATCCCTGGCGGCGGCCCTGATGCTCGCCCTGCTGGCCGGATGCGGCCAGGCCCAGCCCGGCACAGACGTGAATGGCAGCAGTTCGTCTGTCGGCCAGTCCAACCAGTCTGTGTCCGGCAGCAGCGACGGCAGCACAGGCGGCCAGACCGTCCCCGTGCTCATGGGCGGCGCCCTGCCCTTTACGGGGATGGAATCCGTTACTGCGGAGAACTATCCCGACGGCACCTACTTCTATCAGGATGTGACCCAGGACGGGCAGATGGACGTCTTCAACGTCTGCCAACCCAACCGCATCACCGACGGGGTGGACGAGGACGACTATCTCTGTGCCGCCGCCCGGGCCCTGGACCCGGAATCGTCCACTGTCTATCAGTTCGGCGATGTGGTGCAGGACCCGGACTATTCCCAGGCCCTCTCCTACCCCGTGTACCGCATCACCTTCACCACCGGAGCGAATGAGGACCAGCGGGACTGGACCGTGTTTGCCCTGAACACCGACAGCCACACCTACTTCTATGCTTTCCGCGCCACGCCCCAGGCTGCGGAGGACCTGTCTGATCTCTATGCCGACGTATTTTCCCAGCTTACGCTTGCCGACCCCGCCCAATAAGGCAACAATGCCATCAGGAGGAATAAAACATGAAAAAACAGAACTATCTTGCCCCCGCTCTGGGCCTGGCCCTGGCCCTGACCCTGCTGTGCTCCGGCTGCGGCAGCAGCGACACCACAGACGGAAGCCCGGACCTCACGCCCCCGGACTCCATGTCCATGGTCAAGGACTATGACATCCAGACGGATGCCGATGCCTTTGTGGGCACCTGGCTCCCCGAGGAGGACAGCGCCTATGCCTATCTGGAGATCACCTCCGGCGACGGCGAATATCTGTGGGGCCTGTACAGCCAGGAGGACCTGGCGGCCAGCGGCTATCTCCAGTATGAGGCGGACTATGACTGCATCTATGCCCACAACGACCACGACGGCGTGGGCCACCCCATCACCCTGAACGACGACGGCAGCCTGACCCTGGCCACCTTCGGCACCTTTGTCCCCGGCCAGATCGACTTTGGAGACGACAGCGGCGACGGCAGCTGGATCTACATCAGCGGCACTGACCCCACAGACGGCGACACCAGCACCAACTACGACACGAATGAGAGCGGCTGGTCCGCCGCCGAGGCCGACCCCACCGCCTTCGCCGGCATCTGGTACCGCAACGGCGATTTAGACGCGGACAGCTTTATCGTCATCGACTCCGACGGCAGCTGGCACCTCTACCAGCGGGCCCCCGGAGCGGAGAATGCCGAGATGGACTACGGCTCCATCATCCCCTCTGACACCGAGCCCTATACCTATTACGCCGTCTCCGACCCCTACGGCCTGTCCTATCGCATATTCGACTATGACACCGACGAGATCACCTGGGGCGAGGACAACGAGTACTACGATCGCCTGGAGTGACCGTCTTTCAGAAAGGAGCAGTGACATGGACATCCGCAGTAAATACCTCGCCCTGATCCTGTGCGCTGGAACGGTCCTCTCCCTGGCCGCCTGCGGCGGAGATGGGGATGTGGCCGGGGACGATTGGCGCACCACCGGCCTTGTGGCAGCCAGCGGTACCATTACCCACGACGGACAGAGCGTGGACGTGGTGGTCACGGTGGACGAGGAGAGCGCCGCTTTCTATTGGGACCGGCCGGAGCAGCTGCTGTATGACAGCGTGAAATTTCCCATGACCGTGCCCAACGCCCGGGACAACTTTGACAGTATCTCCTTCGACGATCTCAACGGCGACGGGGAGACCGACGTGACCGTGGACTTCTCCACCGCCGACGGGGGCGAGACCCATCTGGTCTGGCTGTGGGAGCCTGAGACGCGCTATGTGTTCCAGCCTGACCAGTCCTATGACACCATTGGCGGGGACGAGGACCCGGTGGCCGCCTATGTGGGCTTGTGGGAATATCAGGACGAAAACCTGTGGCTGCGCATCCACGAGGATGCCTCCTGGGAGTTTGTCAACTCGGCGGACGAGGTACTCTATGACGGCGTGGTCCTGGCTGACAGCTCCGGGGTGGAGCTCCACTTCGACGGCAACGGGGATACCCTGCGCCTGGACGCTTCCCCCGACGGGACCCTGCTGGACAACGTGAACGGCGGGGTGCTGGTCCCCACGGATACCATTCAGTCCTCCGTCCCCTTCTTTGAACAGAAGGGGCTGGAGCTCACCGCCCAGACCGACGGCGGCAGCTATCTGCTGAAAAACGGCCTGGCCTGCTACACCGCCGGCGGGAACGACTACACTCTGCGGGACTGCTATTGGTCGGTGGACATCATCCGGGATCAAATCAGCGGCGGCCAGCGGCAGCTGGAATTCAACGCCGTCTGCTATCTGCCCGACCTGCCCATCTTCAACAGCACCTTTGCCACCACCGTGACCAGCGGCCTGTACGACTATAACACCGGCACCTGGCTCACCGACACCGCCTCCTACACCCCCACTGCCTCCGGCGGCGCACCGGATACCCAGACCATCCAGTGGAGGGGCAGCAGCTATGACATCGAATTTCGCACCACGGTGAATTGGTCGGGTACCACCGGGGATGTCTACGACGTGATGACCAAGACCTATGTGGTCACCATGCCGGAGGACTATCACGGTCTGGTCCTGGCGGTGGAGGCCCAGCCGGGCACCTATGCCGAGCTGAGTAAGCGGGAAAATCTGGACAGCATCTGTCCCGGGGGCAACCTCATGGACCTGCCCACCATCGACCCCTACACCAGTCTGTATTTTGACTTAGGGTAAGCCGAAAGGAGGCCGACGAGATGAAACGCGCCAACCTGCTCCCCCTGTTTGCCCTGTCCACCCTGCTGCTGGGCCTGACCGCCTGCGGCGACTGGGCAGAGCCCTCCCCTCCCCCGTCCATGACGGCGGAGGAGCTGGCCGGGGTGTGGACCGACGGGCTGCAGAACTTCCTCCTGCTGGACCCGGACAACAGCCGCTATCTCTACCTCACCTACTATGGCCGCCTGGGCTCCGGGGACATGGACCTGGAGGACCGGCCCATGCTGTCTTATGACGATTTTCTCTATGACTTTCTGCCCCAGGATGAGGGCTTCGTCCTGGACCAGAACGGCTCCTCTGACCGGGAGAATTTAGACGGCATGGTCTTCACCCGCTATGACCAGGAGGAGACCATGTGGGACCAGCTCCTCCAGGCCGACGAGGGGCAGCTTGCCGCCCTGGACGGCGTGTGGCAGGACTCCCTGGACGAGCTGCTGGTCATCGACACGGACCGGATGGAGTACATGGCCTACAGCAGTCAGTCCAGAGGGGTGGCCACCGGCACCCTGGCCGACGCCCACGATGGCCGGGGGCCCTATCTGTTTCTCAACGGCAGGGCATACCCCAAGTTCAGCCTAGGCAACGACATTCTGATGCTCTATTTCTACCCCAGCCAGACCCAGGAGCCGGACGGCACCTTCTCCGGCGTCTTTTACCAGCAGGGCACGGCCCAGGAGATTGCCCTGTACCACCTGGATCAGGCCAAGTTCACCTATTTTGAGGGGCATCTGGTCTATTTCGACGGGCTGCGCATGTTCTATATGCCCGAAAACTATTCCGTCGGCGAGGACGGCCTGGCCTATGACCAGGACGGAAACCTCTTCGCCGCAGGCTTTGACTTTACGCCCCTGGACCCCGCGGAGCTCTGGGGCCCGGACTGGGCGGACAACTGGGGGTAACACCATGAACGAAAAATCAAACGACGAAATTTTGTCCCAAAAGCTGATGAAGCTCCAGCGAAACAGCCGCCGGGGCCTGCTCCTATTCCTGCTGGGTTTTATCGGGGTGGTCTGCACACTGGTAGGCTGGCTTTTCGGTCAGGGGGAGGAAAACAAGCTGCCCATCCTCCTCTTCACCGCGGTCCTGCTGGCGGGCATCGCCACCACCCTGCTCTGCGACAAAAAGCGCAATGTCCTCATCCAGTCTCAGATGGGAGAGGAGCTGCGGGCCATGACGGAGGGGGCCTTCGGCCCCGACTCCCCCCGCCCCGGCCTGACGCTGGAGGAGAGCTTGCTCCGCCAGGTGTGGCCCCAGGGGCAAAACTGGGAGCGCTGCAGGTTGGAGCAGACCCACACCGGGCGCTGGCGGGAGGTGTGCTTCTCAGCGGCCAACGGGACCCTGGAGCACGTGTACCAGGTCGAGCGGGACCACGTCCTCCACGACGCGACAGAGGAGGTCTTCTCCGGCCTGTGTCTCACCCTCCAGATAGAAAACGCCCCGGCGGCCCTCTCCCAGGCCACGGAGGAGGCTCTCACCCGGGCCGCCGGGACCCCGCCCGAGGTGGTCCATCTGGAGCCAGGGCGGCTCTTCCTGGCCATCCACACCCCGGTGCGCTTTGCCCAGGTGCCGCTGGAGGCCGACCCCCGGAACATCGACAACCTGCGCCGGGGCTTTCAGCAGTCCCTGGAATACGTCCAGGGCATTCTGGACGTGCTCCTTCAGGACCGGGGCCTGTTCCCCGCCGGGAAAGGCGGGGAAGCATGACCCTGGGTTGGGCGGCGGCCCTGCTCCTTCTGGCCGCCGCCGGGATTCCCCTCTCCCGAGCGCTCCTTCGGGACCGGCCCCGCCTGCGGCTGGGCTGCACCCTGGTCTGCATTCTGATCATCCTGGCCTGCGGGGCCTATCTGGGGGCGGGGCTGCTGCTCCTCTCCGCCGTTCAGAATCAGCCCCCCGCCCCATGAGACACATGAGACACAAAAAACTGCCGCACTTCCGTTTGGTTGGAAGTGCGGCAGCTTTATTTTTTGTTATGGGAAACGCTAGGCGTCAGGCCTGGGGCTGCTCGCTGTCGGCGGGCTTCTCCAGCTCCATGGAACCGACCTCGAAGAACAGGTCGTCGTCCTTGTCAGCGCCGTCAGCGCCCTCCTGGGCGGGCTCTGCCAGAGGCTCGGCCACCACAGAGGGGGAGGTGACGTTCATCCCGGGCAGGTTGCCCTCGTCGTCGATGGGGTCGTCCTTGCGGTACTGGGCCAGGCCGGAACCGGCGGGGATCAGCTTACCGATGATGACGTTCTCCTTCAGACCCAGCAGGTGGTCCACCTTGCCCTTGATGGCGGCCTCGGTCAGGACCTTGGTGGTCTCCTGGAAGGAGGCGGCGGACAGGAAGGACTCGGTGGCCAGAGAGGCCTTGGTGATACCCATGAGCAGGCGGGTGCAGGTGGGCAGACGCAGCTCCTCGCCCATCTCGTTCTTCTCCCCGGCGGCGATGCGGGCCTTCACGGCCTCCTCGGCGTCGCGGAACTCGGTGATCTCGATGGTGGAACCGGACAGCAGGTCGGAGTCCCCGGCCTCTTCCACGCGCACCTTGCGCATCATCTGGCGGACGATGACCTCGATGTGCTTGTCGTTGGTGTCAACGCCCTGCTGACGGTACACCTTCTGCACCTCGCGGATCAGATAGTTGTGGCAGTCAGACAGGCCGCGGATGCGCAGCACCTCGTGGGGAGACAGCGCGCCCTCGGTGAGCTCCAGGCCCTTGGGCACTACGTCGCCGTCCTTCACCTTGATACCCGCGGAGTAAGGCAGGGCATAGGTCACCACCTCGCCGTCGTCGGCGGTGATGGTCAGGTTGCACATGACGTTGCGCTTGGTCTCCTCAATGGAAACTCTGCCGCCGATCTCGGCCAGCTGGGCCATCTTCTTGGGCTTGCGGGCCTCGAACAGCTCCTCCACTCGGGGCAGACCCTGGGTGATGTCGCCGCCGGCCACGCCGCCGGTGTGGAAGGTACGCATGGTCAGCTGGGTACCGGGCTCGCCGATGGACTGGGCGGCGATGATACCCACGGCCTCGCCCGCGCCAACGGGCTCGCCGATGGCCAGGTTGATGCCATAGCACTTAGAACACACGCCGCTTCTGGACCGGCAGGTCAGCACGGAGCGGATCTTCACAGAGTGGATGCCGTGGGCCTCCAGCTTCTCGGCGTCGTCCTTGCGCATCATGGTGTCCCGGGTGATGAGCACCTCGCCGGTGGCGGGGTCCACAATGTCCACAGAGGGATAACGGCCATGGATACGCTCGGCAAAGGTCTCGATGACCTGGCCATACTCCTCGATCTCGGCCACGTCGATACCGTCGGTGGTGCCGCAGTCCTCCTCCCGGATGATGACCTCCTGAGACACGTCCACCAGACGGCGGGTCAGGTAACCAGAGTCGGCAGTACGCAGAGCCGTATCGGCCATGCCCTTACGGGCGCCTCTGGCGGAGATGAAGTACTCCAGCACGGACAGGCCCTCACGGAAGTTGGCCTTGATGGGAATCTCGATGGTACGTCCGGCGGTATCGGCCATCAGACCGCGCATACCGGCCAGCTGACGGATCTGAGCCATAGAACCACGGGCACCGGAATCGGCCATCATGAAGATGGGGTTATAGCGGTCCATGTTCTCCTGCAGGGCCACGGTGACGTCGGCGGTGGTCTTCTCCCAGGCGGCCACGGACAGGCGATAGCGCTCCTCGTTGGTGATCAGACCGCGGCGATACTGGCGGTCGATCTTGATGATCTCCTTCTCGGTCTCGTGGATCAGCTCATACTTCTTGGCGGGCACGGTCATATCCGCGATGGCAACGGTCAGGGAGCCCACGGTGGAGTAGTGATAGCCCAGGTCCTTGATGGCGTCCAGCATACCGGCGGACTTGGTGAAGCCGTGCTTGTTGATGCACTTGTCGATGATCTTGCCCAGCTGCTTCTTGCCCACCACAAAGTTGATCTCCGGGTCGAACATGTGCTCGGGATCGGTACGGTCCACAAAGCCCAGGTCCTGGGGGATGGCCTCGTTATAGATCAGGCGGCCCACGGTGGTCTCCACCAGCTTGTGGCGCATCTCGCCGTCGATCTCCTTGTAAATGCGGACCTTGATGGGGGAGTGCAGGGTGACCACACCGGCGTCGTAGGCCAGCATGGCCTCGTTCTTGTCGGCAAAGACGTGGCCGGTGCCCTCCTCGTCCCGGGTGAAGGTCAGGTAATAGGCGCCCAGGATCATATCCTGAGAGGGGATGGTGACGGGGCCGCCGTCCTGGGGACGCAGCAGGTTGTTGGCGGAGAGCATCAGCACCCGGGCCTCGGTCTGGGCCTCGGCGGACAGGGGGACGTGAACGGCCATCTGGTCACCGTCGAAGTCGGCGTTAAAGGCGGTACACACCAGGGGGTGCAGCTTGATGGCGCGGCCCTCTACCAGCACGGGCTCGAACGCCTGGATGCCCAGACGGTGCAGCGTAGGCGCACGGTTGAGCATGACGGGGTGCTCCTTGATGACGAACTCCAGGGCGTCCCACACCTCGGCCTTGCCCTTGTCCACCATCTTCTTGGCGGACTTGATGTTGTTGGCCAGGCC
>ERZ856578.5549-NODE-5549-length-15227-cov-3.199472_pt1 | contig 15227 bp, 17 predicted proteins | sample MGYA00514384_ERZ856578 | MGnify/ENA primary metagenome ERZ856578 (study PRJEB29103, sample SAMN06111958) | human gut metagenome | biome: human gut; feature: ankylosing spondylitis patient; material: healthy_person | host: Homo sapiens | place: China:Hangzhou...
GCCCTAAACTGAACTTTGGCACTTTTTTTCTATATTTTTGCACTATATATTGAATGAACAAACATATTCACCTCTTAGACGCCAACGCCTCCGTAACCGGTAACGAGTCCACGGTGCCGATGCAGCTGCGCATTACGGGCAGGGTGGAAATGCCCAACAGCAAAAGCTACGACCTGACCGGCTGCTTCATCGGGCTTGAAGCCTGGGGCGACGTGTCCAGCGAACGCGCCATCGTACGCACCCGCAACATCAGCTGCCTGAAGCACGGCGTCACCATCGACCAGCCCATTGCCGGGCACGTGAGCTTCCGGGGAAAAAACGGCATCAAGGGCGAGGTGGTGATGCGAAACGGCAAAATCCTCGGCTGGGCATGGGGCGCGGGATTTGTTGACGGCATCGGTCAGGGCGTGCAGACCGCGTCCCAGCCTTCGGTCGGCCTCGGCGCCACGGCATCACTCGGCGCGGGTGACGTGATGAAGATGGGGATTGGCGGAGGCGCCTCCAAAGCCGCCCAGACCCTCAGCGACTACTACATCAAACGCGCAGAGCAGTACCACCCCGTCATTCCTATTGGGGCGGGTAACGAAGTGACCGTTGTCTTTCAGGACGGTTTTCAGCTGAAAACCATTGAAGAGCTGGCGCACGAGAATGACAGAAGCAAAGCGGAGGGCGACGACCGCAGCCCGGTTCCGCCGCCGTCAGTCCCGCAGGGCGGCATGAACGGGTTCAGTACCGACCAGATGCTCAACCAGCTGGGCAGGCTTAACCAGAGCCAGTTTATGCCGAAGGCCGACTCACAATAACCCCACGTAAAGGAACCGCAAATGAACAAGACAGTGCCTGTTGCGCTCACACTGGCCAGTCTCCTGACGCTGTCGGGATGTGCCGGTACAACGAGCGATTTTGAGTGTAACGCGACGACATCCGATACCTGCATGACCATCGAGCAGGCCAATGAGAAAGCCAAACGACTGGAGGAGGCCAGCGCGGTAAAGCCGGGTGCGACATCGCTGCCGCGCCTGGCTGAGGGTAATTTCCGGACCCGGTCCGTGCAGCCCCTGACGCTGCCGGCTGAACCGGTGCATGCCATCGCATCCAGGAATGCACCTCTGACGGGTATACCGACTCTCCCCCGCCCGCAGCCGCACTCAGCCTCACGGGCGCCGCTCTCCACGGTCACGCCGGTTACTGTGTCGCCGCCAGGGCGCGAGTCCATCGTGGACCCGAGGCCGCTTCGCGTCGGTGAAAAGGCGGCCGGGCTGTGGATCGCGCCCTATATCGATACGCAGGACGTTTATCACCAGCCGACGCGGGTGTTTTTTGTTGTGAAACCCTCAGCGTGGGGAACCCCACGCGTTAACTGAAACCTGAACCGCCACCGCGTGTGGCACCCATTTTAACAATCTGTCGTTATCACGCGTGCCCTGAAACGTAAAAAGGGATGGGCGGTAGCGTGTCCGGACAGTGTGAGCAGGGAGCGTTGATGGCAGACGAACTCGATCTCCTGCAGGAGCAGGACGAATTGCTGAACCAGCTTCATATACAGGCCGCGAGGCAGCGATCCTGCCTGCAGGGCAAAAGCCGCAACCGGTGCGAATGCTGTGGCAATCGCATCCCCCTCAGGCGGCAGCAGGCCATCCCGGGCGTACGTACCTGTACGGAATGCCAGCGGGTTCTGGAAATACGAGAAAAACAGTATCTGAGGTGACCGATGGGAAGAAGAAAAACCAATGTGATGGTCGTGGGGAAAACCGGTAGCGGTAAGACAGCCATCAGCGTTGAGGTTATGCGGACCTTTTTATCAGAACGACAACTCCGCGACTGGCGTGAATTGCGCAAAGACATTCAGAACGATGGCAAAAAACCAGGAGACGAACATCATGACAACCAACAGTAACAGCGGTCCGGGTAAGACCCGCCACCTTAACGATATAGCGGCCTGCTGCGAGGCGATGGGGATGCGTGTCATCTGTGTTAATGCCGCAGAGCGCGACTTCTGGCTTTCAGCGTCTCAGCAGAGCGCTCCCGCCCTTGACGGGAAGGCTGGGATTTCTCAACACATAATGCAACGGCAGCGTGGGCACTGTCTGTTCCTGGGTAAAGCAGGCTCAGGTATGAGCGTAACAAAACAGCAGATGAGGGTTTTCCTGGCGAAGTCTGACGTCAGCCGGATTAAAGCGCTGTACAGCGGAGAGGACGGGGAGAGGCTGGCGGAGGCTATCAGACACAACTGCAGCGTCTGGTTTCCGCTGAATCCCGGAGGTAAAGGGAATGATGCTTAAGCTTCTGTCCGTCCTGCTGTATTGCCTTAGATGGCTTGCCTGGGCTTTTCACTATCTGATTATCTGGCCTGCCGCCACGCTGATGCTGCTGGTTGCCATGCTTTTGTGGATGGATAACACCACGCCCGGAGAGGCGATGGCGCAGGAAATTATGGCCGTCACGCATAACGTCAGCAGTGGCGAGTTTCGTATTGCGGTCTGCCGTGATGAACCTTTACAACCCTTTATACCGCCTGCTCCGCAGAACAAGTCCTCCGGCCTCACGCTGCATGACGCTCCCTCTGCCGTCTGCCATGACCGGGGCAGCGTCGTCACCGATGCTAAAGGATATGCCGGTCATGTTGACGGGGCGCTGAGTGCGTTTAAGTTGCTGTGGATTGTGATGGCCATTGTGTTTTCAGGGGCGGCGCTGCTTATGGGATGCCGTCCGTATTTCTGCCTGTACGGTCAGATGCGCTCAGTGCGTTTTCGCTACGGTATCCCCGCCAGCCGCCCGGCCCCTGCGACGGAAGCGGTCAAAACGGCCGACAATAAAAAGGAGGGGGATCATGAGTAATCCGCTGGACTCCGTCACCCGCACGGTCAACTCGCTGCTGACGGCCCTGAAGATGCCCGATGCGTCCTCTGAGGCGAACGATGTCCTCGGGCAGATGCGCTTCCCGCAGTTTAGCCGCGTGCTGCCGTACCGCGACTACGATGCGGAAACCGGCCTCTTCATGAACGAAAAGACGATGGGCTTTATGCTCGAGGCGCAGCCCATCAACGGCGCCAACGAAACTATCGTTTCGTCGCTGGAAAACCTGATGCGCACCAAGCTGCCCCGCGAGGTGCCGGTGGCCGTTCACCTGGTGTCCAGCCATCTGGTGGGTCAGGATATCGAGTATGGCCTGCGCGAGCTCTCATGGACGGGGGAAAAGGCTGATACGTTCAACGCCATCACCCGCGCCTACTATCTCAGGGCCGCAGAAGAAGGGTTCCCGCTGCCCGATCACCTCAACCTGCCGCTGACCCTGCGTAACTACCGGGTGTACATCTCCTGCTGCGTCCCCCGTAAGCGCGGAAGTAAGGCCAGCGTGATGGAGATGGAAAACCAGGTCAAAATCATCCGCGCCTCGCTGCAGGGGGCGCAGATAGCCACCCGCAGCGTGGATGCGGATGCCTTTATCCGCATTGCGGGCGAAATGATTAACCACAACCCGGATGCGCTGTATCCCACCGAACGGGAACTGGACCCGCTCAAGGATCTGAACTACCAGTGCGTGGACGATACCTTTGACCTGAAGGTGAAGGCCGACTACATGACGCTGGGGCTGCGCGGTAACGGTCGCAACAGCACCGCGCGCATCATGAACTTCCAGCTGACCAAAAATCCGGAGCTGGCCTTCCTCTGGAATATGGCCGACAACTACAGCAACCTTCTCAACCCGGAACTGTCCGTTTCGTGCCCGTTTATCCTGACGCTGGTCCTTAGCGTGGAAGACCAGGTAAAGGCGCAGAACGAGGCCAACCTGAAGTTCATGGATCTTGAGAAGAAGTCCAAGACCAGCTACGCCAAGTTCTTCCCGGGCGTGGCGCAGGAGGCAAAAGAGTGGGGCGATCTGCGCCAGCGCCTGTCGTCCGGGCAGTCCTCGCTGGTGAGCTATTTTCTGAACGTGACCCTCTTCTGCCGCGATGACCAGGAAACTGCGCTGAAGGTCGAGCAGGACGTACTGAACAGCTTCCGTAAAAATGGCTTCGAGCTGATTTCCCCGCGCTTTAACCATATGCGCAATTTTCTCGTGAATCTGCCGTTTATGGCGGGCGGCGGCCTCTTTAAGCAGCTGCGTGAGTCCGGCGTGCTGCAGCGCGCCGAAAGCTTTAATGTCGCCAATCTGATGCCGGTGGTGGCGGACAGCCCGCTGGCCACTTCCGGCCTGCTGGCACCGACCTACCGCAACCAGCTGGCGTTTATCGACCTGTTCAGCCGCGGCATGGGTAACACCAACTTCAATATGGCGGTGTGTGGCACCTCCGGCGCGGGGAAAACCGGGCTTATCCAGCCCCTGATACGCAGCGTTATCGACTCCGGCGGCTTCGCCGTGGTGTTCGACATGGGCGACGGCTACAAGTCCCTGTGCGAGAACATGGGCGGGGTCTACCTCGACGGCGAGACGCTGAAGTTTAATCCGTTCGCTAACGTCACCGACGATACCATCGATGAGATGGCCGAACGCCTGCGGGACCAGCTGTCCGTGATGGCCAGCCCCAACGGCAACCTGGACGAGGTGCACGAAGGTCTGCTGCTCAAGGCGGTGAAGGCCACCTGGCTTACGAAGAAAAACCAGGCGCGCATTGACGACGTGGTGGACTACCTGATGATGGCCCGCGACAGCGAGGAGTACAGCGGATCGCCAACCATCCGCAGCCGCCTCGATGAGATGGTGGTACTGCTGACCCAGTACACCCGCGACGGGGTGTACGGCAGCTACTTCAACTCCGACGAACCGTCCCTGAAGGACGAAGCCCGGATGGTGGTGCTTGAGCTCGGCGGACTGGAGGACAGGCCGTCCCTCCTGGTGGCGGTGATGTTCTCGCTCATTCTCTACATTGAGAACCGCATGCACCGCACGCCGCGCAGCCTGAAGAAGCTCAACGTGATAGACGAAGGCTGGCGCCTGCTGGACTTCAAGAACAACAAGGTCGGGGCGTTTATCGAGAAGGGCTACCGTACCGCCCGCCGCCATACAGGTTCGTACATCACCATTACGCAGAACATCGTCGATTTTGACTCGGAAACGGCCTCCAGCGCCGCCCGCGCGGCATGGGGTAACTCGTCCTACAAAATTATCCTCAAGCAGTCCGCCAAAGAGTTCGCCAAGTACAACCAGCTGTACCCGGACCAGTATTCGCAGCTGCAGCGCGACATGATTAAAGGTTTTGGCAGCGCGAAGGACAACTGGTTCAGCAGCTTTATGCTGTCGGTTGAGCACCTGACGTCCTGGCACCGCCTGTTCGTCGATCCGCTCAGCCGGGCAATGTACTCCTCGGACGGTCCGGACTTTGAGTTTCTGCAGCAGCGACGCCGGGAAGGGCTGAGTATTCACGAAGCCGTCTGGGAGCTGGCGTGGAAAAAATCCGGGCCGGAAATGGCCGCGCTGGAGCGCTGGCTTCACGAGCATGAAGGGAAGACCATCTCATGAAAAAACACGTACTCATTAACGCCGCGCTGATTGCCGGCACGCTGGCTGCGGGCGCAGGCATCAGCTGGCTGGTCTGCCAGCTTAACCGTCCTGTGGTTGTGGCCTTCAACATGAAATCCACGGTGGATGCCTTCTTTGACAGCGCCGGTCGCCGTTCACTGGACGAGGCGCAGACAAAAGCACTTTCAGACCGCTTTAACGCGTCACTGGAGGCCAGCCTCAGGGACTGGCAGGTCCGCCATCGTGCCCTCATCCTTGTCGCACCTGCCGTGGTGCAGGGGGCGCCGGATATCACGCGTGAAATCCAGACTGACGTGGCCCGCCGGATGAAGGAGGGGGGGTGATGCGCGCCCTTGCCCTGGGCCTGACGCTGCTGACCGGCAGCGTGACGGCCGCTGACCTCGGGACGTGGGGCGATCTCTGGCCGGTGGCGGAGCCGGATATGCTGACCGTTATCGAAAGCCGGCTGCAGACGCTGGCGCAGTCCGGCGAGATGGACAAAAAGATGGCGGAGTTTAAGGCGCGCGTGGTGCGCAACAGCCAGCGCCCGCCTGCCGTTGAGGGAATAACCCGCGCGGTGCGCTACGAGCGGCGCTGGTTTGACCCGAGCGTGCGGGTGGACAAGGCGCTTGCCGACGACAGGGGCAACGTGTTTGCTCAGGCGGGGCAGGTCTTTAATCCGCTTGATGTGGTGCCGTTTAACGAAACCCTGCTGTTTATCAACGGCGACGATGCGGAGCAGCTCGCGTGGGTACAGCGACAGAAGCCTGACACCCTGATCACCCGCATCATTCTGGTTCAGGGCAACATTCCGCAGACGTCGGAGAAGCTCGACAGCCGCATTTTCTTCGACCAGAACGGGGTGCTGACCGCCCGGTTCGGCATAAGCCAGGTGCCGGCGCGGGTAACGGCGGCACCCAGCGGAAAGCGCCTGCAGGTGGAAATCATTCCGCCCGATATGGCGCAGCATGATGCAGGAGGTGTCCGGTGAAAATGCTGACCGTCTCTCTGTTCGGGCTGCTTCTGTGGGGTAACAGCCACATGGCAGCGGCGGACGCCGCCTGCGAAGGGCGCTTCGTCAATCCGATCACTGATATCTGCTGGCGCTGCATGTTCCCCCTGTCGCTCGGCAGCACAAAAGTCACGGGCGGGGATTTACCGGACACGTCCAATCCCGGTAGCCCGATACAGTTTTGTCCCATGCCACCGCCGGTATTTCAGCGCGTTGGCCTGGCAATAGGGTACTGGGAGCCGATGGCCATGACCGATGTGGCACGTTCTCCGGGCTGCATGGTGAACCTCGGCGGATTCACCGTTAATCTCGGGAAAATGGGGATGGGCGCCGCCAAAAAAGATGACAAACAGGTCAATGGCGCGTTCTACCACGTGCACTGGTACAAATATCCGCTGACGTACTGGCTCAATATCATCACCTCCCTCGGGTGTCTGCAGGGCGGCGATCTGGATATCGGATACCTGTCTGAAATCGACCCGACATGGGGGGACAGCGCCCTGACCTCCATTCTGAATCCGGAGGCGGTCATTTTTGCCAACCCCATCGCGCAGGGCGCATGTGCGGCCGACGCGGTGGCCAGTGCAGCAAAAACGTCGGTTGACGCGCTGTTCTGGTGTGCCGGATCGCAGGGGTCAATGTATCCCTTTAACGGCTGGGTGAGCAATGAGTCCAGCCCCCTGCAGTCTTCCGTTCTGGTCAGCGAGCGCATGGCGTTCAAGCTGCACCGTCAGGGTCAGATAATGGAGAGCGTCGGGGAGGATAAAAAGGTCTGCTTCGAGTATCCGTCACCCATTATTCCCAAAACGCGCTGGCGCTATCAGATGGTGAATATGTATCCGGACGTGGCGCAGTGCCATCCCTTCGGCCGAACGGTCATGCGCTGGGAAACGGGGCGTAACCCGCCGAACACGAAGAAAAACTACGGCTATCTTCTCTGGCGCAAGCGCAACTGCGTCTTCCTCTGAGAAAAAGGAAACTTCCATGAAAACTCTGTCCGGTCTGACGGCGGCGCTGCTGCTGTCAGCATACTGTTGCACTGCGCTGGCGTCAGGGGCTGATGAGGCGAACCGCGAGTTTATTCGTCAGCAGGAGTCTTTCAGCCAGCAGCTGAGGGGGCAGGACAACGCGCCGCTGCGCCAGATGCTGGAGCAGCAGGTGCGCCAGAACCCTCTTTCAGCAGACGACGCCCGCTTTATCGGGGAGCTGAAACAGCGCCAGCGCGAGGACCAGCAGGATAAACCCACGCACGGTGCCCTGTATTTCGTCTCCTTTGCCATCCCGCAGGCGGGGCTTAAGCGCATGCTGACCGAGGCCCGCCGCTACGATATTCCCGCCACCCTGCGGGGTATGGTCAACAACGACATGAAAACGACGGCAACCGCCGTGATGGCGCTTGTTCAGGACGGCTCAGCCAGCGGCGTCGCCATCGACCCGACCCGCTTTCGTGAGTACGGGATCACCAGCGTGCCGTCCCTGGTGGTGTACTGCGAGGCGGGCCACGACGTGATTCGCGGCAATCTTCATCTGAAGCAGGCGCTGGAAAAGGTGGTGGGGAAGGGCGAGTGCAGGGATGAGGCGCAACAGCTGCTTAATAAAGGAGATGCCCGATGAAAAGAGCAATACTGATGTCGGTGCTGGCCATTGCCACCACGATGGCAAGCGTGAATGCATTTGCCGATGCTGACGCGCAGTACAGGGCGGGGGCTGATTTTGCCCGTCAGGTACAGGGGCAGGGTGAGAGCAGCCTGAAAAACTTTAACCCCTCAGCGTCTATCCCCAACTATACCGCCTCACCCGGTGAGAAAAAGTACTATGGCGGTGTGACGGCGACCGGTGATGGTGCGCTGAAAGCGGACGCTACCACGGGCTGGACTACTAATGAGGCTACAAAAGCCGTCACCGACTCGTTTGTTAACAACCCGAAGGAGCCCATTTCGCCCGACGCGCCGTTTATTAAGGCCAGCCAGGATGTCCAGTCCCGCGCTGATACCATCATCGGCAAAACGGGGCAGACGCAGTGCGAAGCGCAGAATATCAGCCGCAGTGAGTTCACCAACTATACCTGTGAGCGCGACCTGCTGGTTGAGCAGGCCTGTACGCGCACGGCCAGCATTACCGGCCACTATGAAGATACATCTGAAACAAAACAGATTGTTATCCAGTCTCAGAATATTTCGTTTGCTTCCTCCGAAGCGGGATACACAGGAACATGGACTGCGCCGGTGACAGGGAAGGTTGTTGCTGCAACAGCCACCTATTCCTGGAATAAACGTCTGGCGTTCAGTAATCCTAACTGGTTTATGCGAGTAACCACGCCTTTCGGGTTGATTTCCATGGATAACGATACCGGTAGCCTGGCGCTGAGTAGCGGCATGCAGCTGAAGAAAGGCGCAGGGATGGTGTTTTCCATTCGTACCAGGAGAAACAATCCCACTACAGATTCAATCTGGAAGCACAGCAATATGCGCTACAGCTTCACCGTTACGCTCCAGATTGACATTCCCGCCAAAAAATGGGTACCAGACGTGGTCTGGAACGAATCCTGCCCGTTCAGCAAGAGCGAAGGTACGCTCAAAAAGACGGAATGTATTGAGCCGGGGAGCACAAAAACGGTGGTGGTTGACGGCGTGTCATACCCGGTCACGCAGGCTTGCTGGAAGTACAAAGACACGTATATGACCCAGGCTGCTGACAATGGCACCTGCAAAACCTACATGAACAATCCGGCCTGTACGCTTGCCTCACGCACCTGCGCCTTCACGGCAGAAGACGGCAGCGGCTGCCTGCATGAATACGCGACGTACTCCTGTGAAACACGTACTTCCGGCCAGGTGATGATATGTGGCGGCGACACCTTCTGTCTCGATGGTGACTGTGAGCGGGCGCAGAACGGTAAAAACAACGATTTTGCACCTGTCGTTTCGGCACTCGCCGCGCTGGCCGCTGCGGGCAAGGACGTGGCAGCCATTAACAGCGTTAACGTACGCGCCTTTACCGGCAGCGCGAAGTTCTGCAAGAAGTTTGCGGCAGGCTTCAGCAGCTGCTGTAAGGACGGCGGCTGGGGCCAGGACGTCGGGCTTGCCAGGTGCAGCAGCGAGGAGAAAGCGCTGGGCAAGGCCAAAGAGAATAAGCTCACGGTCAGTATCGGTGAGTTCTGTTCAAAAAAAGTGCTCGGCGTCTGTCTCGAGAAGAAGCGCAGCTACTGTCAGTTTGACTCAAAGCTTGCCCAGATTGTGCAGCAGCAGGGACGTAACGGTCAGCTTCACATCGGCTTTGGCAAGGCCAGCAGCCCGGACTGTCGCGGCATCACCCAGACTGAGTTGCAACAAATCAAGTTCGACAAACTCGACTTCTCAAACTTTTTCGACGATCTGCAAAAGAACAAGAAAATCCCGGATAACGACACCCTGACGAAGCGCGTCCGCGAGGAAATCGCCGCGCAACTGAAGAACAAACAGTAAGCCACTCATCACTCACTCAGGACTCTCCATCATGAAAATTAAAGGATTTACTGGACGCCTTATCATCAGCCTGATTGTCGCCTCACCGGTGCTTTACTGGCGCGGGAATATCGTTGATGAAACAACCCGCATCGATGTGTTTTTTATGGCGCTGATGGTTGTGCTTTTCGTGGCGGGAGTTCTGCTGGCGTGGCTGTTAAACCCGCTTTTCAAACGATAACCGACCTGCTTCGGGATAAGGAAGGTTCCAGTGAAAAAGAGAAAGACAGCGTTAGCGCTGCTGCTTCTTGGCAGCGTTTTTACCGCCACAGGAAAAGATGCCGGCTGGCAGTGGTACAACGAAACGCGCAGAACGCCGGAGGACGACAAATCCTCTTCAACACAGCCTCAGCAGGCCTCGCCGGACATCATGGAGAAGCTTGCCACGCTTCAGCAGGCCACGAAGCGCGCCATGTACGAGGCCATTCTGTATCCGGGCGTGGAGAACTTTACCCGCTACTTCCGCCTGCAGAACTACTGGACGCAGCAGGCCGGGCTGTTCTCGATGAGCGCCAAAAAAGCCATGCTCGAGCACCCCGAACTGGACTACAACCTGCAGCACAGCCACTACAACGGTACCGTGCGCAACCAGCTGGCGGCGGACTTTGCCGACCAGCGCCGCGCCATTGAAACGCTGGCTCAGCACTATGGCGTGATGTTCTTCTACCGCGGACAGGACCCGATCGACGGCCAGCTGGTTCAGGTCATTAAAAACTTCCGCGAAACGTATCACCTCAGCGTCATTCCGGTTTCCGTGGACGGTATCGTGAATCCACTCCTGCCGGATACCCGAATGGACGGTGGACAGGCCAGCCGGCTGGGTATTCGTTACTTCCCGGCGCTGATGCTGGCCGACCCTAAAAGCGGGGCGGTCAAACCCGTCTCGTATGGCTTTATCAGCCAGGATGACCTGGCGAAGCAGTTCCTCAACGTTTCCACAGATTTTGCCCCCAACTTTTAATACAGGAAGAGTTCGCATGCGCAAATTCCGTTTTCGCCTGCCTGAGTTCGACGTGCCCGGATTATGGGTGCTGAGCCTCGGGATATGGTTTCACATTGTTTCCCGCCTGGTCCGGCGCGAGCCGGAGATGGCCATTCTTCTGGCGCAGATAATCGGCGTATCGATGGCGCTCTGGGGGGGGCTACCGCATCATCAACCGCTGGATTGATGCCGCCCGTGAGGCCGAAAAGGCCCGTGATGCCGGAGGATGCCGACATGAACCTTAGACATACCGTGTTTACCGTGGCGCTCATGTCCCTCTGCCTGGCCACACAGGCTTCCACAATGGACGAGATCAAATCGTTATGGCATCCACAGGGGGCGCGAACGTCGGGATCTCTGCCAACATCCCCGGAAGACCCTGAAGTTAAGCCACTTCCGGCGAAGCCGCCGGTCTGGTACCGCCTCAGCAACGGCCGCCAGATCAATCTGGCCGACTGGAAGGTCGTGCTGTTTATGCAGGGACACTGCCCGTACTGCCACCAGTTTGATCCGGTCCTGAAGTCGCTGTCGGCACGGGTGGGGTTTGGGGTGATGGCCTACACCATCGACGGTCAGGGGGATGCGTCCTTTCCCGATGCGTTGCCCGCGCCGCCGGAGGTGATGAAAACCTTTTTCCCTAACCTGCCCGTGGCCACGCCAACCACCTTTCTCGTCAACGTAAACACCCTTGAAGCCCTGCCCCTGCTGCAGGGCGCGACCGACGAACAGGGCTTTATGGCCCGCATGGATACGGTCCTTCAGATGCGTGGAGTGGGTAACAATGGCTGATCAGAACAATGCAGAGGAACACGACATGATGACCTCCGGAATGCTTCAGAGAGCTACGACGCCAGAGTTAATCGCGCTCAGGGCACGGAAAGAGGACGCACGGTTCGGCGTTTATGCTGAGTGGGCGGGCATTTTGCTCATTGCCGGCGTGCTGTCGCGCGTCTTTATGACATACGTTTTCAATGCCTGCGTCGGCGACTGGCTCAGGGACGGTCACCTGCAGCTGAAAGATTTGTGGAACGTGTTGATGTACGCCATTCCACTGATATTTATCGCGCTGAGCGGCGGGCTTGCCGTTGCAGGTGGCGTTTATGCAATCCTGAACTCGCTTTATACGAAAGGGCAAATGTTCATACTAAAACGAAAAATGGGAAAACTCGCCCTGCAGGCGAGTCGGGAGGGTGCCGATGTTCGTCCGTAAACCTCTCTCCATACTGTGTGGCCTCCTTCTTGCGTGTTCAGCGAGCGTGAGTGCCGACGTGAACAGTGACATGAACACCTTCTTTAATAAGCTGGGCTTTGCGTCCAACACCAGCCAGCCACAGGTCTGGCAGGGCCAGGCCGCGGGCTACGCCACGGGCGGCTCACTCTACGCGCGCACGCAGGTGAAAACCGTCCAGCTTATCTCCATGACGCTGCCCGACATCAACGCCGGCTGCGGCGGCATCGATGCCTATCTGGGCTCCTTCAGCTTTATTAACAGCGATCAGTTGCAGCGTTTCGCCAAGCAGATTATGTCCAATGCGGCCGGATACTTCTTCGATCTGGCGCTGCAGACCACGGTACCGGAAATCAAGACCGCTAAAGACTTCCTGCAGAAGATGGCCAGCGACATTAACAGCATGAACCTCAGCTCCTGCCAGGCGGCGCAGGGGATTGTCGGCGGTCTGTTTCCGCGCACTCAGGTCTCCCAGCAGAAGGTCTGCCAGGACATTGCCGGTGAGAGCAACATGTTTGCCGACTGGGCGGCATCCCGCCAGGGCTGCACGGTGGGGGGAAGCATGGATAAGGTCCGTGATAAGGCCAGTGATAAGGATAAAGAGCGCATAACGAAGAATATCAATGTCATCTGGAATGCGCTCGGAAAGAACCGCATGTTTGACGGGAATAAAGAGCTTAAGGAGTTCATCATGACCCTGACCGGAACAATGGTCTTTGATGAGAAGGGTAATATAACCCCGCTTCCGGCAAGAACGACCGATCGCGACCTTATTCGGGCCATGATGGAGGGGGGGACTGCACGGGTGTATCACTGTAATGACAGCGATAAATGTCTGAAGGTGGTTGCCGATGCTAATGTCACGATCAGCCAGAAAAATGCACTGAAAAATCAGATAAAAGACATCCTTTACAGCATTCAGAATAAAGCCGTTGCCGATCTAAAGTTAACCGAGAAAGAGAAGGGATTTATCACAAGTACTACCATCCCGGTCTTCAAGTACCTGGTTGATCCACAGATGCTGGGGGTTTCTAACAGCCTCGTTTATCAGCTAACCGATTACATCGGCTACGACATTCTTCTCCAGTACATCCAGGAGCTGGTCCAGCAGGCCCGTGCAATGGTGGCAACGGGAAACTATGACCAGGCGGTTATCGACAGCATCAATAATAACCTCAACGAAGCCACGCGGCAGATAGCCTCCTTCCAGGCACAGGTGCAGGTACAGCAGGATGCGCTTTTGGTTGTTGACCGCCAGATGAGCTACATGCGCCAGCAGGTCTCGGCACGCATGCTGCAGCGCTACCAGAACAACTATCACTTCGGGGGGGCGCGCTGATGCAGGAAATCTATGTCATCGCGGGCGGCGACTGGCTGACGCAGACGCTGAATGCCATCGTCACGTTCATGTCGACGGAGAACTGGGTTGTTATTCGGCGTATTGCGACGGCTTTCTCTGTGCTGGTTGTAGCCATTTCGTGGATACGACGGCACAACATCATGGATATGCTGGGCTGGGCAGGCGTCATTGTGCTGATGTCGCTGCTGGTCAGTGTTCGCACCTCCGTACAAATAATCGATATCAGTAATCAGACAAAGGTCTATAAAGTCGATAACGTGCCCGTCGGGCTGGCACTGCCTGCATCGCTGACCACCAAAATCGGATATGCCCTTGTTCAGGGGTATGAAATGGTCTTTTCACAGCCCGACAGCATCACCTACAGCAAAACCGGCATGATATTTGGGGCGAATCTGGTTTCACGCAGTACGGACTTTTTATCACAGAACCCAGAGATAACTACGATATTCACGGACTATGTGCAGAACTGCGTGATGGGCGATATTTTCCTGAACGGAAAATATACCATGGAAGATCTAATGAACAGTGCAGACCCGTATACGCTGATTTTCTCAAAGCCGAGTCCGCTGAGGGGGGTATTCAACAACAATAATCAGTTTTTAACCTGTGAAGAAGCCGCTGCGGTAATTAAGCCAAAGCTTGCCCTGGATACTCAGACCGGAGGAAAAACATGGAGTTACTACGTGCGTCAGCTTTTTGGCGGACGTCCGAATCCTGACATTTTGTTCAGCCAGATGATCGGGGACAGCTATAACTATTTCTATGGTGCTGGTCAGAGCGCCGCGTCGATTGTCCGTCAGAATGTGACGATGAACGCTTTGCGAAATGGCATCATGAGCTATGCAGCCCGCAACGGTGACACCTCAAGCCTGCTGAATATCGCCACTACGTCATCGATGGAGAAGCAGCGGCTGGCGCATGCGACGGTCGGTCAGGTGGCATTACGCTCACTACCTATGTCTCAGACGTTGATTGTCGGTCTGACCATCGGAATATTCCCCCTGATGGTGCTGGGCGGGATGTTTAACGCCGTCACCCTTAATGTGCTGAAGGGGTACGTGCTGGCTATCATGTGGGTGCAGAGCTGGCCACTGCTTTACGCCATCCTCAACAGCTGCATGACCTTCTATGCGAAGGCCAACGGTTCACCAGTGGTTCTCTCGGAGTTGTCACAGGTGCAGATAAAATACTCAGACCTCGCTACCACGGCAGGCTATCTGTCGATGCTTATCCCGCCACTGGCATGGGGAATGCTGAAGGGACTGGGGGCGGGGTTCTCAAATCTCTACAGCCATCTGGCCTCTTCCGCTATCAGCCCTGCAGCCACTGCTGCCTCTGGTGCTGTTGATGGTAACTACTCTTACGCTAACATGCAGACAGAAAATGTGAGTGGTTTTAACTGGAATACCAATAGCTCAACAGTATTTGGACAAATGAGCCAACAGTTGGCTAACGGAGCCAGTTCGACGCAAATGCGTGATGGTAGTGTAGTGACAGATTCCAGTGGTGCTACGTCACGTATTCCTATGAGTATCAACATGACTCGTCAGATTGCAACCGCACGGCAGGCAATGGCCCGCGAGGCACAAACCCAGTCAGAGAGTGCATTGCATGGATATAACAGTAGTTTGAGTAGCGCATGGAATACGCTTAGTCAGTTTGGCTCAAACCGTGGTAGCAG
>ERZ856578.5560-NODE-5560-length-15202-cov-5.417917_pt1 | contig 15202 bp, 9 predicted proteins | sample MGYA00514384_ERZ856578 | MGnify/ENA primary metagenome ERZ856578 (study PRJEB29103, sample SAMN06111958) | human gut metagenome | biome: human gut; feature: ankylosing spondylitis patient; material: healthy_person | host: Homo sapiens | place: China:Hangzhou...
GGCCCTGGCCACCGCCATCGCCGCCCAGGTGGGCACCGGCAACATCGTGGGCGCCTCCGGCGCCATCCTGACCGGCGGCCCCGGCGCCATCTTCTGGATGTGGGTCATCGCCTTCTTCGGCATGGCTACCATCTATGCTGAGGCCACCCTGGCCATCAAGACCCGCCGGGTGGACAAGGACGGCACCATCCACGGCGGCCCCGCTTACTACATTACCACCGCCTTCCAGGGCGGCTTCGGCAAGTTCCTGGCCAACTTCTTCGCCGTGGCCATCATCCTGGCCCTGGGCTTTATGGGCTGCATGGTCCAGTCCAACTCCATCGGCTCCGCCTTCCAGACCGCCTTTGGCGTGCCCTCTCAGTTTGTGGGCGTGGTGCTGGTCATCTTCTGCGGCTTCATCTTCCTGGGCGGCGTGAATCGTCTGGCCGCTGTCACCGAGAAGGTGGTGCCTGTGATGGCCGTCATCTTCCTGGTGGGCGCTGTGGGTATCCTGGTGGTGCGCATCCAGGATGTCCCCGCCACCTTTGCCCTCATCTTCAAGTATGCCTTCCAGCCCCAGGCCATCATCGGCGGTTCCTTCGGCTATGCCATCAAGACCGCCATCAGCCAGGGCGCCAAGCGCGGCTTGTTCTCCAACGAGGCCGGTATGGGCTCCACCCCCCACGCCCACGCCCAGGCCAATGTGAAGGATCCCCACGATCAGGGCGTGGTAGCCATGGTGGGCGTGTTCATCGACACCTTCATCGTCCTGACCCTGAACGCCCTGGTCATCATCTGCACCCTGTACACCGAGGGCGGCATCCTGGCCGACGGCGTCATCCCCGAGGGCGTGAACAAGACCAACCTGGCTCAGCTGGCCTTCGGCAGCGTGCTGGGTGAGAACGTGGGCGCCATGTTCGTGGCCGTGTGCCTGTTCTTCTTCGCCTTCTCCACCGTGCTCAGCTGGAACCTGTTCGGCAAGATCAACGTCATCTATCTCTTCGGCAAAAAGGCCGCCAAGGTCTATGCCGTTATCGCCCTGGTCTTCCTGTACCTGGGCACTGTGATGTCCAACGACCTGGTTTGGGAGCTCACCGACATGTTCAACAACCTGATGGTCCTGCCCAACGCCATCGCTCTGTTCGCCCTCACCGGTATGGTCCTATCCTCCGTCCACAAGGCGGCGGGTAAGGCGGGCAAAGAAAAGGTTCAGAAATGATCTGCCTGGCGCAGACGCGGAAAAGAGTCGACTTTTGTCGGCTCTTTTTTGCGTCTGTAGGTCTGCTGTCCGTTCTATGGGACACCTAAACTGCCATAATAAAAATAATATAGACAGAGAGGGGCGCGTTTATGTTCGTGCTGATGGATATTGAGTGGGTCAAAAATGCGGAGAATCAGCTCTATCCCACGCAGCTGGCCGCCATGCGGGTGGACGAGCAGTGGAATTGTCTTGATCGGTTTTATTCCCGCATTCGCCCCAGGGACAACTCTTTTTACCATTGGGAGCACATGGCCTATACCGGCGGAGGGGCGATGGACTTCTTATGCGCCCAGGGGCTGTATGCCGTGCTGTCTGAACTCAGAAGCTGGCTGCGGCAGGAGGATATCATCTGCTTCTGGCACAAGTCGGGCAAAAACATGCTTAAATCCATGTATCACCTCACCTTTGGACAGACCGTCTCACAGCGGATTGTTATCCTGGGCAGATATGTGTTCCTCTATTTAAAGGAGCGCGGCAGAAGAAGCGGCAGCGCCTATGCCATATGCGATGATTTTGGAATGCAGGCACCCGGCCCGAAGCACCAGTCGGAACACGACGCGGCGGCCATACGGCAGGCGCTGCTGGCTATCCAATATCCTGCGGCCCTGCTGTATGGTCCGCCGCCGGATGAAGGGGGAAAAAAAGCGGCGGCGGTCCAGAAGCCGGCAGATGACGCCCCCTATCAGCGGGAGAAGGAGAGCGGCCTGTTCCACAAGACGGGGTGTGCCTATATCCCAGCCGGAGCCGATCTGCAGGGATACACCACCATGAAGTCGTTTTTCAAAAGAAAGATGGTCCCCTGCCCCCACTGCATGAAACAGGAACTGTCTGCGGCCATCCGTCAGCACAACCGGGATATCATTTCCCGTATGCAGTATCAGTTTGTGTACACCGAGCATTCCCAAGTGTTCCACCGGCGGGACTGCGGGGTTGTTCTCGGTACGACGGGACAGATACTGGGATCGGTCTATTATGACGGCTGCGCCAACACGGGGCGTCGCCCCTGCAAGCTCTGTCATCCCGTACCGGGGAAATGGCGCAATGCGGCACAGCGAAAGTGGAAGGAACGGAAGAAAAAGCCTGCGGCGCAGCAGACAAGCAGCGATTCAGACCGGGGGATGACCGCCCAGGAGCGGCAGGCCTATCAGCGCTATGTGCAGGCCCGGGGCGAACGACTGGCCGGAGAAAGAGAACGCTTTGCCTCAGAGACGGAAAAGAGGGATTTCTATACCCTGACCCAGCCGCGATTTGCCTTTTTCGCTGCCGCCGGGTATCAGAATTTTCACCGGAGAAACTGTCGGAAACTCCAGGGTATGCACAACATCACCGGGTTTTCCCGCTATAAAGATGCCCTGCGCACGGGGCACACCCCCTGCAAACTCTGCAAGCCCACCGCCAAGCTGGACATTGCCTGCCCCATCCCCATCACCAACCAGAAGCGAAAGGGGGAGTCTGTGGACGATCTGCGCGGCCTGTGCCAGGAGCAGGGGTATCCGATTCACATAAAACGGCCCTTTTTCTGCTTCTCCACGCCGGTGGGGCGATGGAAAATTGACACCAGCACCAGCCCCTATGTCATCTATCACATCAATCTGGTCCGCACACCGGACAACGAGAACTACTATCACCGCCAGCCCAGGCTGTTCCTCTCACTGCTGGACGCCTTTTTGTACATCCATCGCCATGACAAAAATTTGATGCGCGGCAGGGGCGGCGGGGAGGGGCGCGAGGAGACGGACCAGACGTGATCCGGTTTTGCATGACCACGGAGTATCTTTTCCTTGTTCCATGTTCCGGACCGTGTTATGATAGGGGGACAGAGAAGAGACCCCGGCCGGTGAGGGCGGGGGAGAGAGGATGTACCGCATGAACTGGAAGAAAAACGCTGTCCACACCGCCGAGATCACCGGCTACACCGCCGAGGGCATGGGGGTGGCCCGGCTGGAGGGCCGGGTGGTCTTTGTCCCCGGGACCATCCGGGGGGAGCGCTGGACCGTCCGCCTGGAAAAGGTGACAAAGAACGTGGCCTGGGCCCGGGGGGTGGAGCTGCTGGAGGCCTCCCCGGAGCGGCTGGAGCCCGACTGTCCCCTGGCGGGCCGGTGCGGCGGCTGCCAGTTCCGGCACATGACCTATGCCGAGGAGCTGCGGGCCAAAGGCCAGCGGGTGGCCGACGCGTTAGAGCGGGTGGGCGGCGTAAAGCTGGACTGGCCCCCGGTGCTGGGGGCGGAGCGGCCCGAGCGCTATCGGAACAAGGTGCAGTTCCCCGTGGCGGAGGAGAAGCGGGGCCTGGCCATCGGCTATTACCGCCCCCGCAGCCACGACGTGCTGGACGCGCCGGACTGCCTGCTCCAGCCCCTGACGGTCACCGCCCTCCGGGGGGCTGTGAAGAATTGGATGGAGCAGTATCAGGTCCCCGCCTACCGGGAGGAGGAGGGCACTGGGCTGATCCGCCACCTGTATGTGCGCACCAACAGCCGTGACCAGGCCCTGTGCTGTCTGGTGGTCAACGGCACCGGCCTGCCCTTCCAGCAGGAGCTTGTTGATTCCCTCCGCCGGGCCTGTCCCGGCCTGGTGGGGGTTGTGCTGAATTTCAACACCCGGGACACCAACGTGATCCTGGGCCAGGAGTACCGCACCCTGTGGGGCCGGGACTATCTGGAGGAGGAGCTGTGCGGCCTGACCTTCCGCCTGTCGGTGCCCTCCTTCTTCCAGATCAACCGGGCCCAGACCCAGCGGCTCTATCAGGTGGCCCTGGATTTTGCCGGACTGCGTGGGGACGAGACGGTGCTGGACCTGTACTGCGGCATCGGCACCATCTCCCTGGCCCTGGCCCGGCAGGCGGGGCAGGTCATCGGGGCGGAGGTGGTGCCCCAGGCCATTGAAGACGCCAAACAGAACGCCGCCCGGGCGGGCGTCCGCAACGCGGAGTTCTTCTGCGGCGACGCCGGAGCGGTGGCCCAAAAGCTGGCCGATGAGGGCGTGCGCCCCAGGGTCATCTGCGTGGACCCGCCCCGAAAGGGCCTGGGACCGGAGGTCCCCGCCATCCTAGCCTCCATGGCCCCGGAGCGCATCGTCTACGTCTCCTGCGACCCCGCCACCCTGGCCCGGGACGTCAAACGCCTGTCCGACCTGGGCTACCAGGTGAAAAAAGGCCAGGCGGTGGATCTGTTCCCGAGAACGGCTCACGTGGAGACGGTTGTCTTGCTTTCCAAGGGTGAGTGTTGAAGAATAATAAATAAACAAATAATTAATAAAAAAACAAATAATTAATAAATAAACAAAAAATGATTGACGCCACCCCCTGATACCTTGTATAATAGATGACAAGGGATCGGGAGGTGGCGTCTATGCCTATACACAAGAATCCTGTAACAGAAGGACAAATTGCAAAAAAAGCTGCAAGGGGGATTGGACGAGGACACGGAGAAAACTATGTTCCATATTTGCGTATAGGCGATTTTGGAAGCAAAGGGCGAATGCACCGTATCCTGTCGCTGGACGGACGAATCCATCATTTTTTCTCGGATCTCGAAAGAGATTTTTACTATATGTTGCTCTGGAAAGATAATATTAAGGAAATTAGAGAGCAATTTCCTCTAAATCGGGAAATTACGCAGAAAATCGCAGATCGAGCAGGAATCCGGCATCCAGCAGACCCGAAGACAAAGGTGAAGATTGTGATGACCACGGATTTTTTAGCTACTGTACTTGACGGGCAAGCAGAAAAAGATGTGGCCTACTCAGTTAAATTTGCGAAGGAATTAAGTGGTCAGCGGACCCGGGAAAAACAATGGCTTGAAAAAGAATACTGGGCGTATAAGGGTGTCAAGTGGTATTTGGTGACAGAAAACAGTTTTGACCGTGTTACGGCGCGAAATATAAGATTTTTGATGGACTATTATCAAGATAATATCGTCGCAGATATACCGGATGCCCTCCTGCCTGCTGTTGTGGAACAGTGCCTCCGTGTACCGCATGCAAAAGTAGCACGAAACTGCGAGATAGTTGATGAAATATTCGGGCTGCAGACCGGAAAAACATTGAGCGCATTGTATTATTATGCAGCACACAAGGTCGTGCCTATGCGCCTTAATATCGTGTGGAACACTTGGAAAACGGATGAAATTGTAGACTTGGAGCAGCTACACCGAGCGTGGGAGGAGGGAATATACGATGCAGAGAGAGCAGTTGGTAGCAGGTAAGTGCTTATATAATTTGAAAACGGGAGAAAACTATAAAATCTTATACTTAGATTGGCCGGAAAACATCATTTATGCTGTCGAGTTGGGAAAAACAATAGCTTATCCAGTTGCCCTGGCTGCCGGAAAAATATTAGAGTCAGATATGGAAGTTCGGGACGATGAAATAGAAGTGCGGGATGTTTCTACGGCCTCCCCCAAGCAGCGGGAGGAGCTGGAAAGTCGCTGGGCTTTAATTCGAGCGTTTGTTCTGGATGAACCTGCTTGTTATCAAAAGAAAGTGAGAAGTACATTTGCGGCGGAGACTGCAAAACTGGAAGAATGTACGGTATATCGTATCAATCAGATGTTATATCGCTATTGGTCCGGCGGTAAAAGAAAAGAGGCGCTGCTGCCCGACTTAGAGCGGCGCGGAGGAAGGGGAAAGACAAAACAGGGTACAGTAGGCCGCAAGTACAAGTATGATTCTCAAAAAGAAATCCACAGGATTACCGAAGATGACTTGAAAAACATCCGCGAAGCGGTAAATAAGACATATAACAAGCATCAAAAGTATTCATTCGTAGATGGCTACTATGAATTGCTGAAAAAATACAGGAAAAAAGGCAAGGATGAACTGGAAGATACTTATCCGACGAAAAACCAATTCACATACCATGCGCGTCAAATGATAAGTGCATTGGAGCGGTATGGAATACGGACTTATAATAAAGATATTAAGGGGCATGTCGGTTCCAGCGAGGGAGAAGCGAGAGGGCCGGGGGACAAGTATCAGGTCGATGCCACCATAGGAGATGTTTATCTGGTTTCTGCCAGTGATCCTACTAAAGTGATTGGGCGTCCGGTTATCTACTCTGTAGCAGATGTGTTTTCCCGCACTATCGTTGGTATCCATGTCGGTCTGAATGCCCCTTCTTGGGCGGAAGCGCGAATTGCACTATTTAATGCGTTTACAGATAAAGTTGAGTATTGTCGCTATTACGGTATCACGATCCAGGATGGTGATTGGCCATGCAAAGGTGTTCCACACGCAGTACTGGCGGATAATGGCGAGTTCAACAGTGCGAAAAGTGACGAATTAGTTATGGGACTGGGGGTAAGTATAGAAAATGCACCTCCTTGGCGTGCAGATTTAAAGGGTATTGTAGAGCAGAGTTTCCGACAGCTCAATTTGCCGACTAAGCCAGTGATGCCGGGTGCAGTCATCAAACCGAATAGGACGCGAGGCGACGAGAACTATAAGCTGAGTGCAAAACTGACACTGTACGAATATACACAGATTTTAATTTATACGGTTTTGGCACGGAACGCAGATATGATGCAGCGGCAGCCCATAACCAGTCAGGACTATATCGAGGCGGGGATTTCTCCGATTCCAAACGAGATATGGAAGTGGGGCATGGAAAATCGAACGGGATGCCTTACCGTGAAGACAAAGGAAGAACTATGGGTCGGACTGCTGCCCAGGGTACAAGGTGTTATCCAAAAACAAGGTATTCGATATAAAAAGGTGTGCTTTGTTTGTGATACAGCAGTGAAACAGCGATGGTTTGATCGAGAAGGAGGAAGAATTTCTGAGCGGTGTACGTTAATTTTAAATCCCAATGATATGATGAACTGTTATGTTGTGTTGCCTTCTGGAAAATTAGAACGGGCAGTAAGAGCGAGTGCAACAGAGAATGCATATATCCACTGGACAAAATATGATATGGATTACTATATTAATCAGGAAAATGCCGCACAGCGATTGGGAGAGCAGGCTAAAAATCAGCGGAGATTGGACTATAACCAAAAAATTGAAGCAATTATCAATCAGGCCGAGGCACGAAGCAAAGAAGCGACCAGCAAAACCAGAGCCAAGAGGGCAGTCACAGGGAAAGAAATCCGAAGCAATCGGAGGGAAGAACAGGCAAAGGTGATCGCATTTCCAGAGGCCGCAGTTGAGAGAGTATTAGACGATCAAAAAGTAATACAGGAGCCTCAAACAGGCAAACAGCAGGAGAAAAAAGAAGCCAAAATACTAAATGCAAAGCTCAAAAAATTGATGGAAGAAGATGAATCAGAGTGAGCAAATATGCGTGGGGCTTGCCGCAGGCGGATGCGATATATCATGATGCACGCATTTCCGAGCAGAAGGGAAATCCGTTGATCGAAGCGCTTCCAGAAATTCTTTCTGACGAAGAGTTGTTCTACAATTTACGGCAGGAATGTGATGTAAAAAGAGAAGAATTGAGTGGATTCTCAGAAGAAGAGCGGTGTTCCTGCGTAGATCAACTGTATGACGTGTTTCAACCGTGGGATGTCCACATTCGCATTGCGCGTAATTTGGAATCATCCATCAGAATGGGATATACGGGTCGAAATCCACTTGGCGCAGAGTATATCCGGCATCAACGTGCAGTTGCGTCCAGTGTCCATAACAGAGATATTACTTTTTCAGCTGTTCCAAGCAATGCCAGGGCAAGTGGATTTTCAATCATTGGTTTTTCAGGTATGGGAAAAACCACTGGGATCACGAGAGCGCTGAAGCAGTATCCACAAGTAATATCCCATACGGAATATCATGGGGTCCCATTTCCGTTTACCCAAATTATCTGGATGAAACTGAATTGTCCTTTTGATATGCGTGTAAAAGGATTGTGCATTGAATTTTTCCAAGAGTTTGATCGGTTGACCGGAGATAATACCTATGAGCGTTTTGCGGCCTCATCCAGGGCAACGACCGATCTAATGCTTCCTCAGATGGCGATGCTGGCCAGCAGACACGGTTTGGGTGCGCTAGTTATTGACGAAATCCAGAATTTGAGAGGAAATGGCAAGCAACAGACGCTGGATTTTCTTACTCAGCTAGTGAATAAAATTGGGGTCCCAATTATCTTGGTGGGAACCCAGGCAGCGCTGGAGACATTGACCTCCGATGTTGCGACAGCCCGCCGCTTTTCGGGAGCAAATGGTGCTGTTATTATGGACCTATTGGAGTATGGCAGCGATGAATGGGAGATGCTTCTGTACGGTTTACAAAAGTATCAGTGGACTGACAAAAAGGCAGCGCTGCTTGATAAGAATATCCAAGGAGTGTTGTATGAAGAAAGCAGGGGAATGGTTTCTCATGTGGTCAATTTATTAGTACAGGCGCAGAAAGCGGCCATACAGCGCGGAGACGATAGCATCAGTTCAAAATTAATATCCGAAGTGGCACATTCGGACAGTAATTTATTGCTGCGCTCTATGTTAAAGAAAATTGAGCATAACACCTTATCGAAAGCAACGGATCGAGATTTCCTTCTGGCCCTTACCCGCATACGTGCAAATAAAGATGACACAGAAGAAAGCCAGAAAAAAGAAATGACGGCAGATGCCGCACAACTGCGGATCGAAAGTGTAAAAGCGGATGTAGCCAAGAAAGAGAACGGCAAAAAAGTGCAGATGGATGATCTGTCAGATTACATATTGCAGAAAGATGATCCATTGTTTTAAGGAGAGCCTATGCTGACATGGTTTCCAACCCCATATCCAGGAGAGAGTTTATATAGCATGCTCGCACGCTATCATGAGCGCAGTGGAAATTATCTCCCGCGAGACTCTATGGGGCAGCTTTTTGGAGATAGACGAGAGGTGTGTTCTGCCTTAATTCCGTATCGGTTAGAACATTTAGCGGAGCAGACAGCAAGGTTTGGACTGGATTTTAATACCCTGCTGCATATGTATACGCTTTATGACTATTATTTGCTGTTTGCAAGCCAAAAAAATCGAAACCGTGTGCAAGAAATCTTACATGAAAATTTAGGACAGGCATACGACAGGATGTTGGGAAATCACAGCCGAAAGCAGTTCCCAGACTTTTTGAGATTTTGTCCGCAGTGTGCAAAGGAGGAAGAAAAGCGGTACGGGGAAGCTTATTGGCACAATACACACCAAATCCCTGGAATGTGCTTCTGTGAAAAGCATGGGTGTTCGTTGGTAAACAGTACAGTATCGACGGTTTCGCACGGAAAGAAACAGCTTTATGTTCCGTTATCGGCGGTGTGTCATATCTTTGAACAACCTAAATACGATGAAACAATGCAGGCGAAGTTAAGAATCTTGTCACAAGAGCTTTATACCGCATGGGAAAATCGCAAACGTATCCGGGCTCAATGGGAGCGCATGGGTGAGACATTTTCGGACAGCTATGTTGAACTTGCAAGCAAGAAACGGTTAGCAACAGAATGTGGAACAGTACGTCGAGCATTACTCGTGCAAGCGGTAAGTGGTCTGTTTACGCAGGAAATGTTGGATTTCGTGGGGGCGTCCATCGCAAAGGGAAAGCCGTGGCCGGTTACGATGTGTCAGCACAGCAGCGTCATTCATGCACCGCTCAATAATATTTTGCTGATGATATTTTTGTGTGGAGGGGTAGAAGAATTTTTAAAATATGAAGAAGAACTAAAGAAAGCGCCGGCTCACAAGAAAAGCGATTGCTATTCTACTGTAACAGACGAAGAACGGCTGGCACCATATCGTGAAAAATGGATGCAGTTGCTAAAAGAACATCCGCAAGCGTCGCGAAATGAATTGATTCAGAAAATGCCGTCAGTACACCTTTGGCTGCGGAGGCATGATAGAAACTGGTTGATGGAGCACTACCCAGAGCCACGCAAGCGTGGTATGAAGCATTCGGTAAAGTATGATTGGAAACAGAGGGACGAGGCGTACGTACAAAAAATTCGACATCTGAATGACAGATGGAGACGTGAAACAGGAAAGCCCTGTCGTATTACAAAGAACAGATTTTATCACGCACTTGGTCTTTCGGAGGTGATGATTGAAAAGATTCCGCAGAGCAAAGCGCTGATTTTGGATTGTGTGGAGGACAATGAGTCGTGGGATTTACGACGGATTCGCTGGGCAATCCGAACAATGCAGGAAAATGGAGAACCGCTCATTGCGTGGAGGGTGATTCGGAAAGCAGGCATAGGAGACATTAGACGAAAACAGTGGACAGCGTTCCTTATAGCGTCTGGTTGGTTGGAGCTAAAGGAGAACGTGCTGAGGGAGGCGTCTGGCAATGGTATTTGATTGGCATATCCCAGATGATAGGAAGGGAGAACTCCTGTGGGTAGGAAATCCTTTCCTATACGAGAATGGAATATTTCAGGCAAAAGCCTATGTACAGACGGAAGACGGCTGCTATTACAGTTATCATGCGTGGAGTCAGCTGCCCTATTTGAAAATTGGAGGTCTATGCAGCAACGGAAAAAGTCCAATGCCAGTTTTTGCCGAGACAAAGGGAATGACAATTTCACTGAGACAAGCAGGGTTATTGAGCCAAATCTCCGATGTGACAGATTTATTAAGGAGAGATCAGCCTCAACTGACAGCCAGACTTGCCCAAGAAAAACAGATCAATGAGTGCGTATACCTGGAATATGCCGGAAAGATATATATCATACCGTTTTCCGTGATATTGTGTGCATTTCTGGGCAATCTGTCGCCGTTGATCAATGGGGCTTTGCACGAGGGAAAATTTGAGGACTGGATTAGAAACGAGACCGTTTACCCGGAGGATAACTCGATAAAAATTGACTTTTCGGAAGAACTATCAGTGCATTTTCTGAGCCAGCGAGGGGTAGTCAATCACCTGGCGTGGATACGGTATCTTCCAGAAATGTTCAACTGGTGGAAGTCCATTGCAGCAAGCTATTATAGTGGGCAGTATCGGGTGAGTATTCCACACCTGGAGCATGGCAAAATAGAATTATACGGGAAGCAGTATCCACACTATTTCTTCGTTCAGAGCATCAAGGTCTTGGAAGTCCATGCGCTGTTTCGGAAAATTATTTGGACCCATCCCAGATTACGCGAGAGCGAACCGCAGAAATCGAGAACAGACTCCACAGCGTCGCATATCTTGGACCAGTGTGCAGAAACCGTAGAAAATGATATAAATGCGTTTTCACAAAAGGGGATACCCCATATGGACGATGTAGGGCATGAAACCATTCTGTTTATGTCTCAGCCGGAGATTGTAAAGAGCCGAAGAAAAATAGAGGTAGAACCGAATAGAAGCCGGAAAACAGAACAAGATGTGGAACATGAAGTCGTTACGACAAACGAATATGCAGTGTCTGGCAAACGAAGGCCAATGAATACCATTCCTTCGTCGGAAACGGAAGAGACGAACGAAATCAGAAGTGAGTTTGCAGATTTGAAACGGGCAATTGAATTGATACCAGGACTTAAAATCACAGGCGTTGAATACATGGAGTGCGGCTCATGTTTGTGGATGCTTGTGGAAGTGTTGTTATGGGGCAGAGAAATTGTGGTAGCAGAGGGACGCAAAGAACGCCTTCCCTGTGCAAGTACACTGCTGCTGAGCGGGAAGTTTGAAGGAGAGCTATCTGAACTACTTTCATCAAATGGAGAAAACTGGGACAAGGGTCAAATTGCAAATTATTGCAGAAATCACAAGAAAAACAATGAATTGCTGCGCCATAGTGTTGGACGGTCAGCGATGCAGTGGGGGTATTTGCTCAGAGAAAAGATGAGGCGTGTTTGCCTATCTCCACGATAACAAAGCAATTATCACACATCATAAAAAACGGGACCTTTCTTTCCGATATTCGGATTGAAAGGTCCCGTTTTATGATAGAGGTATTTTGTTGCGGTTACGGAAATAACTAGCCCTGCACTACCTCACCGCTCCGTCCTGGAGCGTGGTACAAAACCATCCGTAAAAGTGATGGGACCGTGCTCGGATTCCCAGGTCTGGATATGCTTCAGGATAAGCTGTTCGATTTCTTTGTTCGCAGAGCGCCCATGCCGCTCTGCGATATATTTTAGCTTGTCCATCGTCGGTGTCGGGATACGAAGTGCATATTGCGGAAGATTCGATGCCATAAACAATTACTCACCTTTCATGAACTTTGTCACTATTATATGTAAGTGAAAAATGTTTGGAAAGCTATTGACAAAAGAGTGACATCACCATAAAATGTAGACATCTATTAGACATCACTTAGACAGCAAAAAAGAAAGGGAGAACCTGCAATGTCTTAAAAAAGAGAACTGGCCGCATGTGCGGAACGTCTGCTGTCCCTGCTGGAGGTCCCGGACGGCGTGGAACTGGAGGAGACCGTGGACATGGTGCTGATCGACCTCCAGATGCACATCGTGGACTCTGGCACGAGAAGCGCAGTAGCCAGTGTTCTGGCAGACCGGGTGTTTGCGCTGTTGATGCAGACCTTTATCGCACATTACCCGGAGATCGACCACGAATATGTCACCATATTCTACGCGTACAACCATGTATTTGAAACGGAGATGTACGATACCGCAGACCTCCCCCGGGTCGGCAGCATCGGGGGAAAATTGAAACGGATGCAGGAGGAGTTTGACCTTCCCCGTAACTATGAGGAGTGGGTACTGTATTTTCGGTATTACAAGACCTACTGCGAGATGCTGTCTAAGCGTGGAAACGTGCAGATGAAGGTGGAATTGCGTAGAACTGCGCTGCCGTATTTGGCGGAGGTGTGCGGCCAAGGGGAGGAGCTGAGCAAGCGGGAGCAGAGGGCCATCGTCATTGCCCAGACGCTTTCCTGCATGGGGCCCAAAGAAATCGGGAATGCGCTGTTGCTGCTGAACACCTGCCAGGGTCAGCTGTTTGGCTTCGTGCCGGAGCAGCTGGGGGCTCGAAACGCAAAGGAACTGCGGACGGTTTTCGGCATCCTCTGCGAGGTCGTCCGCCTCGCTCCGGCAGAGTTTTACTTCCCTTTGACGGTGCGGATGGAGCGTGAAATTTACAAGGCGGTGTCCGCATGGACAGGCAATACACACCACGAAGGTGCGACGGTTTTGCAGCGGATCTGGGAAGAAAAGCGCTGGATCAAAGAAAACGGGAAACCGATTCCGCCGGAAATTGCGGGGTTATTGAAGCTGCATCACCACTATATGAAGACGCTGAACGGAGACGGCCAGCCGGAGTGGGACGAGCTCTAATTCGATAAAGCCCCACCCGCCCCGTCGCTGTTACAATAAGTTCACCACGATTTCTGGGAGGATTTAGACATGAAGAAGAAATTGCAGCTGACGGAGCAAGCGTTTGACCAATTCGAGGACTACCTGCGCCACGATGAGCGGGAGGAATCCACCATCGAAGCCTACCTGCGCTCCCTGACCCGGTTTGCGGAGTGGGCGGATGGCCGAGCGGTCACCAAGGAACTGGCGATGGAGTGGAAAACGGCGCTGGCCGAGGCCGGCTACCGTCCCATCTCGGTGAACGCCATGCTGGCGGCGGTGAACAAATTCTTCACCTGCATGGGCCGGGAGGACTGCAAAGTCAAATATCTGAAGCTCCAACGACAGATGTTCCGCAAATCGGAGAAGGACCTGTCGAAAGAGGAGTACCAGCGCCTGGTCCAGGCGGCCCATGAGAAGGGCGACCTGCGGATGGAGCTGATTTTAGAGACCATCTGTGCCACCGGCATTCGGGTGGGGGAACTAAAGTACATCACCGTGGAGGCGGTGCGGGCGGGCGTGGCGGAGATTGCCTTAAAGGGCAAAATCCGCACCATTCTGCTCCCCCACCGGCTGTGCCGCAAGCTGCAAAAATACGCCAAACAGCAAAAAATTGCCTCGGGCAAGCTGTTTCTCACCCAAGACGGTCTCCCAGTTTCAAGACAATCGATCTGGACCCGCATGAAGGCCCTCTGCGAAGCGGCGGGCGTGGAGCGGAGCAAGGTGTTCCCTCACAACCTCCGCAGTCTGTTTGCCCGGTCCTTCTACGGTTCCTGCCACGACGTGGTGCGCCTGGCCGACGTGCTGGGGCACAGCAGCATTGAAACGACGCGAATTTACCTTATGTCCACGGGAAAGGAGTACCTCCGGCAGCTGGACAAGCTGGGTCTGGTCCAATAATTTGCATAATTGTTGTTTAGCAGTTTCACAGAGCTGCACCCCAAAAAAGGTGCAAAAACCCACGGTTAGGATACCACTTCCCACGCAAAAAGGCAAGCATTCTGTAAAATTTTACAACCAAAAACAGAGCCAATTCCTAGGAATTTGAACCGGCTCAATCATTTTTCATCACTTTTCGCTCTGCAAATGACTTGCAGGGCGTTTTTTATGCTGTTTTCAGACAAGAACTGCCCGTTGCATTACAAAACAACAATTACGTCCAAAACAAACGGGGTTGAGCAATGGGACGGCTACACGTTGAGACGATTCAAATTGATTCGGCGCTGCTCCGCCGGACGGCGGACGGCGCGGTGCTGACACCGGAGATTCTGGCCGACTACGCCGCCAAGCTCCGAGCCCAGGGCCGTCGGGAGGACAGCGTCCGAAGCTGCGAGCGGACTATGGGGCAATTTTACGACGCCCTGCCAGAAGACAAGCTGGTGAGCAAGGATACTCTGCAAAATTGGCGGGACCAGCTGCTGGCGGAGAATTACGCCGTCCGCAGCGTGAACAGCAAAGTCTCCACAGTCAACGCCCTGCTGGAGAGCATGGGCTGCCGGGAATTTCAGGTGACCAAGCAGCTCCCCGCCGAGGACTTCGACACTCCGGAGCTGACCCGGCAGGAGTACGTCCGTATGCTCCAGACCGCCAAAATCCTGGAGGACGAGCGGGCCTATGTCCTGACCAAGCTGTTTGCCACCACGGGGATCGCCGTGCTGGATCTGCCGGCGGTGACGGTGGAGGCGGTGCAGACCGGCCACGCCGTCCTGAAATCGGGCAAGAAGCTGGAGATCATCCGCTTCCCGGCCAGTCTGCAAGCGGACCTCTT
>ERZ856578.5590-NODE-5590-length-15143-cov-6.921081_pt1 | contig 15143 bp, 10 predicted proteins | sample MGYA00514384_ERZ856578 | MGnify/ENA primary metagenome ERZ856578 (study PRJEB29103, sample SAMN06111958) | human gut metagenome | biome: human gut; feature: ankylosing spondylitis patient; material: healthy_person | host: Homo sapiens | place: China:Hangzhou...
CTCACAACATCGAGAGAGAATATAGCCGATACTAAAGGAGGAATACGCGATGAAGAAGGCAGCATAAATAAACAGTATTCTGATCTGCAAAAACATCATAATTCAGAGCAATCTTCGCAAATGAATACGTATAATAAGGAAAAGGAGTCTCAAGAACGAGTGCCGGGGGCTGACAGTCCTGAAGAACTGATGAAGAAGGCAAAAAAATATCAAGATAAACATAAGCAGTAACAGGATGCCAGAGAGGGTGCGATGAGAAATCTGCTTCAGATATTCATGGTAGTGTTGTTTCAGTCTATTGCTTGTTATCTGGCTGGATGGTTAGTTACGGAGGTGGTATTCATTGGTGCAACTGTGCTCTTATGGCAAGGATTGTTCATCTATTTGTTTTATAAAATATCTAAGAATAAAGGCAGTGTTGAACCCTACACATACAACAGGGTAGTTTGGTATGTGATAATGCCTATATGTTCACTGGCTCCTCCTCTTGTTACTTTTTTTGTATTCATTGTGGGTACATTGATGGATTTATATAAGGTTAGCGGGTGTATAAGCATCAAAGAGTGGCTTGAAAAAAACAAGGTAGATGGCGCCCACTCTATAAATAATGACTTTGAATCCGTGGACTTTGATAATGTTAATTATAATCCGGAAAGTAATTATCCAATGGGTTGGAAGCGTTAGATTGAGTTGTAGGATTTCATAGTCAGTTTCATGGTTGTGTATGGATATAATATTTAGTTTTATGGAGGTAAACAATGCGAGTGTTCTATGGGATGTTGGGAGTTTTTGTTTTCCTGTCGTGTACCTTGAGTGTAAGGGCTAGCGACGACTACTACACTAACTTAAAAAAAGATGCGAATTCTGGAAACGCATTAGCTCAATATAAGCTAGGTGCAATGTATTTGGTCGTATCTGGTGATTATAAAAAAGCTTTTTATTGGACTAATAAGTCGGCGATTCAGGGTAATTCAGATGCCCAAAATAACCTAGGTCTGCTCTATTATTATGGGCAAGGTGTTGATAAAAATATAAAAAAAGCAGGCTATTGGTGGGGGAAGGCAGCAGATGCAGGGAATGCATCTGCTCAGAATGACTTGGCAATGCTTTATAAAAATGGATTATTGAAAGATGCCCGTTGTGATAAAATAATGGATTTGCTTAACTCCTCAGCTCAAAAAGATTTTGAGTTGGCATATTTGAATATTGGAAACCTGTATTCTACAGGTGAGTGTGTTAATAGGGATATGCACGAGGCGGTGATCTGGTGGGAGAAAGCATCCATTAAAAATAACGGACAGGCTGAGTTTAATTTGGCAGGGGCTTATATGAGAGGTGATGGTGTATTTCCAGGTTCTGGAATGGCAGATATCTATTTGAAAAAATCATGCTCACATGGATATGCAGGAGCGTGTGATTTACTTAAAAAATAACATTCATTATTAATAATCTCCCCGCCTTTAGTTAAATGATGTCATCCTAGTGTTTTGTAACGGATGACATTAAATCAATTGCTTTCTGAAATCATGGTCGCTATACATATAGACCAACCTCTATGAGGCTAATATGAGTTTTAATGCTAAGGATATGACCCAGGGCGGTCAGATCGCGAGCATGCGTATCCGTATGTTCAGTCAAATTGCCAATATCATCGTGTACTGTCTCGTCATTCTCTTCGGCATCATTGTCGCGATTACGCTGTCGGTTAAACTGACCTGGCAGACGTTCGTGAACGGCATGGTTTATTACTGGTGTCAGACGCTGGCCCCCATGCGCGATATTTTTAAATCCCAGCCTGTCTATACCATCCGTTATTACGGCCATGAGCTGAAGTACAACGCGCAGCAAATACTGCAGGACAAATATATCCAGTGGTGCGCCGACCAGGTCTGGACGGCCTTTATTCTTGCTGCCATCATCGCGGCCGTGGTGTGCGTTATTACCTTCTTTGTCACCACCTGGATTCTGGGCCATCAGGGTAAGCAGCAGAGTGAGGACGAGATAACGGGAGGGCGCCAGCTGACTGACGACCCGAAAGCGGTGGCGAAAATGCTCAGGCGCGACGGTCTCGCATCCGACATCAAAATCGGTGAGCTGCCGCTTATTAAGGACTCGGAGATCCAGAACTTCTGTCTGCACGGTACCGTCGGGGCCGGTAAATCAGAAGTTATCCGCCGTCTGATGAACTACGCCCGCCAGCGTGGCGATATGGTCATCGTGTATGACCGCTCCTGTGAGTTCGTCAAAAGCTACTATGATCCGGCCACAGATAAAATCCTTAACCCGCTGGATGCGCGCTGCGCTGCATGGGACCTGTGGCGGGAGTGCCTGACGCAGCCTGACTTCGACAACGTTTCCAACACGCTTATTCCTATGGGCACGAAGGAAGACCCCTTCTGGCAGGGGTCGGGACGTACCATCTTTGCCGAAGCCGCATATCTGATGCGCAACGACAAGGACCGCAGCTACAGCAAGCTGGTCGACACGCTGCTTTCCATCAAGATTGAGAAGCTGCGCTCGTACCTGAAAAACTCCCCGGCGGCGAACCTGGTGGAAGAGAAAATCGAGAAAACGGCCATCTCCATCCGCGCCGTGCTGACCAACTACGTCAAGGCTATCCGCTACCTGCAGGGCATCGAAAATAACGGCGAGTCATTCACCATACGCGACTGGATGCGCGGCGTTCGTGAGGATGGTAAAAACGGCTGGCTGTTTATCTCCTCCAATGCTGACACCCACGCTTCCCTCAAGCCGGTTATCTCCATGTGGTTGTCCATCGCCATTCGCGGGCTGCTGGCGATGGGGGAAAACCGTAACCGCCGCGTGTGGATCTTCGCCGACGAGCTGCCTACCCTGCACAAGCTGCCGGACCTGGTTGAGATCCTGCCGGAGGCGCGTAAGTTTGGCGGCTGCTACGTCATTGGCATTCAGTCCTACGCCCAGCTGGAAGATATTTACGGGCAGAAGCCGGCGGAAACGCTGTTCGACGTGCTGAACACCCGTGCCTTCTTCCGCTCGCCGTCGCGCAATATCGCCGAGTTCGCCGCTGGCGAAATCGGTGAAAAAGAAATCCTCAAGGCGTCCGAGCAGTATTCCTACGGTGTGGACCCGGTACGCGACGGTACCTCGGTCGGCAAGGACATGGAGCGCGTCACCCTGGTGAGTTACTCCGACGTCCAGACGTTGCCGGATCTCTCCTGCTACGTCACGCTTCCCGGACCTTATCCTGCCGTGAAAATGGCGCTGAAGTATCAGCAGCGTCCAAAGGTGGCACCGGAATTCATTCCGCGCACCATCGACGGGAAAGCGGAGGAACGCCTGAATGCCGCGCTGGCTGCACGTGAACATGAATCCCGCAGCATCGCCATGCTCTTTGAACCGGATGCCGATGTTGTCGCGCCAGAGGGCGGTGCGGAGAATGTTGGTCAGCCACAGCAGCCACAGCAGCCACAGCAGCCACAGCAGCCACAGCAGCCACAGCAGCCACAGCAGCCACAGCAGCCACAGCAACTGACGCCCGCGCCCCGCGCTGCAGACGCGGCATCCGTAGCAGGTGCGGCAGGCGCCGGCGGTGTGGAGCCTGAGCTGAAGACAAAGGCGGAAGAGGCAGAGCAGCTGCCGCCCGGCATCAGTGAAAGCGGTGAAGTAGTGGATATGGCGGCATGGGAGGCGTGGCAGGCGGAGCAGGACGAACTGTCTCCTCAGGAGAGGCAGCGTCGTGAAGAAGTGAACATCAACGTTCACCGGGCGCCTGAAAAGGATCTTGAGCCGGGAGGATACATCTGATGATGAGCATCGGATCGGTAAAATCCGCCGGCAGCGCGGGCAATTATTACACCGACAAGGACAACTACTACGTTATCGGTAGTATGGGCGAGCGCTGGGCCGGAAAAGGGGCTGAAGCGCTGGGGCTCAGCGGCGGGGTGGACCAGAAGGTCTTTACGAAGGTTCTGGAGGGACGCCTGCCGGACGGCAGCGACCTCAGCCGGACTCAGGACGGGGCGAACAAACACCGTCCGGGCTACGACTTCACCTTCTCTGCGCCCAAAAGTGTCTCCGTGATGGCCATGCTGGGAGGCGACAAGCGTCTTATTGAGGCACACAACCGCGCGGTGGAGACCGCCATTAAGCAGATAGAGGCAATGGCCTCCACGCGGGTTATGACGGAGGGCAGGAGCGAGACGCAGCTGACCGGCAACCTGGTGATGGCGCTGTTTAACCACGATACCAGCCGCGACCAGGAGCCGCAGCTGCACACCCACGCGGTGGTGGCCAATGCCACTCAGCATGGCGATGAGTGGCGAACGCTCAGCAGCGACAAAGTGGGTAAAACCGGGTTTATTGAGAATATCTACGCCAACCAGATTGCCTTTGGCCGCCTGTATCGTGCCGCGCTGAAGGATGACGTCGCGGCGATGGGCTATGAGACTGAGACGGTCGGCAAACACGGCATGTGGGAGCTGAAGGGCGTACCGACGGAGCCGTATTCCAGCCGCAGCAGGACCATCAGCGAGGCGGTCGGGGATGACGCGTCCCTGAAGTCCCGCGACGTGGCGGCGCTCGATACCCGCCAGTCGAAGCAGAAGGTTGACCCCGAACAGCGCATGGCCGAGTGGATGCATACCCTGAAAGAGACGGGGTTTGACATTAAAGCCTACCGTGAGGCGGCAGACCTGCGGGTTGTGCAGGGGAATATTCCCGCAACGACGCCTGAAGCCATTGATATTAACAGCAGCGTCGGGCAGGCCATCGCGATGCTGAGCGACCGGCGGGCGCGGTTCACGTATTCCGAACTGCTGGCCACCACCCTCGGGCAGCTGCCCGCGCGGTCGGGCATGGTGGAGATGGCGCGTGACGGCATCGATGCGGCGATAAAAAATGAGCAGCTCATCCCGCTGGATAAAGAGAAGGGGCTGTTTACCTCGAACATCCACGTGCTGGATGAGCTGTCGGTGTCGGCGATGACCCGCGATTTACAGCGGACGGGGCAGGCCGACATTTTTCCGGATAAAAGCGTGCCCCGCAGCCGGTCATACAGCGATGCCGTGAGTGTCCTGGCCCAGGACCGTCCGCCGGTGGCGATCATTTCGGGTCAGGGCGGGGCGGCCGGCCAGCGTGAGCGCGTGGCGGAGCTGACGATGATGGCGCGCGAACAGGGGCGTGACGTGCAGATTATCGCCGCCGACAGGCGTTCGCGCAGCGCCCTTATGCAGGATGAGCGCCTCAGCGGCGAGCATATCACCGACAGGCGGGGGCTGACGGAGGGCATGGCCTTTACGCCCGGCAGCACGCTGATTGTGGACCAGGGGGAGAAGCTGACCCTGAAAGAAACGCTCACGCTGCTCGACGGTGCGCTGCGCCATAACGTCCAGCTGCTGATTGCCGACAGCGGCCAGCGCACCGGGACCGGCAGCGCCCTCACCGTCATGAAGGAAGCGGGAGTGAGCACGCTCGCGTGGCAGGGCGGTGAGAAGACGCAGGTCTCGGTTATCAGCGAGCCTGACCGGCGGCAGCGGTATGACCGCCTGGCCGCTGACTTTGCCCGAAGCGTCCGCGCAGGTGAACACAGCGTGGCGCAGGTCACCGGTCCGCGCGAGCAGGCGGTGCTCGCAGGCGTAGTCCGCGAGGCGCTTAAGGCGGAAAAGGTGCTGGGCGAGCGGGAGGTCAGTATCACCACGCTGGAGCCGGTCTGGCTCGACAGCCGCCATCAGCAGGTGCGCGACCACTACCGGGAGGGGATGGTCATGGAGCGCTGGAATGCCGAAGAGCGCAGCCGGGAACGCTTTGTCATTGACCGCGTGACGGGCCGCAACAACAGCCTGACGCTGCGCAACGCCCAGGGTGAGACGCGGGTGACCCGCCTGTCTGAACTCAACAGCAGCTGGTCGCTGTACCGCACCGGCACGCTGCAGGTGGCCGAAGGCGACCGTCTGGCAGTGCTGGGTCAGGCGCAGGGGACGCGGCTCAGGGGAGGCGATACGGTGACCGTTAAGGCGCTCGGGGAGGCGGGGCTCGTCGTCAGCCTGCCGGGGCGTAAGGCGGACGTGGTCCTGCCCGCCGGCGACAGCCCGTTTACCGCCGCGAAGGTGGTTCAAGGCTGGGTGGAGTCGCCGGGCCGCTCGGTGAGCGACAGCGCCACGGTTTTTGCCTCGCTGTCGCAGCGCGAGCTGGATAACACCACGCTGAACAAACTGGCGCTCAGCGGCCGGGCGGTGCGGCTCTATTCCGCGCAGACGGCGCAGAAAACGACGGAGAAGCTGTCGCGTCAGTCTGCCTGGAGCGTCGTGTCCGAACAGATTAAGGATGCGGCGGGGCATGACAGGCTCGATGATGCCCTGGCGCACCAGAAGGCCGGTCTGCACACGCCGGAGCAGCAGGCTATCCATCTGGCCATTCCGGTGCTGGAGGGGAACGGCCTGGCGTTCACGAAGCCGCAACTGATGGCCGCCGCGAAAGAATTTGAGCAGGACAGCCTCAGCCTGCAGGCCATCGAAAAGGAAGCGGACCGTCAGGTGCGCAGCGGCGACCTGCTGTCGGTGCCGGTATCGCCGGGAAACGGCCTGCAGCTGCTGGTCTCACGCCAGTCGTACAACGCTGAAAAAAGCATTATCCGCCACGTCCTTGAGGGAAAGGAGGCCGTCACCCCGCTGATGGATAAGGTTCCGGACGCGCAGCTGGCGGGCCTGACCGACGGGCAGCGGAACGCCACGCGCATGATACTTGAATCCCCCGACCGCTTTACCCTGGTGCAGGGCTACGCCGGGGTGGGTAAAACCACCCAGTTCCGGGCAGTCATGTCGGCCATCGGCACGCTGCCGGAACGGGAGCAGCCGCGCGTTATCGGCGTGGCCCCCACCCACCGGGCGGTGAGCGAGATGCGCGATGCGGGCGTGCCTGAAACGCAGACGCTGGCGGCCTTTATTCACGACACGCAGCAGCAGCTGCGCGGCGGCGAACGAACGGACTTCAGCAACGTGCTGTTTCTCGTGGATGAAAGCTCAATGGTCGGTAACGCCGACATGGCGAAGGCGTACAGCCTGATTGCCGGGGGCGGGGGGCGCGCGGTCTCCAGCGGGGATACCGACCAGCTGCAGTCCATTGCCCCGGGCCAGCCCTTCCGCCTGCTGCAGAAGCGCAGCGCCATTGACGTGGCGGTGATGCAGGAGATCGTCCGCCAGACGCCGGAACTAAAACCTGCCGTCTACAGCCTGATTAGCCGCGATATCGGCAGCGCCCTGACGACCATTGAGAGCGTGGCGCCGGCACAGGTGCCGCGCAGGGCGGATGCCTGGCAGCCGGACAGCTCCGTCATGGAGTTCAGCCGCGAACGGGAGGAGGCCATTGCGAAAGCCGTGGCGGCCGGCGACCTGATGCCCGGCGGGCAGCCCGCGACGCTGCTGGAGGCCATCGTGAAGGACTACACGGGGCGCACGTCAGAGGCGCAGGCGCAGACCATCGTTATCACCGCCCTGAACGCCGACCGCCGCCAGGTGAACGCCATGATTCATGACGCCCGTCAGGGTGCCGGCGAGGTGGGCGAAAAAGAGGTCACGCTGCCGGTTCTCACGCCTGCCAATATCCGCGACGGGGAGCTGCGGCGCATGGCAACGTGGGAGGCATCCCGCGACAGCCTGGTTCTGCTGGACAGCACCTATTACAGCATTGAGGCGCTGGACGGGGAGGCGCACCTGGTGATGCTGAAGGATGCGCAGGGCAACACCCGCAGCCTGTCGCCCGCGCAGGCGGCGACAGAGGGCGTCACGCTCTACCGTCAGGACACCATTACCGTGTCGGAAGGCGACCGGATGCGCTTTTCGAAAAGCGACAACGAGCGGGGCTTCGTGGCCAACAGCGTCTGGTCGGTCAGTGAGATAAAAGGTGACAGCGTCACGCTGTCGGACGGGAAACAGACCCGTACGCTCACGCCGTCAGCCGAGCAGGCAGAGCAGCACATCGACCTGGCCTATGCCGTCACCGTTGAAGGCTCACAGGGTGCGAGCGAGCCCTTCTCCATCTCCCTGCAGGGTACGGACGGCGGACGTAAGCGGATGGTGAGCTTCGAGTCAGCCTACGTGGCGCTGAGCCGCATGAAGCAGCACGCGCAGGTCTATACCGACAACCGGGATAAGTGGGTGGCCGCGATGGAAAAATCGCAGGCGAAAAGTACGGCGCATGACATTCTGGAGCCGCGCGGCGACCGCGCCGTCGCGAATGCCGCCCGCCTGACGGCGACGGCAAAAGCGCTGGGTGAGGTGCCTGCCGGTCGCGCCGCGCTGCGCCAGGCCGGGCTGCAGCCCGAGGGCTCGATGGCGAAATATATCTCGCCGGGGCGTAAATACCCGCAGCCGCACGTGGCGCTCCCGGCCTTCGACCGCAACGGCAGGAAGGCGGGCGTCTGGCTGAGCGCCCTGACGTCCGGAGACGGGCAGCTTAAGGGGCTCGCTGGTGAAGGCCGGGTGATGGGCAGCGGGGACGCGGCGTTTGCGGGTCTGCAGGCCAGCCGTAACGGCGAGTCGCTGCTGGCGCGGGATATGGAAGAGGGCGTGCGGCTCGCGAGGGAGAATCCGCAGAGCGGCGTGGTGGTGCGGCTCGAAGGCGAGGCGCGACCGTGGAACCCCGGCGCCATTACCGGCGGTCGGGTCTGGGCCGACGGCCTGCCCGATGCCACTGGTACGCAGCCCGCAGAAACGGTGCCGCCGGAGGTGCTGGCACAGCAGGCCCGGGAGGCTGAGGTGCAGCGGGAGCTGGATAAGCGTGCCGAAGAGGCGGTCCGCGAGATGGCCCGCAGCGGCGACAGGCCGGCCGGAGGGGCTGACGTCGCCGTCCGGGATGTGGTGCGGGATATGGATCGGATAAAAGAAACGCCGGCATCTCCCCTCACGCTGCCGGATGCGCCGGAAGAACGCCGCCGGGATGAGGCGGTGTCTCAGGTGGTGCGCGAGAGCGTGCAGCGGGACCGCCTGCAGCAGATGGAGCGCGAAACGGTGCGAGACCTTGAGCGTGAAAAGACCCTGGGAGGCGACTGATATGCGCGCTGAAAACCATCCGCTCTTCCCCCTTGTGGTGGTGGCCGACTGCTGGCTGCAGCGTCTGCTTGTGTGGACGCCGGGCCAGACCGACCTTATCAAAACCGTGGCGCTGCTGCTGATGGTGGCCGACCACATCAGCATGCTGTGCGGACTGGATAATGACTGGCTGCGTCTTGCCGGTCGGGGAGCGTTTCCGCTCTTTGGCCTGGTCTGGGCCATGAACCTCGCCCGCCATCCGCAGATTCAGCAGCGCGCCCTGAACCGGCTCTGGATATGGGCCGGGGTGGCGCAGGGCGGCTGGATACTGGCCGGGCTGCGCCCGGACCTGGGCAATATTCTGTTTGCCTTTGCGGTCAGCGGACAGGCACTGGCGATGATGCAGCGGCACGGGCCGCGCACGTGGCCGCTCTCCCTGATGCTGGTTCTGGCCTGGCTGCCGTTTTCGGCGGGAAGCTACGGGCTGGCGGGGGTAGTGATGCTGATGCTGGCCTGCGGCGTATGTATGACGGGCCGGCGCACCACGCGCACGGGGCTGGCGCTGTGTCTGGCACTGGCGATACTCGCGCTGAATGCCGCGGACAGCCCCGCCTTTGCCATCGCGGGTCTGGTAATACCCGGCGTTACCCTGACGGTGCTGAGCCGGACCTGTTGCCGCGTGCCGAGGTTCTGGCCGCGCGAATTTTTCCCGCTGTTCTACGCGGTGCACCTTGCCGTCATCGGACTGATGGTGATGTGATATCTGCCGTGTCAGAATAGGGTCAGTCAGGGGAGTATACGTGAAACAGATTTATCCGGAGGCAGGATGACAGAGCAGGGGCGCCCCACGCTGACGCTGCGCCGCAAAGCGGAGCCAGAAGGTCAGCGTGCCGTAAGCAACAGTGAACCGGACGGTGCGGGTCCGGGCCGGGTCACGCGTAAAAAGACCGTGGTGGTGAACACGACGCCTGCCTGGAAGGTCAGGAAGCAGGCGGTGGATGAGAGCGCGAAAAAGGCGCAGGCGGACGAGAAGGCCGCCAGAAAAGCAGAGAAAGCCCGGCAGTGGGCTGAGCGACAGGCCCAGGAGAGGGAGGCCATGCGGGCGGCCAGGCGCAAACCTGCCCCGGAACCGGTGTACCGGAAGGTCATGCCGCTTGCGGACGCGCTCGCGCTCCTGAAGCGTTGCTGGCCAGCCCTGGTGACGGACGGCCAGCCGCAGCTCCTGGCGGTCAACATCCGGGAGGCAATGGTCAATGACATTCGCCGGCGCGGGCTGGAGATTTCCGTGAAGACGCTGAAACGCTGCCTTGCCGCCGTCACCCGCTCGGATGCGTATCTGGGCGCCATGACGGTGGGCGCGTGGCGTAAAAACCTTGCCGGTGAACCGGTCGCAGCGGTGAGTGCGGAGGAGGCGGCGTATGCCGTGGAGCGCAGGGCTCAGGAGCACGCTAAACGACAGCGCAGGGCGGTTAGAAGCGTCGCCACCCGTGCACGGAACGAACTGATAACAACCGAGAAGAGAAAAACACAGGATGAACATGAATAAAACCCTTTCAGTCATGCTTGCCGCAGGCCTTCTGGTCTCCGGCGTGGCGGGGGCAGCAGAGAAACCTGCCGTTGCCTTTACCCCGGAACAGGAAGCCCGCATTGGTGAAATCGCGAAAGACTACCTGCTGGCTCATCCGGAAGTGCTGGTTGAGGTCAGCCAGAAGCTGCAGGCCCAACAGCAGGAGAAGCAGCAGCAGGCGATGACGGCCGCCGTGGTTCAGAATCAGGCAGCGCTGCTGAACGATAAAGGCACACCATCATATGGTCCTGCTGATGCGAAAGTGACGGTCGTTGAATTCTTTGATTACCAGTGCATCTACTGTGCCCGCCTGGCGCCGGAACTGGAGAAGGTAATAAAAGCTAACCCGGACGTGCGCTTTGTGTTCAAGGAATTCCCGATATTTGGCCAGCGCTGGCCGGCGTCGCTCAGTGCGGCGAAAACCGGGCTTCAGATCTGGAAGCAGAAGGGGGCCGATGCTTACCTTAACTATCACAACGCGATTTACGCTACCGCCCACAACGAGGGTAAGCTGACCGATGCTGATATCAGCGCGGCCGCAAAAGCCGTGAAGTTCGATGCGAAAACAGCCCCAGATGTTCAGGGGACCCTGGATGGCATAAACACACTTGCGCAGCAGCTGGGCTTCAGCGGTACCCCGGCCCTGGTGGTTCTCCCGTCAGCCGGCGCCAGTGCTGATAACGTGACGGTTATTCCGGGATACACCAGCGCGGAGGCCCTGCAGCAGGCCATCAGTCATGCTGCCGGTGATACCAAAAAATAATCAGGCGTCCGCCAACTGATACCGCTAAAAGAGACTGACGCCTTCGCCGTGCTCAGTTGTCCAACCCCGGAGAAGGGTAAAAGCAAGTTTTCCCCGTCTCCGGCGTTTCTGGTTAACACATCCGAACAGTATTTCTGAGGTTATTTAATGCGTAAGTTCACCTTTCGCCAGCTGGCCGTGTCCGGTCTGGTATGTCTTTCGCTGAGCTGTATTCAGCCCGCAGCAGCGGCATCCTCCGTTCAGGTCGGCTTTTCACCTGAAGGCAGCGCGTTGCAGCTGGTCCTTAAGACGATTGAGTCAGCACAGCAGGAAATTCGGCTGATGGGCTACTCATTTACGTCTCCGGAGGTGGTTAGTGCGCTTGTCAGGGCAAAACGTCGTGGTGTGGATGTGAAGATAGTGCTTGATGAAAAGGGCAACCGGAGCAAAGCCAGCCAGGCGGCGATGAACATCGTGGTGAACGCGGGAATTCCGCTGCGCACCAACGGTCGCTACGCCATCATGCATGACAAAGTCATTATTGTTGATAATCATACAGTTGAGGCTGGTAGCTTTAACTACACTCGCTCTGCTGCATCGCGGAATAGCGAGAATGTGCTGGTTATTAATGAGGTGCCGGAAGTGGCACAAACCTACCTTCAGCACTGGCAGTCGCGCTGGGACGGAGGAACGGACTGGCATTCTTCATACTAAGTCGCATCGTCATTTGATCCGCAATCTACATCTATCCTGGTGAACCATGCGCCAACATGGCTCACACCTTCGCGTAAAGTTAAGTCGCTGATTTCAGATATCTGTAGTATTCTCTGCAAACGATCCAAGTTTGATCCTTGAGGAGGCAGAGATGTCGCAGATCGAAAATGCAGTAACTTCCTCATCGAAAGAAAAGCGTTCTTACCGAAAAGGTAAGCCGATGTCGGCGAGTGAAAGACAGCTTGCCGCGATTGCGCGTAAACGTGAAACACATAAAGAAGTGAAGGTTTTTGTTAAAAATCCTCTTAAAGATTGGATGATTACGATCTGTGAAGAGGAAGGGCTCACTCAAGCTCAGTTTATTGAGACCTTACTCGAACGTGAACTTTCTGAACGCGGCGTTCTCGATGTAAAGACTTCACATTCTTGAACGTTTTCTCATTGGATGCTAGATTACTGATCGTTTTAGTGAATTCTTGGTTGGCCACGCCATAAGGTGGCAGGGAACTGGTTCTGATGAGGTGTCTACCCGGGACCAGAAAAGCAAAAACCCCGATAATCTTCACCAGGTTTGGCGACTAAGAGAAGATTAACGGGGCCTACTTAAACTGTATAGAAGCTGTTGCTCTATGCAGGGAGTATAGTTTTATGCTCAGAAAACTGCAATACCCGTTTCTGTGCCATTTACTCCTTCCGTGCAACATAAGTGCGGGAAGGTGTGACTGACGCCCAGACCCTGTTCTCCCATTACCGTCAGGTCAAAAACCCGAACCCGGCATTCACGCCGCGTGAAGGCAAAAAGACACTGCCGTTCTGTCGTAAGCTGATGGCGAAAGCCGAAGGCTTCACGTCCCGTTTTGACTTTTCCATCCATGTGGCGTTCTTACGCTCGCTGGGTAAACGTCACCGGATGCCGCCACTGTTGCGCCGCCGGGCCATCGATGCCCTGCTCCAGGGGCTGTGTTTCCACTATGACCCGCTGGCCAACCGCGTTCAGCGCTCCATCACCAATCTGGCCATCGAGTGCGGTCTCGCCACCGAGTCGAAAAGCGGTAATCTGTCCATCACCCGCGCCACGCGGGCGCTGACGTTTATGGCGGAGCTGGGGCTGATTACCTATCAGACCGAGTATGACCCGCAGATTGGCTGCAATATCCCGACCGATACCACCTTCACGCCGGCACTGTTCTCCGCGCTCGACGTCTCTGACGTGGCCGTTGTGGCCGCGAGGCGCAGCCGTGTGGAATGGGAGAATCAGCAGCGTAAGAAGCAGAACCTGAAGCCGCTGGAGATGGACGAGCTGATAGCGAAGGCCTGGCGGTTTGTGCGCGAACGGTTCCGCAGCTACCAGTCCGAACGTAAACAGCATGGCCTGAAGCGCGCCCGCGCCCGACGTGACGCGGACAGAGCCCGTAAGGACATTGTGACGCTGGTGAAACAGCAGCTGACGCGTGACTACGCCAAAGGGCGTTTCGTCGGCGACAGGGATGCTCTCCAGCGTGAGCTGGAGCGGCGCGTGAAAGAGCGCATGCTGATGTCGCGTGGTAACAACTACACGCGGCTGGCCACCGTCCCCATATAACCCTTCCTGTGTGAAAAATCCGGCTGGCGCCGGAGGGTTTCGCACGTCTGCAGTCCATCGTTGACGGTTTTCTGCACGAAATGACGGCCGTCCTTCCTGACATTCACCCCATTCCGCCATCAGAATGGCCAGAAATTGCATCAGAGTGGCCACATCTCGTCGCCAGATTCAGTTACCCACAAATAACTGCAAGGGACCTTTCCATAAGGTTACAACCGTTATGCTTACAGAGCGCCAGCCGACCTGATTTCAAAGTGCGTGGTTTCCTTTAAAAACCTGCTCTGTACTTCTTTTAAATATCTTTTATTTCATTCATATAAATATATAACCTGTTCGTCGCCTGACCTGTGGACAGGCTCCTGAAAATGCCCGCCCTTGCAGCGGACTCACGTCCGCGCCGGTTCGGCAACTGCCTAAAGTAGCTCCCATCGCTACGCGACGGGCCCCGGCACGGCACATATAGTTACAACATTCAAAATACTCACTCAAAAGCAGGAACAGTGCCTGCCTGAACCCTCACAGCCCCTCCCCACCACTGAAAAGCGCCGCCGCCCCCGGCCGAAGGCCGGGAGTAGTGTCGCTTTTAATAATGGGTGTTGTAACTATTCTTCTTCATCGCTGTGAGTGGAGCTGTGGTCAGTTGTTTAGTACACGCTCGTAAGCGGCCCTACGGCCCGCTAACGCGGAGATACGCCCCGACTGCGGCTACCGCCTTGCCGGGACCACTCCGACCGCGTACAGAGGCATCTGAGACGTTTTTAGCGGGTATAGCTTTGCAGGGAAGGGGGTGGGTGAGGCAGAACCTGTCAAAACAGCAGCCGGCTGCGCCGGGCAACGGCGCCTTTTACCAGCAGTACTCCATTCAACTTCAGCTGGCGCCTCCATGCCGCTGAAGCGGCATCCTGAACCCGGATCCACATCGATCACATCTTCTATACTTTCAGTCTGGCCACTGGAGGTAACCATGTGCGGACGTTTTTCTCAGTCATTGACGCGGGAAGAGTATCTTTCTCTCCTCGCCAATGAAGCCGATCGAAATATTGCCTACGACCCGGAACCCATCGGTCGCTATAACGTCGCCCCGGGTACCAGGGTGTTACTTCTGAGCGAACGCGACGAACAGCTGCAGCTCGATCCGGTTCACTGGGGTTACGCGCCAGGGTGGTGGGATAAACCGCCATTGATTAATGCCCGGGTTGAGACCGCAGCCAGCAGCAGGATGTTTAAACCTCTTTGGCAGCACGGTCGGGCGATCTGCTTTGCTGATGGCTGGTTTGAATGGAAGCGTGAAGGAGACAAGAAGCAGCCCTATTTCATCCACCGTAAAGATGCCCAGCCAATCCTCATGGCCGCGATCGGAAGCACTCCGTTTGAGCGTGGTGATGAGGCGGAAGGGTTTCTGATTGTCACGGCCGCGGCTGATAAAGGTCTCGTTGATATCCATGATCGGCGCCCGCGGTGATGCTGCCAACTTACTGATTTAGTGTATGATGGTGTTTTTGAGGTGCTCCAGTGGCTTCTGTTTCTATCAGC
>ERZ856578.5591-NODE-5591-length-15141-cov-93.951806_pt1 | contig 15141 bp, 8 predicted proteins | sample MGYA00514384_ERZ856578 | MGnify/ENA primary metagenome ERZ856578 (study PRJEB29103, sample SAMN06111958) | human gut metagenome | biome: human gut; feature: ankylosing spondylitis patient; material: healthy_person | host: Homo sapiens | place: China:Hangzhou...
TCTCCGGTGACCTTGTCGAATTTCTTTTCTTTCAGGTGATACTGGTAGACATGGTCGCCCAGTAATAACACGGTGTTAGGGGTGTTCTGATATAAGTTGACCGATTTACCCCGGTTGCAAAGTTGTGTCGTAGTTTCTTTGTCGACAATGGTAAAAGGCTGTTTCTCCCCGGTTGCGGGGTTGAATATGAATACTCCTTTGGAGAAAAGGGAAATCAGTAGTTTTCCGGGAGTGAATCCGCTGATAAACGCTATTTTATCGTTCCAGGTAGAAAGATAATGGGTGAATTTCTCGGTACGCGGGTTAAAGAGGTTGATACCGCCGCCGTCCGTACCAATCCAGATACTGTCGGGCGATTGGCGGTAAAGGCTTCGCACGGTGCTGTTGCTTAGTCCGCGGTCGTTTCCGGGGACTACGTCGGTGTAGGTTTTCATGAACACTTCCCGGATGCTGATCAATCCGTTGCAGGTGCTTCCTGCCCATATATTGTTATTGTGGTCGTTGTGCAGGCAGAGAATGGAGTTGGCGGGGAGAGAGTAGTTTTCACGTCCCGGGATATATTCCAGTTGGGAGATTTCCCCGGTTTCGGGGGTGAGGATATTGATTCCGCCGCCATCCGTTCCTATCCACAGTTGCCCTTCCCTTTCAGCGAGGCTTAGGACGATGTCGTTGCTGAGGGCGGAGTTGCGGGTGGAGTACGAAGCCAGTAGTTTGCCGTCGTATGAATAGCAACGAAGTCCGCCGCTGTAAGGGGCAATCCATATTCTTTTCCGGCTGTCGGTCATCATGGTGGTAATTTCCGGCCCGCAGTCGAAAGGGGGGCGTCTGTGCTCTCCGGTATGCAGATCTACGAGGTATATGCCTGTCCAACGGCTGCAACAGAGCAACGTCTTTGAATCCCACATACTGAGAGCGTTGATTTTAAAAGAGTTGGCGTTGAAATATTGCAGAAGCCGGAGAGAAGAATCGTTATAACTATATTTGTAAATCCTGTCCTTGCCGCCAAAGAGGATTCCGTCCGGGACAAGGCAGAAGGAATAGGCGGTGATATTCTTCCCGTCCTCGTCCGTGGGGAACGTGAAGTCGTTGCTCTGCTGTTGGTAGCGGGCAATACCTTTTTCAGTCAGTACCCAGATGTTGTGTTGCTTGTCTTCGGCAATCTGATAAATCAGGTTGTGGAGAAGCGAGTTCGGGTCGTTTGCCTGGTGTTTGTATCTTTTCAGTTCGTGCCCGTCGAACTTTCCCAGTCCCGATTTGGTGCCTATCCATACGAAACCTTGCTCATCCCGGAGAATACAGCGCACGTTGGACGGCAGCCCTTCTTTCAGAGAGATTTGTTTAAAGTAATAGTGTTCTGCCCGGAGAGGGAGAACACCGACTAACTGTATGATAAAGAAAAGGCTTGACAGAACAGCGTATTTGGTTTTCATGTAAAGCAGGTTTGTTTATGAGGACAGATGCCTTCTTTATAATACGGCTAACTTGTCCCCTTTTAAGGTGATTTCGTATTTTTTCCCTTTTACGGTCTTGAACTTGAGCGTCTTGTCTCCGTATCTTACGTTACAGGGGATTCCGGATTTGGAATGGATGATAGCTTTCTCCAGTTGTCCCTCTTTCCAGGAGATGGAAACCTCAAAATTTCCTTTGGCGCAGATTCCGCTTATTGAGCCGTTTGCCCATGCATCCGGCAAAGCGGGAAGAAGTTGGATGAATCCCATGTGGCTTTGCAATAACATCTCGGTTATTCCTGCCGTACCGCCGAAGTTTCCGTCTATCTGGAAAGGCGCATGGGTATCCCAGAGGTTGTCCAGTGTACCGTTTTTCAATAAGTTGCCGTATAGTTTATACGCATGGTTTCCGTCTTGCAGTCGTGCCCATTGGTTGAGCTTCCAACCCATGCTCCAACCGGTAGCGCCGTTTCCGCGATGTTCCAGTACCACTCTGGCTGCCTGTGCAAGTTCGGGGGTAGTCACGGGAGATATGGTATGCCCCGGATGCAATCCGAACAGGTGGTTGACGTGGCGGTGTTCATCTTTCGGGTCGTCTATGTCGGTAGACCATTCCAACAACTGACCGTAGCGTCCTATACGGTACGGAACCAGTTTGGTCAGTACGTTTTCCCATTGTTTGCGTTCTTTGGCGTCCGTTCCGAGCACCTTGCTTGCCTGGATGGCGTCCAGTAATATTTCACGTACTACGGCATGCGCGAAAGTGACTCCCTCGTCCACCGGGCCGTGTTCGGGAGAAGTGGAAGGAGCGGCGGTGTAAGTCCCGTCGGGCTTGTGCCACAAGTGGTCTACCGCAAACTGTGCGCTGCTTTTGATAAGGTCGTAGCCGATTTCCTTTAAGAATTTCGTGTCACGGGTATAATCATAATACTCCCATATATGCGTTGCCAGCCACGGACCGACGGTAGGATTCAGGTTCCATGCCATAGATTTGCTGGATAAGGGAGCTGTGAATCCGAAGATATTGGCAGAGATGGATGCTGTCCATCCGCGGGCGTTGAAATAGGCTTGTGCTGTCTTCTCGCCGGGTTTTACCAAGCTGCGTATAAAGTCAATCAAAGGCCATGTACATTCAGAGAGATTGGTGGGGCACGCAGGCCAGTAATTCATTTGAATGTTGATGTTATTGTGGTAATCTACCCGCCACGGGCCGTCGGTATTGTTGTGCCACAATCCTTGCAGGTTGGCTGGCATGTTGCCGGGGCGCGAACTGGCTATGAGCAGATAGCGTCCGAACTGATAGTACAATTGTTCGAGCTGATAGTCCGGCACGCCTTTCTTATAGCTAGCCAGTCGTTTGTAGGTCGGCAGGTTGGGAGTGCCGATTTCCGGATTGATTTCAAAACGTACCCGATTGAACAGCGCGGTATAATCGGCTTCGTGATTACGATAAAGCTCGTCATAACCTTTTTTCAGGGCATTGTCCATCATAGCCAGAGTCGTTTGTGACGGGTCGTTGCCGACGTAGGCTTTCGGGTCTTTGAAGTCCGGGGCAAAGTTCATCTTATAATCGGTGTCTGCCGTAAGCAGGAATACCACTTCGTCAGCATCCTTCACAATAATCCGGTCGTTTTCTGCTTTCAGTGTTCCCCCTTTGTGGATAGCTTTGATTCGGAAAGCGAATTTCATTCCGTTGTTATTGAGAACTCCGGTATATACTAATCCGTCGTTTCCATCTGCTTCCAGATGGCTTTTTGCTTCGTTGTTGGGACAATAGCTAAGTACAAGATTCTGTTTTCCGCCTTTGTCGGCAGTAAACTTCATGACCATAACGCTGTCTGGATAGGATATGAAGTATTTACGTTGATACCGTATCCCGTCTTTGTAAAATTGCACCACAGCCATCGCCGAATCCAACGACAGGATGCGGCGGTAATTGCTCATATTGATTTCGCTGAGTCCGGTTTCCACATAAAGCTCTCCCATCGTGGTAAAAGCACCGAAGCGGAACGGAGTCTCGTCTTTTTCTTCATAAGCTCCCAGCCCGTTGAAGTTTTCCTGCGTGAGATACCCCGCCTTTTTAGAATCCCCGTCCAGGAAAGCCTGCCGGATTTCTTTCAGTACACCTGACGACTGTTTGTTTACGTTCCAATAATACTCGGCGCCTTTGGCGGTATTCGGCCCCCCTTTCCAGAGAGTTTTTTCATTCAGTGTGATTCGTTCTGCGGATATGGAGCCCATGATATTCGCTCCCAGGCTGCCATTCCCGATAGGTAGCGAACGGCTTTCCCATGCTTTGTCCGGATTCGCCCCTGTGCCGTTGGCACGTAGCCAGATAGCTTGTCCATCGAGATTGTTGGGAGTGTCGAACCATACGGAAAGCCCTTGAGTATAATCCACCGTCTCTATGGACGCTGCGGAAAGAGAAAAAAGTGTGCAAAGAATAAGAGGGCAGAGTTTTTTCATAATATGTGTTGTTTAAAGGAATGTGAGATACAAAGGTACTTGTTTTTTAAGATTCTGTCTAGCGGGTTGGTTTCAATTTTTACCAATAGGCTTTTAAAAATCGCTAAAAGTGCTTCTTTGTGGGTTTGGTAAGATGTTTCTAATGAAGAACCGGGTCTGGTTTACATTCAGTATATCCAATTTTCAAAGAAAAACACTCCGATGGATGATGTCCGGTCTGGAGATAAATACTACCTTTGTTTCCTATATAAAAACAAGTATGTATCTGACAGGTATGAGCCGGGAAGAATTATATGCCGAAGCATATAAGGACCTCATTGCAATATCGACCCCAATGAACATGTTTATAGATAAGGTGTGTAAGAAAGCAACGATGATGAGTCCATTTTGATCTATTGTTTCTTGCAGTACTCATGGAAGAGTATCAGGGCAGAGAACATTTTTAAAATCATTTGTTTGTGAAAGTAGCGGAAAGAGCGTATCTTTGTTTGCACTGATAAAAAGTGAACTCATAAATACACCGGATTATGGAATATGTATCATCAGAAAGAAAGTTGCTGCCATACGGCATGATGAACTTTGCGGATATTCGTCTTGATAATTATTATTACGTGGATAAAACCTCGTTCATCCCTGTAATAGAACAATCGGACAGATTCTTCTTTTTCATCCGCCCGCGCCGGTTCGGCAAGAGCCTTACGCTGAACATGTTGCAACACTATTATGATGTGCGTACACGTGACAAGTTCGATGCCCTGTTTGGCGACCTCTATATCGGAAAGCATCCCACACGAGACCGTAACAGTTATCTGGTGCTGTATCTCAATTTCTCAGGAATTAGTGGAGAGTTGCACAACTACCGTCAAGGGTTGGATGCACATTGCAATACCAGCTTCGATTATTTCTGTGATATTTATGCAGAATACCTGCCGAAAGGCATTAAGGAAGTCTTGAATGAAAAAGCAGGAGCTGTTGAGCAGTTGGATTATCTATATCATCAGTGTGAACTTGCCGGGCAGCAAATATATCTTTTCATTGACGAATATGACCACTTCACCAATGCCATCCTCTCGGATGCCGAAAGCATTCACCGATATACGGAAGAGACCCACAAGGAAGGCTACCTGCGCGCCTTCTTCAATAGGGTGAAAGCCGGAACCTATTCCAGCATCAAGCGTTGCTTCATCACCGGAGTGAGTCCCGTCACGATGGATGACCTCACCAGTGGATTTAATATTGGCACCAACTATTCCCTCACACCGAAATTCAACGCAATGATGGGTTTCACCGAGGACGAAGTCCGCGAAATGCTGACTTATTATTCTACTAAAGCTCCATTCCATCACACTGTAGATGAGTTGATAGAACTTATGAAACCGTGGTATGACAACTATTGCTTTGCGCAGGAGTGTTATGATCAGCCAACCTTGTACAACTCCAATATGGTGCTCTATTTCGTTAAGAACTATATTGATAATAACGGAAAGGCACCGCGAAATATGATAGAAAGTAACATTCGTATCGATTACGAGAAACTGCGTATGCTTATCCGCAAGGATAAAGAGTTTGCGCACGATGCCTCCATTATCCAGACTTTAGTGAGCCAGGGATACATCACCGGCGAGTTGAAAGACGGTTTCCCAGCTGCCAACATTGTAGATTCCGATAATTTCGTGAGCCTGCTCTATTACTTCGGCATGCTCACCGTGAGCGGAACATTTGAAGGCAAGACCAAACTCATCATACCCAACCAGGTAGTGCGCGAACAACTCTATACTTATCTGCTGAATACATACAATGAAGCCGACCTCAGTTTCAGTAACCATGAAAAAGATGAGCTATCTTCCGCCTTGGCATATCGTGGTGCATGGCAATCTTACTTCGACTACATCGCCGATTGCCTGAAACGCTACGCCTCTCAGCGCGACAAGCAGAAAGGAGAATCCTTCGTACATGGCTTCACTCTTGCCATGACAGCGCAAAACCGTTTCTACCGTCCCATCTCCGAAGCAGACACGCAATCCGGATATGTTGACATTTTCCTGTCTCCCATGTTGGAGATTTACCCTGACATGAGCCATAGCTACATCATCGAGTTGAAGTATGCCAAATACAAAGACCCCGAAAGCCGGGTGGAGGAATTGCGGGCGGAAGCTATTGCCCAGGCCAACCGCTATGCTGACACCGACAGGGTGAAGAACGCTATTGGCACTACGCAACTACACAAGATTGTGGTAGTGTATAAAGGTATGGAAATGAGAGTTTGCGAGGAGGTAAATTCTTGAGATACAGCATTCGATAGCTGTTAATTATCAGGAAAAGAAGTAGAGAGCTTATAAAGTAATATTCATTTCGGTATAGTACTGAATCATTACAGCATCGAATAAATTTCTCCACTGGATATTTATTTTTCATCTTTCCATCTCCCCTTTCACCTTTTCTCTGTCTCTTCGATGAGTAAAGAGTTTGCGGGTGAAGTGCAACCACTTCACCATCTCTTCACCTGTGGCGATTAGTTTCAAAAATTGTTTCAAGGCTTGAAACAATCCGTTTCTCGGTGTGAAACACTTCGTTTCATACGGTGAAACACTTCGTTTCATACGGTGAAACACTTTGTTTCCAGGCGTGAAACTTTTAGTTTCAAATAGGGTTGAAACTAATTACGAAATAGCTTTACTAATCTTTCTCTGATGGTGGAATCAGAGAGTAGAAATTTGATTCGATTATGAACTTGTTCAAACACCGACTTTTGCCCATATGATGAATCTATATACCCTGCTTGTCGGACATATATATTCAGCGTGGTGAGTATATATACCTACTACGCTGGATATATAGATCCATCAGCTAATTTGAAAGAACTGAATGCGCTGAAAGCACTCTACCTTGTTTGCAGTATCTTTCTGCGAGGGACGTCTTTTTTCGCTTTCAGCCGCTATTTCCTTCTATCAAGGCGTTTGCAGACAAAATTGAAACGGATGGAACCGGATTATAACATGAATATTCAATAAGAGGGCTTTGGTAAGGTTAGAACCGGATAGTTGGATATTGTAATCATTGTCTTTTTGTGATAAGAACCATTTCTCCGATGGAACGGGTTGATTTGGTGAAAAGTGAATATTTAATGGCTATTTTTAAAATACCTCTTTTTAAAAGCTACTCTACCTTTGTGACAAGAATGTTAGTTGGAAAAGCTATCTCGGCTCTTCATTCTTAAATCTGATGTCTATGAGACTTATTTTGTTAGCTAATGAATATATGAATCTTTATTATTAAATGTAGTATTATGAAAAAAAAGAGGCTTATGAAAAAACAAGGCTGCTTTGTTGTTCTTATGATGATGCTCTTGCTATTTCCTTCAGGAGCGTTTGCACAGCAACAAATGATTAAAGGACAAGTGGTAGATGATAAGGGGGAAACCATTATTGGAGCTACGGTCATGGTAAAAGGGGCAAAAGAAGGTACTTTGACCGACATTGACGGTAACTTTTCTGTCAAAGGTAAAATTGGCAATACCTTAACCATCTCTTACGTGGGTTATTCTCCCCTCGAAGTAAAAGTGACAAAACTTGAAGGCAACCGCTTCGTATTGCGGGAAGATTCAAAACTTCTTGATGAGGTTGTTGTAGTGGGTATGGACAAGCAGAAACGTAGCACCATTACGGCTGCTGTGTCTACTGTAAAGTCCGACGCTATTGTCAACCGCCCTATTACCGACTTGACAAGTGCCCTGCAAGGTAACGTAGCCGGTTTGAATTTTGATACAGATGCAGTATCCGGTGGTGTTGGTGGTGAAACTGGTGCTGAAATTAAATTCAATATCCGTGGTGCAGGTTCTATTAATGGAAGTGAACCATACGTGTTGGTAGATGGAGTGGAACAGAGTCTTCAGAATGTAAATCCGAATGATATCGAATCAATCAGTGTATTGAAAGACGCCTCTGCAGCGGCTGTATATGGTGCGCGCGCTGCTTATGGTGTAGTATTGGTTACTACGAAAAGCGGTCGGAAAGAAAAGGCACAGGTCACTTATCGTGGAACGGTCGGGTTCAGTTCACCTATTAATATGCCGGATCAGATGAACTCTATTCAGTATGCTAATTACATAAATGAAATGGCTGCCAATGGAGGTAATAAGCAGATAATTTCTGATGATCTTATTAAGAAGATGGAGGGGTTCATGCAAAATCCTTATTCGGCAGAGTTTCCGGGTATAAATGCGAATGCACTCGGGACAGATTGGGCATCTTCGAGAGATGCAGTATATGCAAATACAGACTGGTTCGATTTCTATTTTAAAGATGCTGCTATCCGTCATTCACACAATCTGAATGTAACGGGAGGTTCGGATAAGTTCAACTATTATGTAGGGCTAGGATACACTTATCAGGAAGGCCTGCTTGACCAGGTAGACGATAATCTGAGTAAATACAATGTAAATACGAAACTCCAGATTAAGGCTAATGACTGGCTGAAATTCAATTTTAACAATAATATAACGTTGAATATTATTAAGCGTCCGATGCCAAACCAGCTTATTTTCTACGCACGCGTTGGACAATCAATTCCGAATGCTCCGACGCATTATCCGATTGAATCCCAATATAATGACGCTACGGAACTTCGTAATATGAAGGAATCGCATTATGTACAGAATCGTATTTCGGATGCAATGTCTTTTTCTGCTACTGTTACTCCGTTGAAAGGATGGGATATAGTGGGAGAAATGAAAGTCCGTTTTGATGTGGAAGACAATAGTTTCAAGCGTGGATTTCCTACTTATGAAAAACCTGACGGAAGATTAGTCATGAACTCAGGTACAGATCAAGGGTATGCGTATCCGGGAATGAGTTACCTCAACTCGAAATGGGGTTCTTATACCCATGGCAATGCCTTTAATTATTATCTTTCTCCCAATGTGTCTTCATCTTATACTCATCAATGGGGAAGTCATTTCTTTAAGGCTATGGCAGGTTTCCAGATGGAATTACAGGAAAACTCCAGCGACTATACTTATAAAGACGGTCTTCTAACTGACGACATTTATTCTTTTGCCAGTGCCAATGGTATGTTATATGCGGGAGATGACCGTACGCATTGGGCTACGATGGGTATGTATGCCAAGTTGAACTGGAACTATAAGGAGACATATTTTCTGGAATTTAGTGGGCGTTATGATGGCTCTTCCCGTTTTGCACCGGGAAATCGTTGGGGATTCTTCCCTTCTTTCTCTGCCGGTTATGATATAGCCCATACGGACTATTTTAAGAATTGGAATCTTCCATTTTCCCAACTGAAAATACGTGTTTCTTATGGACGCTTGGGTAATCAAAATACGAAAGGACTTTATGATTATCTTGGGCTAGTGGATTTGTCGGCTGGTTCATCCAATGCCTGGCTGTTGCCGGGAGTGAATGCCACTCCTTCCAAAGGAGTAATTGTCAATACACCTAAGATGGTCAGCCCTTATATTACGTGGGAGAAAGTGGATAATGCCAATCTTGGTATCGACTTGATGTTACTGAACGACCGGCTTTCTGTTACTGCCGATATTTATCAGCGTACAACACATGACATGATTGGCCCGGCTGAGGCTATTCCGGCTATCGGGGGTATTAGTGATGATAATGCGGCAAAGGTAAATAATGCTACGCTACGAAATCGTGGTTGGGAATTGTCTGTACAGTGGCAGGATAAATTGAAATGTGGTTTTAGCTACGGTGTCGGATTCAATGTGTTCAACTATAAGGCGGTAGTTACAAAATATAATAACCCGGAAGGACTGCTTTTCAACAACCATACCGGCTTACCGGGGAATAAAGGATATTATGAAGGAATGGATTTGGGTGAAATATGGGGATATCAGGCAGATGACCTTTTTATGAGCAATCGAGAAGTGGATGAATACCTCAAGAAGGTGGACCTTAGCTTTTTCAAATCAAGCGACAGGTGGCAGCGTGGTGACGTGAAATACATTGATTCTGACGGTAATGGAAAAGTAGATCCGGGTAAAGGTACATTGGCAGATCATGGTGACCTAAAGAAGATTGGCAATGCTACTCCTAAATATTCTTTCGGTATCAACTTGAATGCCGGATACAAAGGATTTGAAGTGTCAGCTCTCTTCCAGGGAGTGGCTAAGAGACAATTCGCGATGGCAGGTGCCCAGTATCTTTATGGTGCAAACTGCTATTTCAAAGAACATCTTGATTATTTCAGCGCCCAGAATCCCGGCGGATATTTACCGCGCTTGGTTGACTCTAGTACTAAAGACTATGAAGCGAATGCAGGCTATAATACAACTCGTTATTTATTGAATGCGGCTTATATGCGTCTGAAAAATTTGACGGTTTCTTATAACTTTAAACCTCAATTGGTGAAGAATATGGGTCTGAGTGGCTTGAAAGTATATTTCACTTGCGACAACTTATTCACTGTCACTAAGTTGCCGAAACAATTTGATCCCGAAACAATCAATCAGGTGAACTGGATAGTTGGTGGTAGCAATGCTGCCGCTCCGGGACTTACTTCACCCTTGACTCAAAATGGTAATGGTAGAGTATATCCGATGAACCGGAATTTTGTATTTGGAATTGATGTCACATTTTAATTAGAGAGGAACTATCATGAAAAAGAAAATAATTATCCTGACAGCCTTCATGGGGCTGCTATTGTCGGCCTGTTCTGATTTTCTAGATCGGAAACCATTGACGCAGCCTGAAGATAAAGGCTTTTTAGTAGGTCGGGAACAGCTGGAGAACTACATTAATGGTTTATATAGCGCATTGCCGACACCCACTCAATTTGGTATGAGTGTCAGAGGAGAAGAAGTGAATAGTGACAACATTTTGGCAGAGAAGTATGACAAACGCCTGAATGGTGAGAATAATCAGTTCAGTGGTGCTACTGACTGGGAGAAGGGTTATCAAAATTTGCGTAATGTCAACTATTTCTTCTATCATTATGAGGTTCCGGAGAACTTGGAAACAGATGAAGTTCTTTCACTCAGGGGAGAAGCTTATTTCTTACGTGCATATTGGCACTTCTATTTGCTTACCCGCTTTGGAGATATACCTATTATGGATGATTTTTGGGATGGAAACGCGACATTGGAAGGTTTGCAGATTCCGGCTTCGAAACGTTCGGATGTTGCCCGGTTTATATTAAGCGACTTGAAGGCTGCTATCGGTGAGATTCCCGAAGCAAAGGCAAGTCTGTTTCCCCGTAGCAAATATTCGGGATTACGTATTAACAAAGAGGCGGCTGCTATTTTGGCTATGAGAGTGGCGCTTTATGAAGGCTCATGGGAAAAATACCATAAAGGGACTGATTTTGCTAAGGAAGATAATTCTGCCGAGTTCTTTCAAGAAGTATTGAACTGGGGTGACCAGCAACTTTTTCCTGCAGGTTTGACTTTGAATACAAAGGAGACTGATGATGAGGCTGTTAATCCGGAAGATGCGTTTGCACACTTATTTAATAAAGGGGATTATTCCCAAATTTCGGAAGCGGTATTCTGGAAGAAATATTCCGTGGATGGTGGTGTATATCATGTGTTAGGCCAATTGCTTGCCGGAGGAGTGATAGATAACCAGGGACCTGCAGGATTATCAAAATCATTGGTCGACAATTATTTGAATGCAGATGGTTCTTTTATTAATCCGGAGGATGAAAAGTATAAAGATTTCAATCAGATGTTCGAAGGCCGTGATGGGCGACTTCTTGCCACTGTGATGCATACGGGATCCAAATTTCGTTCAGCAGCCGGATCGAAAGCTGCTAAACCAATGAATGTGAAAGCTTATGATGCTACTGGTACTGAAGAAGAAATGAAAGAAAAAAATGCTGATATTGTTTGTCCGAACTTGACTGGTGACGGTAAATACAAAAGTGTTACGGGATTCCATATTAATTTGGGTATTGACACTGCTTATGTAGAGGGAAACTGTGAAACGGGTATTATTTTATTCCGGTATGCGGAAGGATTGCTCTGTTATGCGGAAGCTGCGGCAGAATTGGAAGGAAAATGGAACGACGCTGTATTGAATAAAACATTAAAACCACTGCGCGAAAGGGCAGGTGTGACATGGGTAGAGCCGAAAGCTGATCCTAATTTCCCATTTACCGGCCTTACTCCTTTGTTGCAGGAAATTCGCCGTGAACGACGTTCGGAACTGGCTCTTCAGGGATTCCGTCTGGACGATTTGATGCGTTGGGCAGAAGCCGGAACATTGAAAGGTATGAAAGGACGTGGCAGAGGTGCTTATTTGGGTGAAGACGGTATCCTGTATCAAAGTTACTCGCCCAAAGATCATGAGACATTGAAGTCTGTATTGGTAGATAATGACAAATGGATGGATCCGTTGCAACAATATTTGCCGAATGGATATCTCTTTAATTTGAACCGGGATTATTTATTGCCGATACCACAGGATGAATTACAGATGAATCATCAGATACATCAAAATCCGGGTTGGGAGACAGTTAGCGAATAAATACTTAATGAACCATATTATTATGATAAAGAAAATACTATATAGATTTTTGCCCGTTTGCCTGCTAGTGGCAGGATTTTCGGGTTGTAAGGACGATACGATGGAGCCATTGCCGGAAACTGTGCCTTTGATAGTGGAAGCAAATGCAAAGAGCTTTGTAATGGGGGAGAAATTGATACTTACTGTAAAAGTGAATGATACAAAGAATCCGGATCGGGTTTCTAATGAGGATTTTGATATTTATCTCACTGCCAAAGACGGAGAGAAAGATGCTTCAAAAACGGCATTCAAATCTTTCCCTTCAATGGTTACTTTCCCAAAAGGAGAAAAATCATTCGATATAGAATTACCGATTATCGAGAGAGGATTGGAAGCTAAACAGAAGTTGTATGTGAATGTAACATCTTTTGTGCGTGGTTATGCTATGAAGGAAGCTACTCAATCTATTGTTGTTTCCGATCTCCATTATACCATAGTATCTTTAAAAAACAATTCGGATAGAGTGATAAATGAGGGTGACGAGTTTACTATTCAGGCGGAAGTTCCTGTTCCGGTGATGGATGATATGGATATTAATATCACTGTACCTGATGAGCAGAAAGATTTTTATGTGACGTTGCCCCCTGCTACATTGACTATTAAAGCTGGAGAAAAAACAGGAGAAGTGAAAGCTAAGACCAAGCATAACACAGAACCTACCCAGACTGAAACACTGATTTTGAATTTTACTACCCTTTCCGGTATCCATCCGTTGGATAATGGAAAGTTGGAAATTACGATGAACGACCTTGAGGCTAAAAAGGGAAGTGAAATTGATGATGAACGATGGGTGTATGATCAGCCTGGGATTGCGTTTGCTTCAAGTGCTAAATTGACTGCAGCTATTGCACAATATGGACAGGCAAAGGAAATAAAGGAAATGGATCCGCATCCGAATGCTGAATTGGCCAAGGCAGGTTGGAAGTTCTACAATGCATGGGAGTTCCATAGTTTTGGAAATTCCGGCGATATGTGGACTAATAACAATTCTTTTGGAAATAAGATACCTGGGTTCCTGGCACCACAAAATACGGTTATTGTACAGACTCATGCTGCTTGTATCAATGAGCAGTTCTCCAATATCACAGAACAAGGCTATTTGCAGATGAAGCAGATGAAAGTTAAATCGGAGGCTACGGCACCGGCAAAAGGTACGAGGGATTATGGTAGTTCTGCTTATTATGCCTGTGGGACAGGTTCTACATGGAAGTCTAACAGCCAGTTGATATCAGTCGGTTGCAGAATGGAAGTCCGTGCCCGTCTCCGTGGGCAGCGTAATGGCTTCAATATGGGTATCTGGTTGATGTCCGATAATTCTGCTAGCCAACCGACTTATTCGGAAATTGATATTCTTGAAAATCCGGTCGGCCCTGCCACTGGAAACAGGGCGCATCAGACATTCCATGGTGGACCTACTGCTACTAATAAGAATAGTAAGACTGCCAATAACACGATAGAGATGGGAAATTGGAATATTTATTGGTTGGAATGGCGTTCTGATACTGAGGTTGCATTAGGGATTAATGGCGAAGAAACTGTATGCCTAAAGAAGAGTGAGTGGACTGAGGAAGAGTGGACTTTTACAAATGAAAAGAATCTGAAGGGGCTTAAGTTTATTCTTACGATGGGAGCCCCCAGTCCATGGGCGCTTGGTAAGGAAAATGGTACAGAAACAGGTGGTGTATGGAGTCCTAATCCTGAGTCGCATTGGGATGCTGGCTTTGCAGCTTTTGATAATTATGACCGCGATAAGGATAACGATGCTATTCCCCGTATGGAGATTGATTGGGTTCGTACTTATATAAATAAATCTTCGGTAGAGGAGTATGAGAATAAGAGAAATAGAAATAAAACGAAGTTCTATTAATCACAAACTGTCTTAATTAAATTTCGCAAGTGCCTTGTAAGGCTTCCATAAAAAGGGGCGGAAGAGGTACTTGCGATTTTTTTAACAACCAACTGACTATCAAACCATGACGAAATACATCTTAATCATTTGTATGCTGTTTGCATCCGTATCGGGTGCATGCGCGGACAACTTGACATCACCCCCTATTTCAATAGTCCCCCGTCCGGTGCAGGTTGTGCCGGGCGAGGGTAACTTCACCTTCTCCGCCCGAACCTTGTTTTCGGTAGAGAACCACGAGCAGGCTGTCATCGTCCGCAACTTTATAAACTTATTAAAAAGAAGCTCGGGGATCACCCCGCAGTTGGCAATAGGTAGTAGTGAGAAGAGTCATGTCTGTTTTACGACTGACTCTTCTTTAAAAAGCGAAGCCTATCAGTTGGCGGTTACTCCTGAGCAGATTCAGATAAAGGCATCCGATATAAAAGGCTTTTTCTATGCACTGCAGACCATCCGTCTGCTGTTGCCGTCGGCTGTCGAAGGCAATCGTCAGGTTGAGAATATCCAATGGAGTATTCCCGCAGTAACCATTCAGGATGAACCGCGCTTCGGCTATCGGGCATTGATGCTGGATGCAGCCCGCTTCTTTATTCCCAAAGAAAATGTGTTGCGTATCATCGACTGTATGGGCATGCTTAAAATCAATACCCTTCATTTCCACCTCACGGATGATAACGGCTGGCGGCTGGAAATCAAGAAATATCCCCGCCTGACGGAAGTGGGAGCATGGAGAGTGAACCGCATGGACGTTCCTTTCTATTTCCGCCGTAACGCCGAACCGGGTGAA
>ERZ856578.5592-NODE-5592-length-15140-cov-8.347208_pt1 | contig 15140 bp, 17 predicted proteins | sample MGYA00514384_ERZ856578 | MGnify/ENA primary metagenome ERZ856578 (study PRJEB29103, sample SAMN06111958) | human gut metagenome | biome: human gut; feature: ankylosing spondylitis patient; material: healthy_person | host: Homo sapiens | place: China:Hangzhou...
CTATCAGACAACGTTTTGCCTTTTTCATACTTTTATTTTCCTCATTCTTTCCTGATAAAATCATTATTGTTACGTCTGTGAAATAACACCGTAAAAAAGCACCGTCAGACAGACAGTGCACCTCATTTCATGCAACTGGCTGCCATTTTACAGGCCCTGTAGCTTTGCGTCCCAGACTTTCATCTGGTTTGCCGATTTCCTTATTATAGATATAGCTTTTAAACTTATACCAAAAAAACTAATTTTATTATACTTTAACGTTCTACTATGCACAAGAAAAAAACTACCGTTTTAACGTTCAAAAACAAAAAAAGAACAGCCGATACATATACTCGAACTGTTCTCCTACTTCCGAAGTCCACGCAGCATTGACATTACTGTTTCCTGCTCATTTGTACTCAGATCGTTCCATATCCCTAGAACTTCTTTCTGTTTTTCTGTCAGATTCTCTGAATTACCTTCCTGAAAAAACTGCGATAATGTCACGCCCAAAGCTGTACATATTTTTTCAAGTGTTCATGGATCGATAGTTTCTTCTCTTTTCCTATCATTGTCTTTTTCTCTGTTATTGCCTTTCTTTCAGCTTTCCCCGCATCCTTAACTACTGTATTTGCTTCAACGCCAGTTCTTGGCACAGCTTCTCTGCTCTCATTCTTTTCTGCTATCTGCTGTTCTTCTTTATTAGGAAGAGACAATGCAAGATACTTTTTGATATTTTCTCCGCCTTGTAACACCTGCTCACAATCCTCTGGATAATAGGGAAATGGAATCTGATTGATTGTCAGATAATCAGGATTGTGTTCCAGCATTTCACCCGTAACCGGATCATAATATCCATTTTTAAAGTTAATCCACCGCACAGGCTGTTTATTTAGTTCATATGCCTCTCTGTAGACTTTTGGCTGTGTGATCAGCAGATTATAGATTCTTTTGATCACGCCACTCTGTACCTGATCTCGATAGACCAGCTTCTGAATACGGTATTTCATTCTTACCCCATCATGGTCTTCCAGAAAAACGCCGTGTTCATAATAATAAGGTGTGATTCCCACGACAAAAAACTGAACATTCTCCACCAGATAATCTACAATCTCCATATTCCGAACACCTTTCACATTTCCTTTTACATCAAATAAGTGAAAATGGCTCAGTTCCGGTTCTTCTTTCGGATTTCGCTCAAACCGAAGAATATACTGTTCCAGTAATTTCTCAACTTCTTTCTGATTATCCAGTTTGCCAAGATACTCTTTCTCTTTGAGCAACTGCCAGCCTGCTTTTCCATCAAGACCAGCGTCTTTAAAAAATGTCAGTAACTTATCATTTACCCACTTCACCGTACAGGAAGCCACATAATGATAGGCACACTGACAGCTTCCAGTAAACTGAATAGCTCTCATTTCTTCTATAAAGGAATCTGCACTGAAATAATATCCGTCATCTTCCTGAACCAGACAAAGTGCCTGATAACCTGACATCACAATATTCAGTGCGATATCTTGATTGTCCACCAGAAAGATATAAGTCTGTACTGTCCCTTCTGGATTGGTTTCCATATAATGCTTCAAAACTTCTTGTTCAAACTTATCACTTCCTTTTAGGCAAAGAAAAAGGCGCAAGCCACATTTCTATGACTCACGCCTTACTTCGCTCACAATATTCTATTTTCATTAGTTATCTGCTAAATTGTTTACTAGCAACATTTATACATAAATCAATTCCTTGAGAATAATCTCTTCCGCAATCGCTCTATGCTGATTAGCAGCTCTTACTCATGCCATCTGATCTTTCTCTTTATCCGGTAATGGTTCTTTTTCTTCCAACTGTTTCAGGATCACTCCTTCCCGTTCTCTTGCTGCCTTATCTACTTCCAGAAGGTGTTCTCCAATTGTATCCTGTAAAAGCATCACCTGATAGGTTGAATTTCGATGGTTTTTCAGATAATCTCTGCGAAGAAAACCATACTTGCCAAGTTGCTCCATCTGTTCACCGGATTTATAGGTGAGATTCGGGATTAGATATCCGTTTACATTCGTATACGTTAATTTCATTTTATTAGCACTCTCCATTTCTCATCCTTTTTTTGACCACAAATTTACGACATTTAAGACAAATCTGACACTGCTTTACAATACCAGACAAAATGACTGATGCCTCGGAAAGCCCGTAAAACAGGCACTTCTAGGATACACAAGACAGAACAAAAATCAACTTCCATTATCAAGAGGTGAGTGCTAAAAATAATAAAAAAGAAGTTTAACCCAAAAAGTTAAACTTCTAATATATTTAATCTAAATCTTCTCCTTGTGAAGCAATGACTTTTTTATACCAATAGAAAGAATCTTTTCTACTTCTTTTCATTGTTCCGCTACCATCATCATGTTTATCTACATAAATGAAACCATAACGTTTTCTCATTTCTCCGGTTCCTGCAGAAACTAAATCAATACATCCCCAAGTCGTATAACCAATAAGGTCTACACCATCTTCAATGGCTTTAGCCATTTCTTCAATATGAGCACGATAGTATTCAATACGATAATTATCATGAATACTTCCATCTTCTTCTACTGTATCATAAGCACCTAAACCATTTTCTACAACCATTAATGGTTTTTCATAACGATCATAGATCATTTCTAAGTAATATCTTAATCCTTTAGGATCTAATGCCCATCCCCAATCAGAATATTGTAAGTATGGATTACGTACACCAAATGACATATTTCCACTTACAGTATCATCATTTTCATGAGTCGTTACTGCTTGAGACATGTAGTATGAGAAAGTATACATATCTACTGTACCTTTTTTAAGTTCTTCTAAATCTTGTTCAGTAATATCTAACTTAACATTATGTTCTTTCCATAAACGTTTCGCATATGTTGGATATTTACCTTTACATTGAACATCTCCACAATAGAAAATACCTTCTTCCCATTTAGAACGATTAAATAAAATATCTTCTGGATCAGATGTTAATGGATAATAAGTAATACCACAAATCATACATCCAATTTTATTTTCAGGATCAATTTGATGTCCAATTTGTACAGCTCTTGCACTTGCTACAAATTGATAATGTAAATGTTGATAGGCTTCTTGATAAACTTCATCACTTGCATCATCAGGAATAAAGTTAACTGTGTTATTGATTTCATTAAATGTTAACCAATATTTTACGAGTCCTTTGTATTCATTAAAGATTGTTGTGACATATTTTTCATATAAAGCAATATATTTACGATCTAACCAATCTCCATATTTTTCTTCTAAAGCAAGTGGTGTATCAAAATGCCAAATAGAAACTAATGGTTCAATACCCGCATTTCTAAGTTCAGTAAATACATTTCTATAGAAATCTAATCCTGCTTGATTAGGTTTATCTTCTTCTCCTGTTGGATAGATTCTTGACCAAGAGATAGATAATCTAAACATCTTGAATCCCATTTCTTTAAGTAAAGCAATATCTTCTTTATAATGATGATAGAAATCAATACCATCATGATTTGGATAAAGTTCATCATCAAAGACAGCAAAATGAGCTCCTTCTGGTAATTTAAATCCATGATTTGGTAATTTTTGTTTATTTCCATCTTTATCAATAAAAGTTACCATACGAGGTGTATTTACTGTACCACCTGTTGTTACATCTGTACGTGCCATTCCACGTCCATCTACGTTCCATGCACCTTCACATTGGTTAGCAGCTACTGCTCCACCCCAATAAAAATCTTCACTAAATTTCATCTTTTTTTCCTCCTCAATTATCTTTATTATAAAATATATTTATGTCAAAAATATGAAATTTTCAAACTATGCAACAAATAAAACCACACATGTATAAACAATCAAAGTAATAACCATGAATAATGAAATAAAAGCTGCAACAAAGTCTTCATCTTCTTCACCTTTATAAATTGGTGAAATCAACATAGGCATTGCAAATCCTGTCGGACACATAAAATAAATCAATACACCCATCATATAGATCTTATCTGCCATTAAATGTGGGAAGAAGATAAAGAATCCTGCAATGACAAGAATATAGAAGATAATTCTTACTCCAACAAGTTTTAATAATGAACCAATAGTATCTTTATTAATTTTTAAATTATAACCGATAATTAATAAAATAAGGCTTACAATGGGTGCTGTTGCTTGTTGAATCGTATTTGTATAAACATCAATAAAAGCACTTTGACACAATAAATCATAAACACCTAAAACATTTAAAACGATTCCTAACATAACCGCTATTACAAATGAATTTGTGAAAATTGTTTTCAATAATTCCTTAGTACTTGTATTTCCGGATGTCTTTTTAGCAACAAGTACAGGAATAATAATAAAAGCAATCACTGTTCCAGCAATATCATAAATAACTGTATTGCTTGCATAGGCTACACCTACAATGGATGTATAAAGTGGTAATGCAACATTTCCTCCTTCACATGTAGTAAGTAAATAAGGTGAGATATGACCCATTTCTTTTCCTGTAAATTTAGAAATAAATTTACCTAAAATCATAGCTAGTGTAAAAGCAGCTAAAACATATAGCACAATCAATATTGCTGAAGCTTCTATTTTAGCAGTAAATAAAACATTAAAAATTAAGATAGGAAACAATACATTGAAAACAATATGATTGGCTCCTTCTTTTTGTTTAGGACTAATAAAGTTTTTAATACGCGCGATCATTCCTAAAATGATCATAAAAAATACTGGGAATAAAGTTGATAATGCGCTCATAATTTTCCTCCTTGTTTTTCAAGAATATTGTAAAAAAGAAGATTTATAATTACAAATACTTATATATTATAGATATTTATTATTTTTAATTATAAATAATGATATACTTATGTTGAGGTGATTTAATGGAATTACGTGTCTTAAAATACTTTATAACAGTTGCTCGAGAGGAAAGTTTTTCTAAAGCTGCTAAGTTACTAAATGTTTCCCAACCGGCTCTATCTAAACAAATTAAAGATTTAGAAGATGAATACAAAACAACACTTTTTAATCGTACAACGCGAACTGTTTCTTTAACCGAAGAAGGACGGTTATTTAAGGAACAAGCTATTGAGATTTTAAATCTTGTAGACAGAAGTGAGGATTATCTTAGAAATAATAAAAAATATATTAGTGGAAATATTCATATTGGATGTAGTGAAAGTATATGTAATCGTGTTATTATGAAAGCTATCGCTAAAACTCAAAAACAATATCCCCATATTAAATTTCATCTTTATAGTGGAAATGCACAATATGTTGAAGAAAAGATTGATCAAAGTATTTTTGATCTAGGGATTGTTGTGGAACCTGCAAATTTTTCTAAATATGATTATTTAAAGCTCCCTGGTTATGACCTTGAAGGAATTCTTATGAAAAAGGATTCTAATCTTGCGAATAAAGATTTCATTACACCTAAGGATCTAATGAATCAGCCAATTATTATATCTAATCAAGAGATGGTTAAAAATAATATTGCGGGATGGTTAGGAGGTAATCAAAGAGCACTTAATGTGGTAGCTACTTATAATCTTTTTTATAATGCCCAATTGATGTGTGAAGAGGATGTTGGTTATGTTTTAACTTTTGAACATCTTTATCATGAAACAACTGAAAGTTCTTTGTGTTTTAAACCACTAAATCCACCACTTATGATTAAAAGTAATCTTATTTGGAAAAAGTATCGTTTGTTTTCTAAAGCTGAAGAAGCTTTTCTAGAAATTTTAAATAAAGAACTAAATGAAAAGGCATAGCCACCTATGCCTTTTTAATTATTTTTATTTTCTTTGATCCATTGAATAAATTCATTCATACCTTCACCTGTTTTTGCACTTAAACAGATAATTTTTGCATTTGGATTTAAATTTAAAATATTAACTTTTGCTTGATCAATATCAAAATCAAAATAATCAAGCGTATCAATCTTAGAAATAATAACCAAATCACATACACTAAACATTAAAGGATACTTTAATGGTTTATCATCTCCTTCAGGAACTGATAAAATCATCATATTCTTATGTGCCCCAGTATCAAATTCTGCAGGACAAACAAGATTTCCAATATTCTCTAAAAAGAGAAAATCAAAATCATCAACACCAAATTCATCAACTGCTCTTGTTGTCATTTCTGCATCAATATGGCATAATCCCCCATTATGAATTTGAATAGAAGGAACTCCTGTAAAATCTGCTACCTTTTGTGCATCAAGTGATGTTTCAATATCAACATCCATCACTCCTACTTTATAATCATCTTTAATTTCATTGATTGCATGAGAAAGAAGTGTTGTTTTTCCAGAACCAGGAGAAGACATTACATTGATCATTGTCACTTTTTTGTCCTTTAGTCTTTTGCGAAGAGCATCTGCTTCTTGATTATTCGTATTAAAAACATTTTCATGAACTTCGATTACTCTTACTTTAGCCATGGTTTACTTCCTCCATTTTTTCTTTTAGATAATTGATCCAAGGTTCAAAACCTTCATCTTTTTTAGATGAAATATAGAAGATTTGAGCATTAGGATTTAATTCATGGATTCTTTGTTCTACTAATTCTTTATTAAAATCAAAGACAGGTAATGTATCAGTTTTATTAATTAAAACAACATCACTGACAGTATAAACCAATGGATACTTAGCTGGTTTATCATCCCCTTCAGGAACTGATAAAATCGTAATATTAATACTTGCTCCAGTATCAAATTCTGCAGGACAAACAAGATTTCCAACATTTTCAATGAAAATAAGATCTACATCATCCATTCCCATTTCATTAAGTCCTTGTTGAGTCATCGCTGCATCCATATGACACATACCACCTGTATGTAATTGAATGGCTTTTGCTCCACCATTTTCTATCGTAACAGCATCAACACTAGCATCAATGTCACATTCCATGACACCTATACGGGTAATACCTTGTAATCTTTCAATGGTACGAAGTAATGTTGTTGTCTTCCCCGAACCTGGAGAAGACATCACATTAATCATTAATTTTTTTTGTTTTTTAAATTCATCACGAATTTTATCTGCAGTTACTTCATTTTCTTTAAATATATTTTGTTTAAGTTCAAGAATCTTCATAAATACCAATCTCCTTAATATTAAACTCATTACCCCTTAATAAATAGGTATTTTCACTATGGCAATAAGGACATGTTTTACCATAATCAATCGTACGATATTGTCCATGACAATCTTCACAATAAGTAATTGCTTCTAATGTTTCTATATACATTTTTGCATGTTCTGTCACTGCTTCTTTTTTTCTTGCCCAATTCCAACAATCAATTAATTGATCATGAACAACACCAGAAACTTCACCAATTTCTAACTTCACATAATCAATTTTATCAACTTTATTTTCTTGCGCAACTTTTTTTACATCTTTAACAACATAAAATGTAACACCTAATTCATGCATCTTAATGTTCTACCTTTTTCTTTAAAATAATATTTTTTACACGTTTTAATTGATAAGGGATAATTGCTTTAAACTTATCTTCTGCAACAACCATATTAGAACATTCTGGATGATCACGATGAAGTTTGATAGCATCAAATTCACATTTAGTTGTACATACCCCACAACCAATACATTTATTCGCATCAACGATTGTTGCTCCGCATCCTAAACATCTTGCTGTTTCTTTTCTAATTTGTTCTTCTGTAAGAATTTGTGTATTATCTTTGAATCGATCTTTAACTTCTGGGTTAATACCTTCAACTTGTTTAGGTCCACGATCATAGCTTTCTACTAAAATATCATCTGTATCAAGTTGTTTAAATTGCCAACGATTACGTCCTGTTTCCATATGTCCATTATGAACATAACGATGTAATGATTCAGCAGCAATCTTACCTTGGGCAATGGCATCAATTGCGAATTTAGGTCCAGTATAAACATCTCCTCCAGCAAAGATATCTTCTTTACTTGATTGGAAAGTCACTTGATTTAATTCAATAGCTGGTCCATTGAATTTAACATCTTCACCTTTTAATAAATCTTTCCATACACTTTGTTGTCCAATCGCAAAGATTAAACGATCGCATTCAACTGTCATAGTTTCATTTTCATCATAAACAGGAGCAAATTTACCATCATTAATTACAGATAAACATTTTTTGAAAACAATACCTGTTACTTTACCATTTTCTGCAAGAATTTCTTTTGGTCCCCAACCACAATTGATTGTAACACCATCTTCTCTTGCTTCTTTGATTTCTTCAACCGAAGCAGGCATATCTGGTTCTTGTTCTAAGCTAAATTGAAGTACTGAACTTGCTGCATTTCTTGCCGATACACGAGAAGCATCAATGGCAACATTTCCACCACCAACGACAACAACTTTTCCAACAAATGGCGCATTACCACAGTTTGCATCATGTAAATAATCAATAGCTGTCATAACACCTTCTGCGTTTTCATTTTCAAGTCCTGGTAAACGACCAGCAGCGCATCCAATAGCAATATAGAAAGCTTTATAACCTTGTTCTCTTAATTGTTGAATTGTTACATCTTTTCCAACTTCAATTCCTGTTTTAATTTCAACACCCATCGCTTTTGTGACATCGATTTCAGCATCTAATAAATCTTTTTCTAGTTTATAAGATGGAATCCCATAACGTAACATTCCTCCTGGATGTTCGCTTTTTTCAAACACTGTAGGACGATAACCTGTCTCAGCTAAATAGAAAGCAGCTGTTAAACCAGCAGGTCCTGCTCCAATAATCGCAATTTTTTCATCAAAATGATCCATATGAATACTTGCAGGAATCACAACTTCTGGAATATGTCTCGTTTGGGCATTTAGATCTTGTTCCGCAATAAATCTTTTAATTGCATCAATTGATAAGGCTTCATCAACTTTACCACGTGTACAAGCATCTTCACATCTTCTATTACAAATTGCGCCACAGACAGCTGGGAATGGATTTTGTTTTTTAATGAGCGCTAAAGCATCTTGATATCTTCCTTGAGATGCCATTTTAATATAACCTTGTACTGCAATATGAGCAGGACAAGCACTTTTACAAGGAGCTGTTCCTGTTTCATGAGTATTAATTCTATTATTATCACGATAATTAAAATCGTATTTTTCTGGTCCCCATTTTGTAGCATCTGGTAATTCTTGTTTTGGATACTTAATTTCAGAACCATCTTTTTTACATAATTTTTGTCCTAAACGTACAGCACCTGCTGGGCAATATTCCACACATCTTCCACAAGCCACACATTTGTCTTTTTCTACATGAGCTACATAAGCAGAACGTGACATATTTGGTGTATTAAATAATTGTGATGTTCTTAAAGCGTTACAAATTTCAACATTACAGTTACAAATACCAAAAATTTTATTTTCGCCATCAATATTTGTTATTTGGTGTACAAAACCATTATCTTCTGCACGTTTTAAAATAGCTAAAGCTTCTTCTTTAGTAATATCATGTCCTTTACCAGTTTCACGACAATAATCCGCAAAATCACCAACACCGATACACCAACCGAAATCATCATCAGCACATCCATCACCAATTGCTTTTCTTGAAGCACGGCATGAACATCTTCCTACACCAATTTTACCTTCATATTTATCTAACCAATAAGATAATTTTTCAATATCAATCGCTTCATTTTCCATAGAAATCGCTTTTTCAACAGGAATAACATGCATTCCAATTCCTCCACCACCTGGTGGTACCATTTGTGTAATTCCAGCAAGTGGAATATAAGTCATACGTTCAAAGAAAGCAGCTACATCTGGATGATTTGTTATACGTGGATTTGATCTATCTGGTAACTCTTCCATATTAAATAACTCTGCACTTCCAGGTACAAACATTGGTAAAATATATCTTCTTTCACTTTGTGGTGCAGTGCGACCATTATGATCATAGTGATAACCATAATCATATTCAAGTAAACCAATATAACTCATTTCATCTAATAATTTTTGAAATGCTTCTTCTTGATTTGTTTCAATCTTACATAACTTACACATTTCTTTAAAAGTATAAGGTGTACGTTTTTTCATTTGTAAAGCAATGTCAGCCATTTCATCACTTATAATTTCAGCAAGTCCCCAATATTCTGGATCTTCTACTTTTACGCCACCAAAAATATGATCTGCCACATCAGTAATCTTTCTACCTAACTTAACAATTTTCTCTCTTGGAGGATTGTCATGCTTGTGATTTGCATCCCACTCCTCGTATTTTTTCATACTCATTAAATTTTTCCTTCCTCCCTTAATTGTTCTTTAATTAAAACAATTACGTCCAATTTATTATACATGAAACCCCTCTATTAAGTAATTGTTTATTAAATATTTGTTGATTTTTTCACATAAATTTAGACATATCATTTAATTTGTCTAAAAAAAGAAGAATCAAAATGATTCTCCTACTTCATTCTAGCCTTTCTATCAGCAATAATATCCGATATATCGAAAGGAATTTCATCATCCTCTTGTTCATAAACATTCAAAAAAGGAACATCTTCAACTGTCCTTAAAGGAAACTCAGATTTAGCCGTAACATCCTTTAAATCACATTCAATAACACCAATATAAATACCAGGTACAACCTTTCTTTCACTTAATGGTTTAATCTCACGATGATTACATGTATAAAGCAAATTGTATCCCTTTTCCCAAGTTTCAGGATCATCTTTATAATCTAACATCTTCATCTTTCCTTTAGCGATAACACTACGATAATCATGATAATGCCCTTTATATTTCTTATCAGGAAAATCATTAAAAATACTAAACTCAACACATACGCGAGGATCTTTCTTTAATAAATCAGCCTTTTTTCCTACCTTCATAAAATGAGTATAAATATTTAAATGTGTATCTGTCATTTCAAAACCAAAATTAGTTGGAACAACATAAGGATACCCATCTTCATCATTCATACCAATATTTGCAATATTCATTTCCTTCAACATTGCTTCTATTAATTTATGATCTACTACTTCTCTTTCAAATCTACGCATTTTTTCCACCTCATTTACACTATACTTCCTTTTTCTCTTTTTTCAAAACCCTTTCAGTTTTTGAAAAATATCTTATAATATTTTTGAGGTGGCTTATGAATACATTAAAAATACAAATTAAACCTTTTTATAAAAATAATCCTTTTCATCTAAAAGATGGTCAAATACATATCCTATCTACAAATAAAAATGAAGAAGAAATAAAACAGCTCCTCTTACAAATGAATTATGAAAATTATTCTATTTTCATTCAACTTGAATTAGAAAATTATAACTATGGTTATCTCTTTATAGATCATAAAGAATATGAACTTTATTATTATAATGATTTTGATGATTATGAAGATGAAATTGAATTTGCCAGCAAAAACTGGATAAAAATGATAAAAAATAAATAAAAAAGAAGAAAAAAAATGATTTTTTTGCAGATATATATAATGAGGTGATATTATATGTACTACAAAAAACATTTAAAAATAGGAGGACTTCCATAAATGCCTTCTATTCAAAAACAAATTTCTTTAATATTTAACAAGAAAAAACAACAAATATTTGTTGATTATTTTACTTATCAACGAATAAGAACCCAGATTTTTAATTACCCTAAAAAGTATCAAAATAATTTTACTTATTATATTGATTTAGATAATGATTTATATGAAATTACAGTTGAAAATCATGAACCTATCATTCATAATAAAATTACAAATTATGAACAGTGGTTAGATGTATTGGGAGTTGAATTAGGAGGAAAGAAACATGATAACAATAAATGAAACGCAAAGAAAAATAATTCATTTACTCAATGATTTCGGTATTGATCGTATTAGTATGGCTGGCATCCTAGGAACTTTAGAACAAGATAACCTAAATGAAAATTCTTTTTTAGATTTTATTAAAAATAAAGAAACCCTTTCTATTGAGGACTGTACTGAACAAATATGGCATATGAGAGGATATTAAAAAACAAGCTTGACGGGCTTGTTTTTTAATCTATACGATTTTACTATTTTTAATAATCTATATTATTATCTAAATCATTTCCTTGAGATTGAATAACTTTTTTATACCAATAAAAAGATTTTTTAGGATAACGTTTTAATTCTTTTAAATCTTCAAAATCACGATCTACATAAACAAATCCATATCTTTTTCTAATTTCTTTATGACTACTTAAAAAATCAATAGGACTCCATGCAAGATATCCCATTAAATCTACACCATCATGTTCAACAGCAGTTTTAATAGCTTGGATATGTTTTTGATAATATGAAATACGTTCATCATCATAAACCTTACCATCTTTGAGTGTTTCATCTATTCCAATACCATTTTCAACAATAAAGAGTGGTTTATGATAACGATGATAAAAATCAATAAGGGAGTATCTTAATCCTTCAGCATCTATTTGCCATCCCCATTCGTTAGCTTTATAATATGGATTTTTTAAAGCTCTTTGATCAAAAATAAGCGCATCTTCTAATTCATTTTGATCTTTTATATCTTCAAAAGAAGATATAACATTACTACGATAATACGAAAAAGCAAGATAATCTATTTTCTTTGATGCACCTTTAATTATATCTTTTTCTCCTTGAGAAATATTCAATTCAATATTTCTATTTTTAGCATATTGCATAAAATATGCAGGAAATTCACCATTACACATTGTGTCATAAACAAAATAATTATGCATCTTATTTTTAAAATCAGCTGCCATTACATCTTCTGCTTTACAAGTAAGTGGATAAAATGGTGCATGTCCTATCATTCCTCCAACTTGTGCTTGTGGATCAACACGTTTGATGACTTCAACAGCTCTTGCATGAGCAACTTGTACATTGACATTTAATTGTATATACATTTCTTGTTTACTCATACCTTCTGGTAATCTAGCACCAGCTACTAAATCTGGCATGTGGGCTGCTAAATTAATTTCATTATATGTAATATAATACTTAACTTTACCTTTAAATCTTTCTACAATACTTTCTACATGTCTAGCATAAAATTCAATAACTTCTTTATTCATAAAACCATTATAATGATTTAATAAATAATCTGGCATATCAAAATGAACGAGTGATACAACTGGTTCAATCCCTTTTTCTAATAAATAATCAACCATCTTATCATAAAAATCTAATCCTTTTTCATTTGGCTTTTCTTCATTTCCCAATGGATGAATTCTCGACCAAACAACAGAAAAACGATATGCTTTAAAACCCATCTCTGCCATATAATCAATATCTTCTTTCCAATGATGGTAATGATCCGTTGCTACATCTGTTGTACAAAACATAGGTTTAATTCCTGGTTCTGGAGTTACGACTAAAGTATCATAGACATTCAAACCTTTACCATCTTCTAAATAACCACCTTCAGCTTGAACGTTACTTAAAGCGCCTCCCCATAAAAATTCTTTTTTCATACAATTCTCCTTACTTTGTTGTCATCATAATCATCATTTGACCATCAAGTTCAATTGATGTATTTGTAGGAATCAAAAAATTATCTCCTACTTTAACGTCATATTCGTCTACTTTTCCACTTCCTTTTACAACTGTCGCTAGTTGATAATTATCGCATTTATATTGACATTTACCAATAACTAATAATTGAGAAACAGTAAATGAATCATTTGAAATAAATATTGTTTCTTTCATATTTTCATGAACTTTAACAACTGGATGAACATCATTTTTATCAATATCTTTATCAAAAGATAAACAATCAATAGCTTGTTTCAAATGTAATTCTCTTTCATTTCCATCTTTATCTTTTCTATGATAATCATAAAAACGATACGTTACATCTGTAGATTGTTGAATTTCATAAACAACATTCCCTTTACCCATAGCATGTAGACAACCTGCTGGTAAATAAACAAAATCCCCATCAGCTACAGGATATTTTTTATAAATATCATCCCATTTATCTTGATTGATCATTTCTTGAAGCTCTTCTTTATTCTTTGTCTTTTGTCCATAGACAATAGAAGCACCTGGATCTGATTCAATAAAAAACCACGCTTCATTCTTTCCTCGTTTATAACCAATTTTTTGGGCATGTTCATCATCAGGATGAACTTGAATACTCAAATCATCTTCTGGTCCGACTAAAGAAATAATTACTGGGAAATCCTCACCTGGATGTCCAAATAATTCTTGATGTTTTTCCCATAATTCTTTTAGAGTTTTTCCTTTAAATCCACCATTTATACAAACAGTAGATAAGCCTTCACCATCTTGAGCACTAAAAGACCATGATTGACCTATTCCTTCAGGAAAATCATCATACCCAAAGAAATCTCTTACTTTTGTATGACCCCAAATAGCTGGTCTAGGAATCGCTTTAAAAAATAAAACACCCATTTTATCTTCACTCCTTTAAAAAAGGCATATTCCGCCTAATAAGTAAACAAAGCGAACATGCCCATAATTGTTACAAATACAGATAAAACATTAACCATTGATACAACATTTGATTTAATCCTAAATCCATATTTACTAAATATTAAATTATTCACTTGTTTCGCTTTTGTCACATGATAATCGCCCAATAAAGCAAATATAACAACTGCTATTCTCATAGGTAAGCTTGTTCCAATACCACTACCTAATAAATTCCATGGAAACATTGCTAGAACAAAAGCTACAACAGTTGCAAATAACGAAGCTGCAATATAAGGATTCTTTTCATCCTTATGTTTCATCATACGTTCTTGTTCTTTATTAGATTGTGCCTGGTTTTTACTTTTCTTTTTATTTTCATTGTATTTTTCGGCATAGCTCACTTGTTTTACTTTAACAACTTCACATCCACAATTATCACAAAACTTTGACGTTTCCTTTATTTCTGCACCACATTTTCTACAATACATAATCTAATTCTCCTACTTTAAAATAATTTGTGAAATATTGACTAACGCAACAAAAATACTTAAAAAAATTGAAATATAAGCATAATTCTTATTTCCTGTTGGTTCATAGCCTTTCTTTTGATCATCTTTATCAATTTTCAAAGAAGCTACACCGCAAACTAATGCACAAGCAACTCGCACGTCCGGAAACCGGTTATCCACATCTCCCTGAATCCTTCCCCGAAAGACATTCTTTCAAAAGAACAAA
>ERZ856578.5596-NODE-5596-length-15132-cov-4.005380_pt1 | contig 15132 bp, 14 predicted proteins | sample MGYA00514384_ERZ856578 | MGnify/ENA primary metagenome ERZ856578 (study PRJEB29103, sample SAMN06111958) | human gut metagenome | biome: human gut; feature: ankylosing spondylitis patient; material: healthy_person | host: Homo sapiens | place: China:Hangzhou...
AAATCCGGTGAGCAGCTTGTCTACGACAATAAGGAGCTTCATATTTGCAGGCTCCTCTACAAACTTCCGCTTTGCCTCCTTTTCAAATTCCTCCACCTTGGCCTGAACCGAGCCAGCATTCGGAAGGTCAGAAGGATCAAGCCCCAGCATCTTCAAATACGTCTCATATTTGAGAAAGGTTTCAGTATCATCCTCATCGCTGACGGTATCAGTGCGCAATTCGCCCTTGTTCGGTGTATAGGAAGATATGATGGCGCACTTCTTAAAGCCCATCTGTTGGAAGATTTCGTAATACTTATACCATCAGCTACAAGAATCGCATTACCTTTTCCATCCCTCATACGTGGCTTCATATTAAAGTCCTGAATGATGTCCCACGCCACCTTTTCAAGGCGAGAGCGGGAGCTATATACCTTCTGCATCGTGCCCCACTTCTCTTTGAGCTTTGCCTTAGCGCGAGAGGAGAGACCTCTGGTCTTTACATCAAACCACTGGTCAACACGATCCTGTGACGACAAATCTTGCGGAACATCACGGTATTCATATCGCAAATCCAGCACGACGCCATCAGCAACGCCTTCGTTATATTTGTAAGCATGGATGTATGTACCGAAAACTTCGATACTAATCTTTTTATCCTTTTTCAGCAACGGAGTACCCGTAAAGCCAATAAATACTGCATTCGGCATGATAGTCTTCATCGCCGTATGGAGCTTACCGGACTGTGTTCTGTGACATTCATCAACAAACACCACAAGATTTCCTTTTGCCTCGAAATTGGCAGGGAGGGACGCTTTCAGCTCTTCTATGTACTTGTCATAGTCATTCTCTGTCGCTTCACCACCACGACGTCCAAACTTATGTACCAGCGAGCAAATCAGCGAATCATCATATACATTCAGGCGATTCAGCAAATCTTTACCGCTCTTGGTACGAGCAATATTCTCATCCACGCCAATGAATGTTTTTTCTATCTGCTCATCAAGCTCATCTCGGTCTGTAACAATAAGAACACGGGCATTAAGCTCCGCCCAATGTGTCAGAATCCACTTTGCAAGCCATACCATTGTCAGCGTTTTGCCGGAACCCTGCGTATGCCAAAGAATACCGCCCATCGGTTTATCCGGATCTCTGTTCGGATTGTGGAGCTCCGGCCTCAGATTATTAAGCCTCTGCTGAGTTCGCTTGATGCCAAAATACTGATTGTACCGGCACACTTTTTTGATGCCTTTATCAAAAACAATGAAATTCATGATAAGGTCGATAAAACGTTCCTTATCGAACATGGCATATATCTGCTTCAGGAGTTTATTCTCGATTCCTTCGCAGGTTTTACTGATACGAACATCTACTGGATCACGCTCCTCCTCATGTTCTTTGAAGCCGTCATCCTTCCACTCCATATAGAACTTCTCTCCGGTCAAAAGCGTGCCATAACGCAGTCCTTCTGATTCATTTCCGGCCATGCAAAATTGCATCGTGGTAAAGAAACCCTGTATGAACGAGTTTTTCTGATTCGTCAGATTCTGGCGGATGCCTTCGGATACAGAGACGCCGCTTCGTTTCAGCTCTATAACTGCCACTGCTATACCATTCAAATAAACGACAAGATCCGGCCTCTTTTCTGACTGCTCAACGACCGTCACTTCCTCAGCGATGGCAAAGTCATTATTCAATGGATTAGCCTCATCAATAAGCTCTACTGTCACCGGAGATTTTTCTGGACTCTCGCTGACAGGAATGCCGTACTTCAAACGTGAGTACACAGTCTTATTAGCATCATAAACTCCACGCGAAAGATTTCCGGCTTCCTGCTGAAGCTGCATAACAGCAGCATCAATCAGCTTGTCTGCATAACCCTTCAGTCGAAGATACTGGCGCAGGCGATCTTCCTTGATGTTCTTATTCTGATAATCCGACAGGTTACCGATATACTGATAGCCCAAGATCTCCGGATCTTTAAAGAAGCGGATCACTCTTTCCTGTGTTTTGATTTCGGCATCCCCAATACTCATTCGACAGGCACCTCCTTACACTAATCTGACCTTGCCGGTCAGCAATTCTTCCATCATGCCTTGTTTCATAGCTTTATATTTCAAGCATTTCTTTTCTAAGGATAGTATGTCGCCTTCCATATCTGCCAATGTTTGAGCTATTTCAACCTGATCCTCATACGGAGGCAGTTCGATTTCTGTTTGGCTAAAATAATCCTTGGAAAGGTTAAATCTCGTAGCTCCTTGAGCCAATACCCGCATAATTTTTCTTCCTTCTTGACTGTTAAAATAGTAGGAGAAAAACAACGCATGTACTTTCTTCGTTTTTAATCGAAAACCGAAGCAGAAGCTGTTTAGATAAGTATTTCTTATAGAGTCCATCAATACGGCACACATTCCGACTTCTTCCGGCGTTTCTGACGAGGTATTGAAAAACAAATCACCCTTTAACACCTCATTCTGATACTCATCCTCATTTACTTGCACAGGTTCAAGTTTCGATATATCTATGACCGTATTGTTTAAGACGTTGAGAAATGTAATATATCTTGCATTCCCTTTGCCGAAATCATCTTTCGATTGTCCAGTTAGTCCACTATAGAAGTCTCCTATATCCCCAATCACATATTTCTCCCATAAGGAATCTGATATGCGTATTTTTCCAGAGAGCAAACTTTGCATTGTCCCAGTAAAAATGTTTCGTTTTTTCTTTATGAGTTTTTCAAGGTCATAAATGAGTGTCTCGATATCACTTATTGCTTCGACAATAAATTTCTGTTCTTCGATGGACGGTCTTGGAATACGGATTTCCAGCAAACGCTCCTTCGATATATTTTTCATACTGTTACTTGTACCTGTAGCAACAGCATGTATAGCATTTTTATACTTATACTGATTCAACAAGTAATTTAGCCAGCGAAAGTCATACTTCTCCGGCTTGCTATTTACCACTTGCCATAATCTGTCCGGCAAAAAATAACCCTTGGCGTCTTCAGCTACATACCCGCACGCACCTACTAATTGTGGAGTGTTCATCCTGCTTATGATAATACTTCCTTTTTTTAACGGACATTTAAGACGCGCATACTCCTTTTTGACTACAGGTTTAGCCTCATCTATGTTGATAAGACCATCAGAAATTGCAGATGTCTTCAAAACAAAGAAATCCGCATTTTGCCTTTCATCTGAATTTACACTTACTCCAGCTTCAAGGTTTTGAAAAGCGTCTGATAGTGAGGTCACATCCCATTCCTCTGGCATAGATCCTATTTCTGTTTCTTTATATTTGCTTACCATTCGAATCCCATCCTTTCCAGATGAGACTTTACCTTTGCCTCATACTCAGTTGTGTCTTTATCAAGCTCTGGAAGTGTATCTTCATAACGATCCGCAAGTTCAATTATCCTATTTGTCAGGTGATGAGAAATCGCGGCGTACAAATCAGCAATACCCAAGAAGAGACTATCAAACCACTTCTTGTTTACCAGCAGCTCCAGAATTTCTTCGTGTGTCAGGCTGTCATATCTTGCTCTGCATTTTTCATCCAGTGCCTTGTTCAGGTCTTTGACAACCTTGTTGTAATCTGAAATCTTGCCACACAGCTCCAACGCAGCTTTCAGCTGATTAACATCATCCTGCAGACTTTCCGGTATGCTCTCCTCAGTACGAATAACCAGCAAACGCAGCATAATGGATGATTTATTAACGGTACCCTTGTCAGTCAAAGCGCTCTTGCAGAGCGGATGTCCAACAAGATATGCCTGCAGGCGTTTCTTCTGCATAGGAAGCTGATTCATCAGGAGCTCCAGCTCAATTGTCTCCTCGGTTTCCACATGCTGGGTGAGTTCCTCGATCTTGGCCTCTAAGTCCTTTGCTTTAACTTTTCCGTTTTCAGCTACGTCAGCAAGTGCAGATTCTTCATCTGCACTCTCAATCAGATCAGAAAGCTGGGATTCTGTCCCCGCGACGACATTCTCTGCCTCCTCAATGGTGTTCTTCTCTTCACGGAAAAATGCATCGATCACTATAGATTTCGGAATCAATCTGCCTTCCCATCCAGTGACTTTCATCTCACCTTTATTCTTGCCCTGCGTGATTTCCTCTTCAATATTGTCCGTCGCTCTGGCATTGGCATAGCCATCCGGTTCGCTTATGATAAGCGACACGTCATCGTTCATGACCTCATTCCAATAAGCCAGCAACACTTGATACACGTCGTATTTATCAATCAACGTCAGATGTTCAAATTCAGCAAGGATATCCTCAGCAAGACTAACGATTAACTCTCTCGCAGATACATCCTCATCGAGGGAGGAAAGGACAGAATACTCCTTGGACTTCCATGCCGTAAAAGCCTCGTCGAGTTTCTCACCGTATTCTGAGAACTCGGCGTTTTTATATATCGTCTGACGGATGTTTTCGTGCTCAACATTCAAGCTATAGTATTTCTCGCTAATAGCTGTCAGAAGCTCCGATTTCAGAGAAGGAAATACTTCCCAGTACTTGGAGAGGCCATCGATGTCAACCGCAGTGATGCCTCCATGAATGTGAGCATAGATATCCTGAATATCCTCCGGATCTGTTGAGTCAATATAGCGAGTGATGTTCAGGTTATACCCGTTCTTCTTTTCGATTTCATCGTTTGGTACGAAACGCGCATACTTTGGATCTGTAGTTATCTGTTCATTAAACGTCGTAATGATTCTATAGATATCGCGTTCTCTCAGACGATTCTTATTGCCATCCTTAACATACCCACGGCTGGCATCAATCATAAAGATGCCCTGCCGGTTTGCAGCACCTTCTTTGTCAATCACGAGTACACATGCAGCTATTCCAGTGCCATAAAACAAGTTTGCCGGAAGGCTGATGATACCCTTGATCCAATGTTTCTTTATAATAGTTTCTCTGATGGTAGCCTCTGCGTTTCCACGGAAGAGAACTCCATGAGGCAAAATAACTGCAGCCTTGCCATTTGATTTCAGAGTTTTAAGGATATGCATAAGCCAAGCATAGTCTCCATTCTTTTCCGGAGGCATATCCCCATAGCCCTCAAACCGACCATATTCTTTACCGGCAATTCCATCGCGCCAGTTTTTCATGGAAAAAGGCGGATTCGCCACTATGTAATCAAAACGCTCAAGTACGGAATTATCAGATTTGTCCATATACTGCGGATTTGAGAACGTATTACCGCTCTTGATGATAATTTCAGCCTTACGGTGTAGAACAGCATTCATCTTAGCAAGACCAGCTGTTGTGCTTTCTTTTTCCTGACCATAACCCATAATTGGAAATGGCGCTGCATCGATAGCCCGAATCAACAAACTACCACTACCACAAGCCGGATCGCATACCGTTGCGCTAGTATCCGTGCAGCGACTAATGCCTACAACATTAGCAAGAATTCTAGACACCTCGGCAGGTGTATAAAATTGTCCTTTGCTTTTTCCGCTCTCCGTAGCAAATTTACGCATAAGGAACTCATAGGCATCACCAATGATGTCATCACCTTCTGCCTTGTTTCGAGAGAAGTTAAGTTCCGGACGCTGGAAGATAGAAATGAGATCGGTCAATTTATCTACCATTTCCTTACCGCTTCCCAACTTTTTCTCATCATTGAAATGAGCAATATCAATAACACCCTTCAGGTCAGTGTTCTCGTCAGCAAGGCGGGCTATGATTTTATCCATGCCCTCGCCGATGTTCTTTTTTCCCTTCAGAGCAATAAAGTCGTCAAAAGAGCAGCCCGTCCGCTTCTCTGGATCTGGATCTTTATCATGTGCCTTATCAAAGACCTTAATATCTTCATATGCTCCTTTATTCTTAAATTTATCAGTGACATACTTCATGAACAAAAGTGTCAGGATATAATCCTTATACTCTGAGGAATCCATACCTCCGCGAAGTTTATCACAGCTCGCCCACAGCGATGCATATAATTGCGTTTTCTTGACAGCCATCTTTGTCTGCTCCTTGTCTAATGATTTTCTTCGATTTTTCAATAAATCAGTCTGCGCTTTTTCCGCTCTTAACCCATTCATCGAGTTCGGAAATTTTAAACTTCCACTGTTTTCCGATTTTTTGAGCAGGCAAATCTTCTTTACCATTTCTGATCCAGCTACGAAGAGTAACTGTTTTGATTCCTAAATATTCCGCAGCTTCATCTATGCTTATCCATTTGTCATTCATGATTTCTTCCATGCTCTCACCTCGTAATTTGAATCTGAATACAACTCATCTATTTTATTATAAATCATAAATATGTTTTTTCAATAGTTTGCTGTTATTTGTTGATATTATTTTTTATTTGTGCGTTCTCAAATTTCCATGCCGGACACAACTATGTCCGGCCTTTTTTTGCCCGTTTTTCAATGTAAAGCTCATCTTGGCCTTCTCGTTTCTGCCCATTAGCACTGCAAAAACGGACATGCCTGTGTCTGAGGTTCCGATCCCTAAAAATGGCATACTTGCTTTAGCACATGGGAGCCATCTGCGCAGGGTGTTTCCGGTTCCACGTGACTACCGACGACAATCAAACACTGTACCGATCACCGGAAGTGAGGTGCAGCCGAAATGGAGTAATCCTTCGGTATGCCCTCACGCCTGTGGTCTGGTTTTGCATGTCTGGAGCTCTCCATTTCGGCAAAAGCCGAAGGAGGGCTTTCATTATGCAAAACAATGACAATCAGAAGACTTACTTTATTTACGTTCGCAGCACCGGCGAAAAGGTCCCGGTCACCAAGGAACAGCACAATTCATTTTACAAGGAAGCCGACCGCATCCGTCACAAGGAACAGGATCACGACAGGTGCATGTGCCCATATCGCTTCATATGGAGATGCGATGGCGACTGCCTTGACTGTGAATATCACGCTACTGGAGACATCACCTCTCTGGATCAGCCTCTCTCAGATGGCAACGGCACTCTCTGCGACTATATGCCCGACCGTAGCAAGTCTATGGAAGAAATCATCTCCGACCGTATGCTGTTGGAGCAGCTTTTTGCTAGACTGCGTGAGCTCGATCCGGATGCTGATATCATCATTCAGTGCTGGCTTGATGATTGCAAGATCTCAGATCGTGCAATCGCCGAGAAGCTCGGTCGCAAGCAGCGTACCTTCGCTGATCAAATGAAGAAAATCCGCGCAGAGCTTCTTAAAATCCGTGGCTATTAATCCTACATATCATATGTAGAAACTCATCCCTCTTGGCATCCATCAACCGATGTCCAGAGGGATTTTATATTTTTTCAAAATTTCTCCGCTCAAATCCGCCACTCATCTCCAGTGGAAGGTGTAAGGCATGAAACAACAAGCCTTAACCATCACAGAAACGGAGGTGAAGCACATGAAGAAGTCCTACTTCGATTCAGGCGGTAACGACACAGAGCTGATTGCAGTACTGAATGCAATCTCCCACGTATCCGCAAGAATGGAGAGAAACATGACAATCCTCGCACAGCAAAGACAATCAGAGAAAGGAGAACGTCGCTATGAGCAAAATGAGCGATATGGCTATGACCATCGAAGAGCTGCGCAGTGCAGCCGCTGCTATTAACGAAGCAGCCAGCTGGTTAGCAGAACAGTTTAGTGGCACTGCTGATAAAGCACCTGCCAAAGAGCCTGCTGCCAAGGAAGAAAGGAAACCAGAGCTGAAGCTTGAGAATGTACGAGCTGTCTTAGCAGAAAAGTCCCGTGCCGGGCATACCGCTGCTATCCGTACATTACTTCAGAAGTATGGTGCTTCCAAGCTATCTGCTGTTAATCCGAAGCACTATGAAGCCTTGTTAAAGGATGCGGAGGTACTTGACGATGCCACCTAAAGGACATGCTATCTTATCTGCTTCCTCTTCGGACCGCTGGCTCCACTGCCCGCCTTCCGCAAGGCTCTGCGAGACCTACGAGGATAAAGGCAGCGATTATGCTGCGGAAGGCACTGATGCTCACGAGCTTTGTGAGTACAAGCTAAAGAGGGCCCTGGGGATGGATGCCAGTGATCCGACGGAGAATCTCACCTGGTACAACGAGGAAATGGAGGACTGTGCCAATGGCTATGCCGCCTACATCCTTGAAATGGTAGAGGCCGCCAAGGAAAGCTGCGCTGATCCGAAGGTTCTGATTGAACAGCGTGTAGATTTTTCTCGCTGGGTGGAACAGGGCTTCGGAACCGCTGACTGCATCATCATTACAGATGGCACCTTGAGAATATGCGATTACAAGCACGGTCTTGGAGTCCTCGTAGATGCGACCGATAATCCGCAAATGAAGTGCTACGCGCTTGGAGCCCTGGAGCTCTTTGATGATATCTACGACATTGATAATGTCAGCATGACCATCTACCAGCTAAGGCGTCAGAATATTTCCACCTTTGAAATTTCCAAGGATGCGCTGTACAAGTGGGCGGATGAAGTGCTGAAGCCGACCGCAGATCTTGCCTTTGCCGGGGATGGGAACTTCCTCTGTGGCGAATTGTGTGGTTTCTGCAAGGCCAAGCACGAATGCCGTGCCAGAGCCGAGTCCAATCTTACGCTGGCTCAGTACGATTTCAAGCTTCCACCTCTTTTAGAGGATTCGGAGATTGAATACATCCTCTCCCGCGCAGATGAGCTGGTTGCCTAGGCATCCGATATCAAGGAATATGCTCTGCAGCAGGCCATCAGCGGTAAGGAATGGGCTGGTTGGAAGCTGGTCGAAGGTAGATCCAACCGCAAGTATTCCAATGAGGAGGCAGTCATCCAGGCAGTTACAGATGCCGGGTTTGATCCATATGAAAAGAAGCTCCTTGGTATCACTGCCATGCAGAAGCGTCTTGGCAAATCCAGATTCGATGAGCTGCTTACCGCCTATATTGAAAAGCCTCAAGGTAAACCGACGCTCGTACCGGAGAGCGATAAACGTCCGGCAATGAACAATGCAAAAACTGATTTTATGGAGGAAAATTAAATGAACAAGAATGTAAAAATCAACAATCCTATGAAGGTAATCACTGGTCCTGACACTCGCTGGTCTTATGCCAACGTCTGGGAGCCGAAATCCATCAATGGAGGTACACCGAAGTACAGCGTATCTCTGATTATTCCGAAGTCTGATACCAAGACCATCGCCAAGATTGAAGCTGCCATCGAGGCCGCTTACAAGGAGGGCGAGGCCAAGCTCAAAGGCAATGGTAAGTCTGTACCTGCCCTCTCTGTCATTAAGACTCCGCTTCGTGATGGCGACATGGAGCGTCTGGACGATCCGGCCTACGCTAATGCTTATTTCGTAAATGCCAATGCAACCTCTGCTCCTGGCATCGTGGATGCAGATCGCAATCCAATCCTTACTCGTTTCGAAGTCTACTCCGGTGTGTATGGTCGCGCCAGCATCAGCTTCTATGCCTTCAACAGCTCTGGCAATAAGGGTATCGCCTGCGGTCTTAACAATCTGCAGAAGATTCGTGACGGTGAGCCCCTTGATGGCAAGGCATCTGCTGAGTCTGATTTCGCATCTGATGAAGATGACGATTTCCTGGATTAAGCTCATCAAAATAAATCCAAGGAGGTGGTGGGAGCAATCTCACCACCTTTTTGATAGAAAGGACAATCTATGAAAGCCTTATCGATTGATATCGAGACCTACAGCGATGTGCCGATTTCCAAAACCGGTGTGTATCAATACTGCGAGTCTCCTGATTTTGAAATATTACTCTTTGGCTATAGTGTCGACTCCGGCCCTGCTCAGGTGGTGGACCTTGCGTGTGGCGAGAAGATACCAGTGGAGATTATTGTTGTACTTAAAGATGAATCTGTCATCAAATGGGCCTTCAATGCTTCCTTCGAACGTATCTGTCTTTCCAGGTTCCTAGGCTATCCAACCGGTGAATATCTTGATCCGGAAAGCTGGCACTGCTCTATGATCTGGGCAGCAACCATGGGCTTACCACTTTCCCTGGAAGGCGTCGGTGCCGTGCTGGGACTTGAGAAGCAGAAGCTCACAGAAGGCAAGGACCTCATCAAATATTTCTGCCAGCCCTGCGCTGCTACGAAATCCAATGGTGGCAGGACGAGAAATCGACTTTTTCATGCGCCGGAGAAATGGGAAGCCTTCAAGCGCTATAACATCCGCGATGTAGAAATTGAAATGGGCATCCAGCATAAGCTTCGTAAATTTCCTGTACCTGAATCGGTCTGGGAGGAGTATCACATTGACCAGGGAATCAATGATCGTGGTGTCCGTTTGGATATGGAGCTTGTACAGCAGGCCATCGCAATGGATGCTCGCTCCCGTGAAGATCTGACTGCTGCCATCAAAGACATCACAAAGCTGGAAAACCAGAACTCTGTGCTGCAGATGAAGCAATAGCTCTCTGCCAATGGTGTAGAAACCGACAGCCTTGATAAAAAAGCGATAGCCGAGCTCCTAAAGAACGCTCCTGACAAGCTTGCCTCTGTTCTCATTCTTCGTCAGCAGCTTGCCAAATCCTCAGTACGTAAATATCAGGCGATGGAAAAGACGGTTTGTGTCGATGGCCGAGCCTGTGGCATGTTTCAGTTTTATGGAGCCAATCGTACCGGTCGTTTTTCCGGTCGAAACATTCAATTACAAAATCTCCCTCAAAATCATCTACCAGACCTTGCTGATGCTCGCGCATTGGTACGCTCCGGAGACTTTGATGCAGTCTCTCTTTTGTATGAAGATGTGCCGGATACCCTATCGCAGCTGATCCGAACTGCATTCATTCCACGTGAGGGTACACAGTTCCTGGCTGCAGACTTTTCTGCCATCGAAGCCCGCGTCATCGTCTGGTTTGCCGGAGAAGAATGGCGACAGAAGGTATTTGCTACCAGGCGCAGCTCCAGTAGAACATTGCAAAGGTGATCCGAAGCGCTCAGCAAAATACCGCTGATGGCATTGGCGAAAGACTGCAGGAGCTCCAGAAAGAGCTTCTCAAAAAAAGCTAACAACAAGGAAGCCTACGATGAGATTGCCGACGAGATCTTCAAACTCCGAGAACAGCGAGAAAAATGTACGGTTGACACTGTTGCCAGGGATGCACAGATTGCCCGCATCAACGAGCTGCAGGATTTCATCAAGCAGCAACCCGCACACCTGGAAGCCTTCGACGAGGTCCTGGTAAAGCGCTTGCTTGAGCGGATCATCGTCTGAGAGAACCACTTCACTGTGGAGCTTAAGTCTGGACTGAACATTGATATTGAAGGGTAATGCTTATAGACGCAAAAAGGCTCCTCACCACTGGAATACATCCGGTGATGGGGAGTCTTTATCATTTTAATCCTTATCCCAACGATTAGCATCTGTCCAACGGAAGTTTGGGTCTTTATTTCTTCGTGGGTCATTTTCCCATTCTTCAGCTACACGTTTACTTATTTCTTTATTAAGACGATTCATTTTAGGAGTTTTTTCACCGGTTCCACCATTAAATCCGTTCTTAATCCAATCCTGTCTTTCTTCTTCATAAGCCTCTGATAACTCCTCATGAGAAGCTCCTTCAACCCATTTTTCAAATTCACTTTTAAATAAATTCCAGAAAAAGCCCATATTTATCCTCCATTCTATGCAGCTTCAGCAAATATACGTCTCTGTACCTTAAGGTAAGATTGCAGATTCTTGATAACATCTTTTTCTTCTTCAAAGTCGTCTGCGGCTATTTCTATTTCATTATCACTTGCCAGCTTCAGGGTATATTCATAAATTCGTCCTACTAAAACATCAAGTTCTTCTGATGTAAGCTGAATACTGATTTTTGAATAATTTTTGTCAGCTTTCAACGCTTCCAAAGAGCTCATTAGATTATTAATCTTATCAATATCCATCTCCCCCTTGCGAATTGCATCAATATAGCTTTTCAGGCTAGCTCTGAATTCTGTTACAACCTTTGGTTCATGGTTTTTTACTTTATTGCATACCCAAGCACCAGCGCCAACAGCTACTGCACTCGCCACAACAATTATTGTTCCTTTTTTATGCTGTTTTACAAACTGTAATGCTTTAGCACCAACACCCTGAACCTGCTCTGCTGCTGGTAGGTCAATTGGCTTAAGGTGCTTTACTATTTGTCCCTTATTAGGACCAGTTGCCCACCTTACCACACTACCGATTCTTCGATATATTCCTGTTGCTAATCCTGTTGCTATATCATCAGGAATGAAATATGCATCTTGCGCTATTGCCATAAATACCTCCTTTGGTTTTCTATAATAGGCCTTGTAAATTTCGCGAATCAAATCATATCCATTAAGCTTTTCGATGAAGATATTATTATCTCTGTCTTGTGTGCATTTATTATTCTATTAAAATACTTAACAGTATCTGTATCTGCAAATCTATGGTCAACAACATTAATTCCTTCATCTCCCTTAGCGACAAAAACTAGATATTTAGGAGATATCGGGAATATAAGACCACTTCCATCATTTCTTTCGACAACAGTAGATTTATGCTCAAACGCTGGATTATCAGACGTAATAAATTGTCCTGCATTATCGTAGGTTTCAAAAAGAATCATCTGACAACCACTTAAAGCAAGTTGTACAACATTATGATAAAAGCCACCTTTATTCTTAAAAAACATTTTATATAATTCAGAATACCATATTCCGGTCATTAACTCATCTGCATACTCTTTTCCTTCGCTTGTCCCTACATCCAGTGTTTCTGCTTCCTCATCTTTACACATTGACTCAAAAACAGGATACAATAATTTCTCTTTAATTTTTGTATAAACACCCATAGCGTCAAATTTTGGATTTCTACAAAGCATAATGAAAAACGACGCCAGCATATTCCTTGCGATGTCTTCAGATATGATTCTTTCACTTCTTTCAAGTCCAATTGGCTGACCATTATGAACACCACTTACGAATGAATTCATGATATTTTCCCAGTTTTTTTCTAAGTAATCATCAAATGAATCTTCTAAAATATAACAGTTAAGTGCATCTATCTGACTCAATATAGCAGCTTTCTTTGCTACATTTCCATCGTAATAATAAAAGTCCCAATCATGTATTTCGAAGAAATGCTTATTTATGCTCTTTTTTGTTTTGATGATGCTATATCCTAATTTCCCATAAACAGGCTGTTTAAATCCCGTCTTAAGCAAATCATAAATCAAATCAACATATTGCGATTTCACCTTTGCACATGAGTTGCAAATAAATGAATACTTAAAATTTATGGTATATAAATGAGGCTTCCAAAGAACGGAATTTCTGTTTGCGCCATCCCCAATACTTCCATCTTTTATTACATAAATTCCATTGAATTTTTTTTCGGGCTCTTTAAGGGTTTCAACTTGTGTTTCCCATGCCTTCATATAAACACGTGGCACAAAGTGTTGCTTTTTGGTCGGCATTCTAAACTCCTCCTTCCCAACATCTATTCCGCTGCCTGCAAACACCCAAAATGGTCGAGTTGCCTGATTGGTTGTCAGCCCTTTCCGTTTTCCAAAATTCATTCCAAAATCCGTGACATCTAATCCGAGGTCACAAGCTGACACACATTTTGCCGTAGATATGTTTCCATATAAGAAAACCGAGCTTTTTCAGAGGTTAGGCTTTACATCCCAACTTCCGAAAAAGCCCGGAAATCTATGTTCTTTAATTTGTCTTACGCCACACTGGATGCGCTACGGAAGCAAAGCTTCCTCCGCTTATCCGCGGCATTCGCCGCATACAGCCCATCGCATAAGGGTGCCTTTGTGAGCAAGCTCCCACAGCACCTTATGCTCGGTCTATGCGTGGCTCATTGCTAACGCGTGACATCAAAACTACCGTCTCCACATGCACCGTACCCGGGAACATATCGCATGCCTTCACTTTCTTGACTTCGTATCCCCGTTCACCCAGCCATTTTACATCTCTTGCCAGGGTTGCAGAATCACAGCTTACATACACAATACAATCAGGTTTCATCTTTACCATGGTTTCCAATGCAGCAGTGTCACAGCCTTTGCGGGGGGGATCCACAACAATCACATCTGCGTAGATACCTTCTTTTTCGTATTTCCCCGGAAGAACTTCTTCTGCTTTTCCAACAAAGAATTCTGCATTTTCAATGCCATTCAGTTTTGCGTTCTGGCGGGCATCATCGATAGCCTGCGGTACGATCTCCACACCATAGACCTTGCCTGCCTTCTGCGCCAGGAAAAGGGAAATAGTTCCGATTCCACAGTAGAGATCCCACACGGTCTCATTACCTTTCAGATCTGCATATTCCAGCGCCGTCTCATAAAGCTTCTTTGTCTGCACCGGATTTACCTGATAAAAAGAAAGCGGCGAGATCTGATATTTAATATTTCCAATGCAATCTGTAATATAATCCTGTCCCCACACAAAGATCATCTCTGTTCCCATGATCACATTGGTATTTTTTGTATTTACGTTAATCGTAATGCTGGTCATGCCCGGCACTTTCCGCAGGGAATCCACCAGTTCGGTAAGCTTCGGCATGGTCCTTCCATTCAGGATCAGACAGACCATCACCTCACCTGTGGTAAATCCTTTTCGGATCAGCACATGACGCAGCAGACCTTTTCCACTGACCTCATCATAGGTAGAGATATGATATGTTTTCAAATGATCCAAGATTTTCTCCAGAATCACTTTATTCTCTTCCACACCCAGCCAGCATTCCGTACAGGGGATGATGTTGTGAGAACGGGCAGCATAAAATCCAGTCACCGGATTGCCCTCTTTATCCGTTCCAAAGGGAAACTGTGCTTTGTTGCGGTATCTCCACGGATCATCCATTCCTATGATCTCCGGCTTTGCAAGATCGGTGATCCCTCCGATCCGGATCAGATGATTCCATACCTTTTTCGCTTTAAAATCAAGCTGTGCTTCATAGGTCATGGCCTGCAGCTGACATCCTCCGCACTGGCGGGCAAATGCACATCTTGGTTCCGTCCGCTCTGGTGACGGATCCAGCACCTGCATCAGTCTGGCATAACCATAACTCTTCTTCATCTTCATGACCTTCGCCTGTACCCGGTCTCCCGGCACCACATCCTTCACAAAGATCGCCATGCCATCAACCTTGCCGATTCCCTCTCCATCAACGCCAAGATCCTCTATTGTCAACTCAATCAAATCGTCCTTTTTCATCCTCTAACATCCTCATAAAATTCAAAATTTAAT
>ERZ856578.5599-NODE-5599-length-15124-cov-5.353625_pt1 | contig 15124 bp, 12 predicted proteins | sample MGYA00514384_ERZ856578 | MGnify/ENA primary metagenome ERZ856578 (study PRJEB29103, sample SAMN06111958) | human gut metagenome | biome: human gut; feature: ankylosing spondylitis patient; material: healthy_person | host: Homo sapiens | place: China:Hangzhou...
AATTGTGTTTCCCGCATGGGGTTTTCCCTTGATTTTGCCCTTATCAGCTCACGCGGTCAAGGGTAACAGCGTATAAAGGAAGATAATTTGGGATGGTTTTGATTTCTCAATAAATCCAGTAATTTCAATGCTTTGCGCCGATTTTGACGGTTGTTTATAACCGCTAATAACAGATGAAATATTTGGGCGGTGCGAATTCTTATTTATGGAACCAAGAACGGGAAACAGGAATTGATTGCTAACACAGTGGCCGATATTGCAAAGCTGCCAGAGACGAAACGACCGTCCGTTGAAGCAGTAGTTTCTACAGACTGCACTAAGATGGAACTCACAGTGAAAAATGCTGGGGGGTATGATCAGATACTTCTGCCTGTCTGGAGTGAGGTTAATTGGCAGGATGATATCAAATGGTATCAGGCTGCAAAACAGGCCGACGGAACCTGGACGTATACGGTAAATCTTGTGGACCACAATTCTATTGGTCGTTATCTGATCCATGTGTATGGTACGAAGAACGGAAAGCAGGAATTGATTGCCAATACGCAGGCGTTCGTAGAAAGAGCACGTAAATGAGGGAGTTGAGCAGCAAGAATAGAGAAATGTAGCAAATAGTGATTTACATTCAGCGACCAATTTTCGTCAAGAAAATGGTCGCTGAATGTAAATATATGAAATGGAGCATAGGGTATTTTGATGTAGTAAAATTAAAGTTACGGAGAGAATGAGTGAAAATGAATACTGCACCAATTAAATCAAATTTGTTAGGCGAAGCCAGGTACTTAAAAAAGTACATATATAAAAACAGGTGGTTACTGGTAATAAGTATAGGTGTTTTCTGGTTAGCATATGGCGGCTGGATGTTTAACACAATACCTCATATTGATACAGAACCAGTTATCAATTCTCCAAGATCAATTTATAGTAATTGGCTTCCCATCGGGAGGTACGGACTGGTATTAACAGAATATGTATTTGGACTTAGATGGTTTAATCCGTTTATTTCAACTGGACTTGGATATGCGTTATTGTGGTTTAGTGGGGTGCTATTTTTATATCTTTTTGAAAGGTGTGCCAATACCTCTAATAGGTTAGCTCCAGTTGTTAGTTTGCTGATATTTGTCAGTCCACTTGTTGTTGAACAACTATATTTTGACTTGCAACTATTTCAAATTGCATGGGCATATTGTATATGTGCATTGGCAACAGGATTTACATACTATGGGGTGATGAGAAATTCTGCAATAACTAAAATTCTTGCGATATTATGCATTGCTTGGGCATCCAGTAGCTATCAAATTTTTGTAGTAATGTACTCGGCAGCAGTGGCAATCTGTTTCGTGTTATTAGTAGATAGAATAGTGTTTGCTGAAAAGTCTGAATGTACTTTAAAATATTGGATGAAGATTTTATTTTCAATATTGACTATATTTGTAATCGCGCAGATATTAAATATGTTGATATGTAGAATGTTCTTTGAAAGTGATACAAGTTATTTGGATAGTCAGCGGTTGTGGGGAAATATATCTAATTCGATTGCACTTGAAAATATTCTAACACACATTGTAAAAGGCTTCTGCGGCAAAGGCGTTTTTTATACATCATTTTATGGTATCAGTGCTTTGTGCTGCGTAAGCATAATCGCCTATCAAAGGGTGAGAAGTAAGACAGCAGTTGGCATTTTATGTATTATGGCGGTGCTGTTTTTAGAAATATCTCCGTTTATTATGACTATGTATATGGGAACAGAACCAGTACCACGGTCACAGCTAATTTATCCATTTGTGCTGGCTGGTAATACCTTTATCATTATAAAAACTTGTACAAAGAAAAAGGCCACAAAAATATTTAGTGTTTTCTGGATAGCCTTGCTGCTTTTGCAGCAAGGGAATATAGTGACGAGGTTGATTTATACAGACAAAATTTGTGCACAAGAAGATGCTCGACTTGCGAATGAGATCAATCAAAGGATTGAGAAAGTATCATCTATATCAAAACCAATTGCATTCGTTGGTGTGTATAACAATAATTTGAATAATGCTTGTATTCGTGGAGAACTAATAGGAATGTCTATTTTTAATTGCAATAGTGAGACAGAACCACATTATAGGGATAGTACTTCACGTGCATGTAATTTATCAAGAAATCCTGCATTAAATTTTCAGGCTTGCTCAGAGAAACAATTGATGGAGGCCAGAAAAGAAGCGCTGAATTTACCGACATGGCCTTCCGCAGGCAGCGTTGTCGATATGGGAGAATATACAATAGTAAAACTTTCTGATGATCGATGGCCAGAAGATGTGATTGGATAATTAAGTTAAGTTCCGATTTTGGAAAACTAGGAAGGCTGGTTTGTTGAAATTAGATATGAAAAAAATTGCAATAATAATACCTTGTTATAACGAGGCGGCCGCGCTTCCTTATTTTCTACGAGAAATAAGGAAGGTAGCAGACCAGATGTCTGCTACCAAACCACTTTCCTTTGAATTTTTGTTTGTGAACGATGGTTCTAAGGACCAGACCTTGGACATCCTTCGTGAAGCGGCAAAACAGGACAAGCGGGTGCGATACATATCCTTTTCCAGAAATTTTGGAAAAGAAGCGGCAATGTATGCGGGGTTTCAAAACTGTACCGGTGATTACGCAGCGGTCATGGACGCAGATATGCAGGACCCGCCGGCCCTGCTGCCGGAGATGTATGAAGCGTTGCAGGGCGGAGAGTATGATTCTGTGGCAACCAGACGGGCGGACCGAAAGGGCGAGCCGCCGATCCGCAGCTTTTTTGCACGGTGCTTCTACAAAATTATTAACCGGATTTCAGATGCAGACATCGTCGATGGAGCACGAGACTTCCGCTTGATGAAGCGCGAGATGGTAGATGCGATTGTTGCCATGGGAGAATACAATCGCTTTTCCAAAGGCATTTTTGGCTGGATAGGGTTTCGGACCAAATGGCTGCCCTACGAAAACGTGGAGCGGGTGGCCGGAGAGACCAAGTGGTCGTTCTGGAAACTGTTCAAATATTCTCTGCAAGGTATTATGGCCTTTTCTACCGCCCCACTGGCGATTGCGTCGGTTGCAGGAATTCTGCTCTGTTTGATTGCGCTTCTTATGGTTGTAGTCATCGTCGTGAAGACCCTGCTGCTGGGTGACCCCGTAGGCGGTTGGCCCTCCTTGGCGTGCATGATTATGTTCATGGGCGGCATTCAACTGCTCTGTATCGGAGTATTGGGGCAGTATCTCGCCAAGACTTATCTGGAAACTAAGCACCGCCCCATTTACATCGTAGCGGAGACAAACGAGGATCGCCATGAAGACACAACTGTTTGATAAGACCGTGATCAAATTCCTGGCTGTTGGCGTGGTCAATACGCTGGTGGGCTGCGGAACCATGTTCCTGCTATACAACCTGGCCCACTGCTCCTACTGGGTCTCCTCTGCGGCCAATTATGTGGTCGGCGGCATTGTCAGCTTCTTTTTGAACAAATACTTCACCTTCCAAAGCAAAACCTGGGAGTGGTCGCAGGTCTGGAAGTTTGCCGCCAATGTGACCGTGTGCTATCTGCTGGGTTACGGGCTGGCAAAGCCGCTGGTTTTGCATTTGCTGGCGGGACAGGCTGTTAATGTGCAGGAGAATGTGGCCATGCTGGTGGGGATGTGTCTGTACACTGGTTTGAACTATCTGGGGCAGCGGTTCTTTGCGTTTAAAGGAAGGTAATATAGTTAAAATCTGCGCCCAAATAACAGTGGAAAAATAGATAATGACATTTGATACGTGCCTCCACACTGGACACCCCCAGTGTTGGGGGCGTATATCAAGTGGTTAAGAGACACCACATAAAATTTACCGGAACATTACCGGAACAAGCCGGAACAATTTTGTTATTGACGCGAAATCTGAACGTGGTATAATAGTATCATCAAGTAGTGTAGATAAATAAATTGTTTCTTCCAGCGATCCTGATTTGTGTATCAGGGTCGCTTTTTTCATGCCCGTTTTTGGCTAAAAAGTCATGCCGCATAGGGAAGGAATATACCCTATGCGGCATGGCTGATTTTATTGCTGGATAATAGGATAAAACGTGAAAAATGGTGGAGGTTGAAGTGATGGATAAAGTATTCTCGCTGGCAAAACCGTATCGGTATACCATATATAAGTATCAAACAGCGACAACAGAGGGTAAAGGGATGGAAGTGTACCTGATCGTGCTTGTACAAAATGATTGTTGTGGCATTGTTGATTTTACGGGCTTTGAGTTCTTTGCGGGGAAGTTCAAGTCTAAATCTGTCAATTATGTTCCAAAGAAGCATGAACTGCACTATATATGCCAGGCGCTCAACTATATTATGTTTGAGAACTGGGCCAAGTACAGAGTGACTAAATTGACGGATATCACGCAGTCGATGATTTTTGACTTTTTTGCGAACTATTGTACCACACCAAAGGACAAATGCGGCGAGGCATACCGGAGCCAGCAGAGCATTGATAAGTGTGTAGCTGCTGTGTCCAATTTTTTCGCAAATGTAGCGGCTACAGTGGGGTCGAGTTGTGCCGTCCAACCAAATGACTTGCTGAAGAGAACCTTCTGCAAACGGGGGAAAGGGAGCCGCAGAGAATACGAGGACTATCTGCCCTGCTGGAGAGCATCCGCCGAACACAGTGTTGACCACAGTCTGCTCAGAGATATCCCGGAGAGCGTTGTGCGAGAGCTGCTTAGACAGGCCAAAATTCACGATCCTATGCTGTATTTTGCCATTGTATGTGGAATAACAGCAGGTACTCGCCCAGGCGAAACAATGAATCTGCGGCGAACGGATAGCCCGCTCAGCCTGGAACCAGGAATCAAATTGCGGTGGATGGGCACAGCGGTAGAGGAGGTGTGTCTGGACCTGACGCGAGAGTTCCGGTTGCGTAGTGATGGAGTCAGTGTAGGACGGATCAAGAAAGAACGCTCTGTGAGTATCTATAGACCCTTTATCGCAGAATTTATGGACGCATATCGCTTTCACATGAGCTTAATTTCTAGTACACCATATGAGAAAGAATATGCTCCCATTTTCTTGACGCGTAACGGCAAAGCGATGGGCGAAGATACATACCGTAAGCGGTTTCAACGTTTAGTGTCCAAATACTTACGGCCCACCTTACTGCAATCCGATGCTCCGGAGCAGCAGGCTTACGGGATGCTGCTGCAAAACTATAACTTGGCTCCCCATGCGCTGCGGCATTATTTTACAGTGCGGCTTGTGCTATGCGGTCTGGATGAGGCTCAGCTGATGTACTACCGTGGAGATACATCCAGAGATAGTGCGCTGACATATCTACGCAATAAGGGAGAAATTATGCGAAAGCTGGAAGAAACCTATGCAAAAGCCATAGAAAATCTTGCAAAAAGTCGTTAGTTAGGAAAAGAAAGGTGAAAACGTTGAAATATTATACCGAGTTCAAAAAGGCTGTTTCGGAATTTGGAGATGAAGGAGTTGATACAGTACATCGGCACTATCGGGCATGGAGCAAGACATACTCGCCTGACGATGGAGCTTCGATTGAGACATCCATGCGTGTATATATTAAGAGTCATACCCCGGAACGATCTATGATGCCGGTCTGTGAGCTTTTGGAGGGGAGCGGCAATCAATTGGTCAGGTGGATTCAAGAGCTGAAAATCCATGTGGTTGATACGGTGCGAGGGTATTACATATCCGACCAGGATTTTGTTTACACCAAGAACCTTCTCAAGCGGCAAAAACCTGTACGCCCGGATTTCCAAGCGGCGTGTGAACAAGCAGATATCCCGTACACCTATGCCGATTTCCACGCATTTGTTCGTAACCACCGCAATATCATCGACAAATATCGCTATCATCCTCTATACCGCGAGGAGGAGTATTTTTACGATGCAACATTGCCGAAATTAGAAAGCGAGCTGAAAAAATGGTCCATGATTCAGACGGCAGATCGAGCCTGTAATGTAGCCGGTTACTGCTCTCTTGCGGAAATGGCGGAGATGTGTGGGCTGACTCCGGCAAAGTTAGTCGATTGGTTGGAAGGAAAAGCAGCGGAAACCGTCTTTATTAAGGGTCAAGTCCTGATTCGGACGGGATATGCAGAATCAACAGCGCAAGCCTTGAAAAGGGTGACGAGAGTATCGTCCGTATTACCTGATTTAGCAAAGAAATATCCGGAATTGCCCGCAAGCACAGTTAAGAGGATCGTTACCGATTATCTGATACAGAATAGGCCGGGCTGGTTGCTGGAAGACGGTGCCCTGCCATGGATTAAGCTCAAAGAACCGAGCTATATAGCGAATGACCAAGATATGGTGTGCGCTGAACTTATCCGGGTAATTGGAGAAGCTCCTGTATCGCCGCTGGTGAAGTTGAGAGGAATAACGGGACTATCTGATTTCGATTTGATAGAGCGTATTCAATCCGGGGTGATCCATGCGAGCAAAGAGGATGGTACATATTTGATCACAGTCAACGAGATACGTCGTATCAGGCAGTATGCGGCGGACTATATTGTGCTGGATCATGTCATTGAAAAGTTGCTGCTACAGACAGGAAATGATACGATTCATTGGAATAAGGCGGAAGATAGACGAAAATTAACGGGCTTTTTGGAGGAAAACCATTACTGGGGATTGCGTGTACACGATGCTGCAGCCACACCTTTGCGTGGTGGCGTTTGCCAACGAGTAATCCATCATAAGGATGTGAACGAGTTTGCCGAAAAGGCAACATTGGCCGTAAAGTGTGTTGGACAGCCTTCGGACGTGTGTTGCCGAAGTATCTTGGATACATACCAAGTACATTATCCGAGGACAATAGAGATGCTCCATAAATTTTTGAATTCTTACGATGTCTGCAACGATCAACGTACAGTAAATATGTTGGACTTTTTGATGTATCAACTGCAGACCATCGGAAAAGAGCTTGATGAATTGGACGACGACGGTATCACCCGGTTAGTAACGGCATACCTGGAGACACCTAAGGCGAGCGGTGAGCTGTTTGTGCAGTTTTTGCGATTTGGCAAATACACCAAGCGGGAATATAGATATGATTCGTTGCCGCGGGAGGTCAATAATACGGCCTATCCTGCTGCAGATTTTGCGGTTATGGTTGCGTATATCGTTAATGAAGAACTTTGGGCGGAAGCGGACTTGTTACATAAGGCACTGACCGAATCCAAATATGCGGAGCTGTGGCTGAATATCGCACTGCACATCTTTGCGGCATGGCGCAGCACAGACTTTGCACGATTGGCTCCCCCTCTGTTAAGATACCCGTGGGAAGAAAGCAGAAAACGTATTGCAAGTGGAACCTATACCAAAGGCGATGCTGAGTATGCAGCAAGGACGTTTGTTGCTGCGATTCAGGCGTTGCAGATGCGTCCGAACAAAACGCGTGCGTATAGTCAGGTACCACCGCTGATCTTCCTCTGTCCGGAAGATTGCCTTGCCCCGCTGGGTATGATTTTATCGATTGCTGCGATCCACTACTATGAAGCAGGAAAGCAAATAGAGGCAGATCCATTTGTGACAGGTCGCAATGATTTGAGGACGATTCGCGCTTTTTTTGGCGAGGCCGTGGTAAAGGCTTGTGGATACAGGAACTTTTCTGGACGCCGTGCTAATAAATCGGTGCTGCAGAGTATTTCAGCCACAGCACTGGAGGAGGATGTGTCACCCTATCTGTCATATCTGCTGGCGTCACTCATGCGATCTCACAAAGGGGGCTGTGCAACACTGGCACAGACCACCGAGATATATCTGCGGGACGCCAACTTTGCAGGACAAGACCCCAATTATATTGCCTATCAGATGTTTCAGCGAGGCGTTTGCAGCTTTGCAGTTGATCTGCTGCTGAAACAATGCTATGGCGAGCGATACAACTCCCTGCCAATTGAGGGAAAAACGGAATGTATTGCGCTGCTTGGTGTAAGTAACGATCAGCTCGATCAGATTAAGAAATACGTTGTCCAGGCGCAGGACGATGCCATTGCGATTGTGGCGGAAATAGTTGCTGAGGGGGCTGCACGTCAGCCGCAGGATACGTTGGCCGCCTTGGCCAATGGACACGGCTGCAGCAAGGACCGATATGGGATATGTATCGCCAAAGCGGCGAAGTTGCCTTGTAAATTCCCGGAAAGACAAAGGTGTTTAGGGTGTAGGTACGAGGTCAAAACGAAAGCCTTGCTGCTCCAATATATTAGTAGCTATGATCGTTTACAGACCATTGCGGCACGGACGGAGGATGACTTTGAACGGCGAAAGGCAGCGGCGCTGTCACAAGCGCAGCTTGCGGCAATTTCTGAAATAGTATACCATCTTAAACCGGAAACAACGGCGGCGGAGGTGGAGGTTTATCAGAATTTGCTGAGAGAAATGCAGAAAGAAGATGATGATAGATGGCAGTAACGGTACGAAAATATGATGATGGTTACTCGTATGTAGAGACCATCGCAATTTTAGATCAAGATGCGATCCGAAACTCCAAGATAACCTTTGAGCAGTATATGGCACGGGGTATCATCGACGCTGCGGCGTATGATGCCCCGGAATGGTATATTTCCGATGGGGTTCGTCCCAAACGCAAGATTGATCTGCAAATTAACGAGGTCCATTTCCAACGGGAGTGTGTTCCGAGGCTCGGATGCAGCTTAGCGGAATACCAGAATACGATGCGCGTTATGCTGACATCCTTCGTGGGTATGGCAGCTGTATTCTTGATTGATCTGGCGCGAGAAATACGCCGCTTTGCCGATAAGTTAGAGGACTATACGATTAACTATAATAACCCTATCTGCGTCTATATAGAGGACTTTTTGGAACTTTTGCCCGGCGAGAGCGCATGGCGTGAGCAGTTTTTAGAAAGCGTAGATACGAATGCCTGGGCGCGGACGCACAAGCGTCCAGTAAATCAGCGGACATTGGCGAACTATCAGTCGTACTTCAAATTTGATCGGTACCTGCAAGAGTTTTGGAAAATCGCAGCAGGAGCGGAACGATTGCTGTATTTCCCAGTTTGCTTTTGGTGGGAGCTTACCGCTATTTTACCGCTGCGTCCGATTGAATGCGTGGTGACTCCGCGAGATTGCTTGCGGCGTGAGAACGGGAAAAGTTATCTGACCATCCGACGGACACGGATTAAGGGAAGGAAAATGAGTGCGAAATATAGTATTGAAAAGGATTTTTCCAAGTGTGAATATCAGATTTTGGAGCCGTTTGCAGATAAAATTGAGGAGTATATTGCAGGGACATCCGATCTATACGATTCCTGCGTCGACACGCTGTTCTGCAAGCGGACACAGTTTTACTATCTTGGTATAGGCTGTGACAATGGGCATTATACTTATTCCAATTTGTGTCAATGCTTGAGGCACTTCTATGAAAAAGTGTTAGTTGGAAAATATGGTCTTCAGGTTTTGCGATCAGGAGCAGCGGGAGCTTTGGAAGACAATGAGATCGAGAAAATCTGCCTTGGCGACACGCGTCACATTGCAATGATTAGCTTGATGGTATCCGGCGGGAGTGCTACGGTTTGCAAAGAGTTGGCCGGTCACAACGATGTTGAAATTGGGCATCACTATTACAGCAATATCAGAAGTTTCCTCGATGTGCTTTCTCTGGAAAATGCCCGGCAAAAGCGAGAAAGAGCCGAGGAACCGGTTGCCGTCCCATGCGTGGATGTGAGGAACTCAGTGTCTTTGGAGATGCTGAAGAAATTTGACACTGCAATTAAGGTCGATGGCGGATATTGTATGTCAGAGGCAGTTGCACATGGCGACTTTACGCCATGCGGAGCAGCGATAGATGCCTATGGGTATAATGGAGTTTGCGCCGAATGCCGCTTTTTCGTGCCGCGTCGCGGTGCAGATGTGCACCACCGCATGAAGGCGGCGGACGAAGAACTCCATAATACGGTAATACTGCTCAAGCAATCCATCGAGTCAGTCCGCCGAGGATTGGACAGCATGGAATCGATAGAGTGTGCGCTGGAGCAATTGAGAGCAAAATCAATCAAATATGTGCGTTACGGTGCGATGAATGACGAAATTAAGGGAATTAGGAGCGAAGATGAGATAAAATGAAGCAAATAGTGAAGTCTGCACAGAAATCGACATTTAAAAAATTACCGGAACATTACCGGAACAAGTCGGAACAAATATGATATTGTTTTAAAATGCAAATGTGTTATAATAGTACCATACAATATTATAGATGCGGACTTTTGGCACGCACATATTAAAGCGATCCTGACATAGTTTGTCGGGGTCGCTTTTTTAAATCTCTTGAAAAAGCTATGCCCTGCAGGAACTATGCTTTTCCTGCGGGGTATAGCTTTTTACGAAAGTCCACTTACTATGTATTGGGGAAAATTGAAGGGAGGTGAGGAAAATGAACGTAGAAAAGAAAATGGGGCGTCCTCAAAAGATTTCTGTAGAGGAATTGGAGGCAATAGTGCGCGGATACTACATCACCTGCGCTGGGGAGGACTCCGCTGCCCTGGCTGCACATAATGTGTATGCACGGTTAGAGCGATATGCCGCAGATAACGGATTTCGGGGGCATGAAGGGAAAGCCCTGAGAGCGTCAGATTTTCGCAGACCAGAAATTAAAATATTTATCCAAACGTTGACTGGTACAGTAAATGGAAGTGATACTTCGCTTTCAACTGAACCGGTTTTTGAGCGGCTGGATATACATCGTTTTTTTAATTTACCATTTATAAAACAAAAGGAGGTTTTGATTGAAAGAGACCATTATTTTGAGCAGCTCTATAAGCGAGCGGCCTTGGCAGTTAGACAATACACAGAGCTATCTGACTGTATCAATCAATTGCGCGAAGAAGTGACTGATTTGCAGACGCGGAACATGAGTTTGAAGGAAACAATTGGACAACTCTATGATAAATGTGGAGAGTTACAGGCGGAAAACGCAGACTGCCGTCGTTACATTCGTAAATATGTTGATCCGGAACGAGCAGCAAACTTTTTGAAGAGTATGCAACAGGATGGACCTCAGTCGGCAACATTGCTTGCGCTAGCAGAGCAAGGTGTAAATGACGTGATTGGGGCAGAAGTAACAGACATAAAGGCCGAAAAAAGACATTTAGATGTAATTAACGATCTTTTTGAATGAACGGAGGATACACAAATGGAAGGAAGCATGCTGGACGACCTGCTTGCGTATATTGCGGCCAAAGGCGAGCGTACGGATACAGGTTCCGACTTAGCGGTAGATTGGGAGGCGGACGGCACAGAGGTAGCAGTCCCGCACATACAGCACGCGAGGATCTATTACAAGTGCGAGATTTGCGGTTGCATATATTGCCGCAGAGTCATTAAGGGCAAATAATTGTATCAAAGTTCCCACTGCGCTACCTATTCAGATAGCGCAGTGGGAAGATTTATGATAGGAAGGTGTAACGATGAGCATTAGAGCGGTGCCAGGAAAAAATGATCTGGCAACATTGTACCCGGAGTTGGCTGAAGAGTGGCATGAGCGGAATTTGCCGTTAACCCCACAGCAGGTTACGTGCAGCTCAGCGCGAAAAGTTTGGTGGATATGCGTGCAGGGTCATGAGTGGCGAGCGATTATCAGTAATCGCACGAAGCATGGACAAGGCTGTCCGTATTGCAGTGGTAAGAGGGTTATCCCGGGGGTCAGCGATCTAGCGACGCTCCGGCCAGACTTGTCCTTGGAATGGAGCAGAAAAAATTTGCCGCTGCAGCCCAATCAAGTTAAAACTGGATCGAACAAGAAGGTATGGTGGCAATGCGGTAAGGGGCATGAGTGGCAAGCAACCATTGCATGTCGAGCTTTAAGCAACTATGGATGTCCATATTGCAGCGGTAAAAAGGTGCTTACAGGTGAAAATGACTTGGCTACTGTCTGCCCTGAATTAGCGGCACAGTGGCATGAGCGGAATGCTCCGCTGCGTCCAGATCAGGTGATGAGCAAGTCGAATAAGAAAGTGTGGTGGCGATGTGCAAAGGGGCATGAGTGGCAGGAGGTGATCTGTTATCGTGTTCAAGGGCATGGATGCCCGTATTGCAGCGGCAATAAGGTCCTCAAAGGTGAGAATGATTTGGCCTCGGTCTATCCGGCCTTGGTGGCGGAATGGAGCGACAAGAATCTGCCTCTCCGTCCAGATCAGGTGACCTATGGATCGGGGCGCAAAGTATGGTGGGTCTGTGCGAGGGGGCACGAGTGGAAGACAATGATTGCACATCGATCTCTCGAAGGGAGTGGCTGTCCATACTGCAGTGGGCGAAAGACGGTGGAAGGCGAAAATGATTTGACAACACTGTATCCCAGCGTAGCGGCAGAATGGAGCAAGCGAAATTTTCCGTTGCGGCCAAGTCAATTTAGCCCCGGATCAAACAAGAAGGTGTGGTGGAGCTGTAGTAAGAGGCACAAGTGGCAGGCAATCATTGCGAGCCGGACCCTGAAAGGCAGCGGCTGTCCATACTGTAGTGGGCGGAAGGCGATGGAAGGCGAGAATGACCTGGCAACACTGTATCCCAGCATAGCGGCAGAATGGAGCAAGCGAAATTCGCCGTTGCGGCCAAGTCAGTTTAGACCCGGATCAAACAAGAAGGTGTGGTGGCAATGCAGTAAGGGACACGAATGGCAGACAATCATTGTGAGCCGGACCCTGAAAGGCGGCGGCTGCCCATACTGCAGCGGGCAGAAGGCGGTGGAAGGCGAAAATGATTTGGCAACACTGTATCCCAGCATAGCAGCAGAATGGAGCAAGCGAAATTCGCCGTTGCGGCCAAGTCAGTTTAGCCCCGGATCAAACAAGAAAGTATGGTGGCAATGTAGTAAGGGACACGAGTGGCGAGCGACAGTTGACAGCCGGACATTACAGGGCTGTGGATGTCCGTATTGTGCTGGGCAAAAGGTTATTTGTGGGGAGACTGATCTGGCCACACGATATTCTAATATCGCGGCAGAGTGGAGTAATCGGAATTTACCGCTGAGGCCAGATCAAGTGACTTGCGGCTCAGACAAAAAAGTATGGTGGCAATGCAGCATGGGTCATGAGTGGCAGGCAACGGTAAATAACCGGACAGCGGGCAGTGGCTGCCCATATTGCAGGGGGGTGGTCCCGTGGGTGAGAAAACAGCTTTGATCGACATGCGTCATCAGGGAGACGAATATCTGGTCTTCCTGGTGACGCGAAGAGCACGGAAGAAAGAGAGGATAGAATGGAATATAGGTTTCAGCAGCTGAATCAAGAATGGGATGAAGAAAAGAATGCACCGCTGCGCTTTGAAGATATGACGAAAGGGAGCAGCCGCAAGGTATGGTGGAAGTGTGCATATGGGCACGAGTGGAAAGCGAGATTTTCCAATCGCGTCCACGGAAATGACTGCCCATATTGTGCTGGTATACGTCCAATCCCGGGGGAAACAGACTTAGAGACCTGTTTCCCGGCGATTGCAGCACAATGGCATTCGGAAAAGAACGGGACGAAGCGGCCATGCGATTTTTTATCATACAGCAATAAAAGGGCATGGTGGCGCTGTGAGTTGGGCCATGAGTGGGAGGCGAAGATAAATAACCGAACAACAGGTGAAACGAACTGTCCGTATTGCAATGGAGATCGGGTGATACAAGGCGAAAATGACTTGGAAACCTGTTTCCCGAATCTCGCTCAGGAATGGCATCCGAGCAAGAATGGTGAGTTGCATCCTTCAGAAGTGCTGCCGAAGAGTAATCGGTATATTTGGTGGCACTGCTCACGAAAGCATGAATGGAAGGCAAAAATTTATCACCGAGTTGAGGGGACCGGCTGCCCATATTGCGTGGGGATGCTGCCGATTCCGGGAAAAACAGACTTGGCAACGCTGTACCCGTGGCTTGTTCCCCAGTGGCACACAACAAAGAACAAGGTTCAAAAGCCGACAGATTATACCGGGCAGTCTCATCAAAAAGTGTGGTGGATTTGTGACAAGGGGCATGAATGGAAAGCGACCATTACCAGCAGAGCCAACGGACGTGCTTGCCCAATTTGCAGTGGACGAACTGTGCTCATTGGGTTTAATGATCTGACATCCAGAATGCCGGAGCTTGCCGGGGAGTGGGATTATGGGAAAAACGGAACATTAACGCCTGAAAAAGTGACACCGTACAGCAACAAATCTGTATGGTGGATTGGCGGGTGCGGCCATGGCTGGCAGGCGAAAATAAACAACAGGACGAATGGAACCGGCTGCCCGTTTTGCAAACAAAACCGTTTGATCCCGGAGAAAACCAGCCTTGCGGTTCGGAACCCTAAATTAGCGCAGCAATGGGATATGGGTCGGAATGCTCCGGTAACCCCGAAGGATGTTACGGAATTTTGTAACAGAGAATACTGGTGGATTTGCGATAAGGGGCATCGGTGGAAAGCTACGGTATCCAACCGAAGTTATGAGGAGGACTGCCCATATTGTGCCCATCGTTTGGCGATTCCGGGAGAAACAGACTTGGAGACAGGAAACCCAAGCGTTGCTGCGGAGTGGCATCCGATAAAGAACCATGGAAGGCGTCCATCTGAATTCCTGCCGATGAGCAGTTACAGAGCATGGTGGCAATGTAAAAAGGGCCACGAATGGCAAGCAATGATATGTTCGAGAAGCTATGGCGCTGGTTGTCCGATCTGCCAAAGACGCCGCCAACCGAATCGACGATTGGTTCCGTAATGGTATGAGAAAAGAGCATGGTCAAATCACATTTTTGCGGTTTGACCATGCTCTTATTTTTTGCCTGTCAGGATTTGAAAAAAGTCGAGAAATTCAAATGTTGGTTATCACGATATCAGATGGTCAGACTCGAAAAAAATCTCGGTTTTGAAATCCCGGTTATCACGGCGATTTTAGGGTCAACTTGAAAAAAGTCGCAGAAAAAATTTTCCGGTTACCCCTGTCTCTAACTCAGTTCAAAAAGTCCTTCAGCTTCTTAGACCGGCTGGGGTGGCGGAGCTTGCGGAGGGCTTTGGCTTCGATCTGGCGGATGCGCTCGCGGGTGACGTTGAACTCCTTGCCCACCTCTTCCAGGGTGCGGGTGCGGCCGTCCTCAATGCCGAAGCGCAGCTTGAGCACCTTCTCCTCCCTGGGGGTCAGGGTACC
>ERZ856578.5613-NODE-5613-length-15091-cov-4.057147_pt1 | contig 15091 bp, 9 predicted proteins | sample MGYA00514384_ERZ856578 | MGnify/ENA primary metagenome ERZ856578 (study PRJEB29103, sample SAMN06111958) | human gut metagenome | biome: human gut; feature: ankylosing spondylitis patient; material: healthy_person | host: Homo sapiens | place: China:Hangzhou...
GTATAGCTGGCTCAGCATGGAAAAAGCCCAGTTGCCGATGGGATTCTTCTTTTTCAGGTAAAGTTCCGTAATCATCAAGCTGAAGTAACATTAAAGTCAGCTGCCGTCAATCCCATCGAATAATGGCCAACATCGCTTCCCGATGCTTTTGCTGCCTCGCCAGTTACCAGATGTACAGAAACGGTTGCCGGTGCGTCACTTGTGAAACCAGTTACGGTCTGCTCACTTCCGGTATATACCCTCCTGTCATGGTTACCAGTAATCGTTACGGTAAGTTTTTCCGTTACCGGTGTGATTTCCAGCCAGCCATCTGCCACATCAATCGCGATACTCGTATAGTTATCAGAAGTTGCTGTGAAATCATCTGCCGTCAGACCCATATAGTACTTTCCAGCATTGGTTCCTTTGGCTTCTGCAACCTTTTCTGCTTTCAGAGTCACAGTAACATCACTCGGTGCATCCGTGGTATATCCGTTCACTTTCTGCTCTGCTCCGTTATATACCTTGGTATCTGTCTTACCAGTTACCTTAACCACCAGAGTATCCGCCGGAGTGATGGTCAGATAACCATCCTCTACTTCTACTTTAATATTGTTGTAGTTCGTGGATGTTGCCTCGAAGTCATCTGCAATTAAGCCCATCTGGTAACGGCCTACATTGGTTCCTGCTGCCTTTGCTTCGTGACCTGCTTTCAGGCTGACGCTGACACTGTCATCCGGTTTCTGCACAACATCATAACCTTCAACAGAGAGTTCTTTTCCCGTATAGGTCTTTGTATCATGATGTCCTGCAATCTTTACAACTACTTCTCTGGTAACCGGTGTAATATCCAGATAACCATCTACTACTACCACCTTAATGTTGCTGTAGTTGTCAGAAGATACCGTAAAGTCTGCTGGTGTCAGGTTCATTGCATAATGGCCTGCATTGGTTCCCGTTGCAGTTGCAGATTTACCAGCCTTTAATGCAACCGTAACATTTGCCGGTGCATTATCGCTATATCCGCTTACAGACTGCGGCTGTCCGATATAAGGTTTCCTATCATGGTTACCGGTAATGGTTACTGTTAACTCCTCCGGATTCGGATTAATCTTCAGCCAGCCATCGGTTACAAGGATTTCAATGTTCTTGTAGTTATCAGAAGTTGCCACAAAATCAGCAGGTTTCAGTTGCATATAGTAAGTTCCAACTGTTGTTCCGGCTGCTCTTGCCTGACTGCCATTTGCTAATGAAACTGTTACATCTTTCGGTGCATTTGTTGTGAAGTCAGTTACTTCCTGTTCCTTTCCTGTATAAGTTACAGTGTTCGTGTTACCAGTTACCTGAATTGTCAGCTTATCCTTTTTCGTAATGGTCAGCTTTCCATTCTCGGTATCGGTAACAATATACTTTCCATCAATTACGGTTCCTCGTGGATCTCCGGTAAATGTAGCCGGATACTCGCCGGCATTCACAGCTTCCGCGCCTGCCGTAATTCCTTCCAGTACAATGTCGTTTCCATTCAGTTTATAGCCAGATACTGTTTTTGTCTGCCCGTCATATTCGAATGTATCACTATTTGCTACCAGCGTCACATTCTTATAATAGTAGAAATTAATAATATTGGCTTCGCTAGTAGAACCAAGCGTTAAAGACGGCTGTGCATTGATAGCCGTATAACCGGCAACCTCAACCGGTTCTTCATTATTTATGACATCACCAAAATGCTTACCTGTTACTGTTTTTGATTTTGTCACCGGAATTGTAGTTCCTGCCCAATAATAATTTACTGTATAGGATACTTCTTTCGGTGTCCAGTTTGCCGTAAGCTTTACATTCTTTTCCGGCATTACAAAACTATCGCCTGCATGATATGTCCTGCTTCCATCTTCGGAATAAGTCCAGCCTGTAAAGTCATAACCTGTCTTTTCCGGTTCTGTGGCTACAACGACTACCGTAGAACCCACATTCTTAAACCATTTTGTCTGAGCGCTTCCCCAGGTACCGCCATTCAAATCATAATCTACATAATATCCAGCTACATACTTTGCATAGAAATTTACATTATGATCTGTGATGGTATACGGGAATGTAACAGCCTCACCTGATAACGCTTCATTATCATACCATCCCAGGAAGGTATACGTTACTCCATTTACGGTCTTTGTATTCGGATACTTACTTGCGGTCGGGCTCGTCTGCTCATTTTTATAATAAGAACCAGCCTCTGCGTATTCATATCCGGTCTGTCCGGCATTCCAAAGCCAGTAATTCGCTGTATAAACGTCTTTTACTTTGATTTCAACCGTACAGTCTACATGCTTATCCGGATTCGTGCCATTGTTCCTGGAAATTTTATAAGGCTTAAGCTTGATAGATTCGATATCATCTTCTGTGATTGTTTTTCCATGCTTTCGTTCTATTTCTGCCTTATATGCCTCAAAAATCGTATTCCAGTCAGATGCATAGGTTCCTGTCCGCGTAATTTCCAAACTGCTGCCGGTTGTTCCATTCGGCCATTTCACTACACGACTGGAAACGCTATCCAGCATATTTTTATTATTTTCCCAGGTACCATTGGTAACCACAATCTTACCTGTACCAATGTTGCGTCCCCATACCGACGAATCATTTGATTTGGGGTCAGCTGTCGGAGTAGTTAAATAATAAAACTGTGCATTTTCTGTTGTAGTTGCCTGGATTACTGTAATCTCTTTCGCTGCACTAAATCGATGTCCTGCATGATCTACGGCCCATACCGTGATTGTTGCAGTTCCAAGCTTTCGTCCGGTTACCATACCTGTTTCATCTACAGTCAGAACACTTTCGTCCGAAGACTCCCAGGTAAGTGTTGCGGAACCGGTGGTCGGCTGAAGATTTGCGTTTAATTGAACCTGTCCAAATAATTTTACTTTGTTGTCACCGGTCAAGGTCACTCCGGTGATTGGATCTGCGGTAACGGTAATTGTCGCCGTGTCATAATCCTGTTTCCACCCATAAATAGTGTTATAATGAGTAATCGTCGCTGTTCCGACTCCAACCGCTGTTACCATAGCAGTCCATCCGCTTCCGGTCACCGTCAAAACGCTCGTATTCGAAGATGACCAGCTTGCAGAATACCCGCCCTCGTCACTTCTAAGCCTCTGTGTCTCACCAATCTTCATAGTAGCATTATAGCCTTCAATAGAAGCTGCCATAACACCACTCGACGCTGCTACCGCATAAATCGTAAAGTGCTCTGCCTTGAATCCAACTTCCTCTACAGCCGCATCCTCTACGTTCTGCTCGCTGACGGTTTCCAGCTTCAGTTCGCCTGCCTCAGCCTCTGCTGCATTCTCTGCGCTCAGCTGGGTCTTGCTGGTATCGTCTACTGCTACGATCTCGACCTTATCGGAAGCCTCGGTCATTTCCTGGATCGGAGCACCGGTGAAGGTTACGTCTACATAGCCGCTCTCGGACCAGCTGTTGCTGAGTTTCTTCCCATTATAAAGGAGATTGATATCGTATGCTAATACGCTGTGAACGGTTGTGCCCTCGGCCTCGCTGTCCATCTTCTCTTTGATGGTATCGCCCAGAGCGTCGGTCACTTCGGTTACGGAAAGCTCGGTGCCTTCCGGAAGAATGCCTTCCTCTGCGTGCAGGCTGATGGTCACGCCTTCGCTGCTCACATAGGATGCGCTGAATTCCGGATGTGCCACGCCCACGGTTTCTTCCAGGCTTGCCACGATCTCCAGATCTTCGGTAACGGCTTCTACTGCATAGACATGCTCATGCTGCTCCAGATCGGATGCGCTTGCCACATCTGCTGCGTCTGCCTCTTCCAGAGGTTCGCCGTTGGCGGTTACTTCGGTGATCTCGTAGCCTACCTGCGGGTCTACTGCAAAGTACAGGGTCTCACCTTCGTTTACGGTGTGTGCGCCTTTGATCGTTGCTGCGCCTACCGGATCTACGGAGTAATCTACGCTGTACTGGCCCTCTACTGCTGCCTCACCTGTCAGGTCCTCGGCCTTTACCACATACGCTCTTGCGTTTGCGCTGCCCCAGATGGTTACGGTATTGTATGCCTTACCATTCAGCTCGCCTGCCAGTTCAATGGAGTCATCCTCCAGGAACTGCTCGTCGCTGTCAAAACCAATATTCTCGCTGCCGTCGTTGTCTGCCGGCTCTTCTCCGTTTGTTTCATCCGGAGTGGTAACGTCTTCAGTCGGAGCCTCAGTCTCATCGGTGAGCTCGCCGTCTGTCTCATCGGCTGCGGTGGTCTCGTCTGCCTGAGTCTCGTCTGCAATGGTCTCTTCCGCGGTGGTCTCTGCAGGAGCCTCAGTTTCTTTTTCCGGCTCCTCAGCTTCGGTTTCAGTCTCTGCTTCGGTCTCTTCCTCAGCGTCTGCTGCCGGAGCTTCCCCTGCTGCCTCTGCGCTGGTGCTTACACGGAATACCTTCTTTGCGGAGATGGATGCGCTTGCGCTTCCCTCTTCCGGAGTAAGCTCAATTTCTTCCTCAGCCTCGTCTGCTGCCGGTGCCTCTGCCTCGGTTTCCGGCTCAGTCTCTGCTTCGGTCTCTTCTGCTGCGGAGGTTTCTGTCTCAGCAGCTTCCTCTGCGCCGGTGGTCTCCTCTGCCTCGCCGTTCTCGGAAGCGTTCTCGCTCTCGGTTACGTCTGCTTCGGTCTCGGCTGCTTCGGTTTCGTCAGAAGCGCTCTCGGATTCAGAGGTCTCGCCTTCCGGCTTTACAACCTCTGCCTGCGGCTTCTTTTCATCGTCCACCATGGTGGTGCCACTGTAGTCTTCCGCGTTCTCCACGCCCTCTGCATCTTCGATGTTGGTGGTGTTCGGATTTACGGTGACACGTGCAGTTTCATATCCGCTTACGTTTGCGCGGAAAGTTACTGCCATATCGCTCTCGTTGATGAACAGGAATACCACATCGTCGGTACCTGCGTTGTAGAATACCTGCAGATCTGTATGCTCTGTTGCATAACTGCTGTCGATATCTACATCGAGCTGATACACCTTTCCGGCCTTGCTTCCTATCAGCTTTTCATAGGAAGTCTTAAGGCTCTTTTGTTTTGCTTTCAGCTCCAGGGATGAAAAATCGAACACATCTCCACTTTCCAGAGCTGCGCTGATCGCATCCTCAAGTTCGCTGCTGTTAAGCAGGAACAGAGAGCTTTCTTCTTCGCCTGCCGCGAATGCCACGGTCAGGTTGGTGCCAAAGTTGGTCACAACCATGGCTACCGTCAGCATAAACGCCACGATGCGTTTATACTCGTGCCTGATGACTTTTCTCAGGCCCAGTGTTTTCGCTTCGAGTCCCTTCATACTTCTCTCTCCTTTTCCCTTTATTTTTTGCTATCTAAATGTAAGGATAACGTTTTTCAGACAACTGTTTCATTGTCATCTTCAGTATACTCTTTTAAGCGTTACAAGAACTGTTATTTTCCATATTTTTCCTTAATTTTTTCTGATCCTTCCGCAATTTCCAGCTCCTTGACATTCTTTCCCATGTTTCTTTTCAGGCTGTCTCCACTCACTGCCAGTGCCGGTCTGCATGCGTAATATACATCGATTTTCCGGCGCCGGTTCACCGCCCGGAAGTTCCTGCATACACGCTCTGCCGCGATCTTACAGCCGTCCTGGTCTGTGCTGGTGACCAGCACCAGGAACTGGTTCTTGCCGTAGCGGGTGTACAGATCGGATCTGCGCACTGAACGGATAATGGAGCGTTCCAGTCTCTGCCGTACCTCCTCCAGCTGCTCGGAGGATTCCAGAGGCTCGCCGTCCCGGTCAAGCAGGGTAAAGAGCACCAGATGTGCCCTGGTATCTTCCCGTCCCAGCACCCAGACGATATACCGGTAAATATCGATGAAGGTCAGGTAATCGCACCGGGTTGCGCCGAACACATTGGGATCCGGTCTCAGGTGCTGCTGGATTTCTTCTATATTATTCATCTCGTACTGGATCATATTGCGGATTGCCCGGTAATGCTCCATCATCTCCTCCGACATGCGGATGCCGTATTCCTGCTGGGATTCCCTGGCGATCTGCTCATAATACTCCACAGCCAGCTTATATTCCTTCATGGCCGTCAGACACTCCAGCTTGACCAGCTGCCATTCCTCGTAGGGATAGCGGCTGAGTGCCTGCTCACAATACGGAAGCAGCTCTGCATAACGGTTCTGCTTTTTCAAAAGCCTGCTCAGTTCTCTCAGCACCTTAAAGTAAAGCTCCTGATACTTCCAGTTCGCAGCTGCCACCCAGTCATCCGCGATCATCAACGGAAGAAATTCGCCTTTATAGATCCTGCATGCCTCCTCCAGGAGCTCTACCTCTTTCAAAGGTTCTTTTTCTTCCAGTGCTGCCATGACCTGCTTCTGGAACACCTCTACATCAAGCTCCACATCTACATGCTCCGCTGCCCACATGTATATGCCGCCCTTGGTGGAAATATACTCGCCATCGGGAAGACCGGCTGCCACCAAGCTTTTTCTCAGCCGGAAGATCATGGCACGCAGGGAATTGGCTGCCTGCTCTATGTCGCTGTCCCCATAGAGCTGCTCCAGCAACCGGGTTCTCCGGATGCCTTCCCCGCGGCTGTAGATGAGAAGCATCAAAAGATGCAGCATCTTACTGCTGAGACTCTTTCCCAGAAGAAGCGGCTGTCCCTGATAGGTCATGCTGAATCCTCCAAGCATCTGTATGTAAATGACATTCGGATCATTCTGAAAGTTCTTTCCGGATACTTCTGCCCGTTTTGCTTCTGTTATTTCCCCCATTTTTAAAGCTCCTGTTTCCGTTATATTTTTTATTGCATTATCATGCACTTTTTCCTTTTTCATAACGCACGCCTCCCTTTCTACTCACTATAGCAAGTAAAAGTACCGGATGCAAGTACTTCGCCCCAATCGGTCAAACTTCGGCAAAATTGGTATTTTTTCGGGTGAAAAAGAATGTGACTTGGGGACGCAATTTCCTATCATAAAAGCACCCGCAGAGATGATATCCCGCGAGTGCCTTTCTGACTTTTTATATATTTGTGCGTTATTTGCAGACGTTATTTACGCCAGCTCTTCCTGCTGCTCCTCCAGTGCCGCTGTCGCGTACTTTTCAAGGATCACAGACTGGATCATATCGCGGGTTCCCGAATTGATCGGATGTGCGATATCACGGTACTCGCCATCGGCTGCCTTGCGGCTCGGCATAGCGATGAACAATCCCTTCTCACCTTCAATGACTTTGATATCATGGACAACAAATTCGTTATCTATGGTAATGGAAACGATTGCTTTCATTTTCCCTTCTTTTTCGATTTTCCTCACTCTCACATCTGTTATCTGCATGTGGAACCCCTCCCCCGTTTTGATGAAGCCGTCCGGGAAAAGCCCGAAGGCCTGTCCCGGTCAGCTCTGCCTGTTTTCATGATGTCGAAACGATGCCGCCCTGCCGGCTGTCCTGCCGGACCCCTTACAGGGTATAGCGCTCGTTTTTCTCGATAACGATCTTAATATCATCCGGCGTACCGATATAGGTCGTGTTGGCACGGATGGTATCGCGGCTCTCTACGATGCAGTTCTCGATAACAGTGTTGTCGCCAATATAAACATCGTTCAGGATGATGGAATTCTTGATCACGCAGTTGTTTCCAACATATGCTTTCTTGAAGAGAATGGAGTTTTCTACGGTTCCGTTGATGATAGATCCGCTGGAAATCAGGCTGTTCTTCACCAGTGCGCCCGGATTGTATTTTGCCGGCGGAAGGTCATCCACCTTGGAGTATACATCCGGATATTCCTTGAAGAAATAGTTGCGTACCTCCGGCTTTAAGAAGTCCATATTGGTCTTGTAGTAGGACTCTACAGAAGCGATATTGCTCCAGTAGGAATTCAGCTTGTATGCATAGATACGTTTTAAGTTTTTGTAACGCACCAGGATATCGCGGACAAAGTCTACGCGGTCTTCTGCCGCGCAGCGTTCAATGAGCTCGATCAGCTGGCGTCTGCGGATCACATAAATACCGCAGGAAATGGTGCTGGAGGTGGAAACCATAGGCTTCTCATCGAAGTCGATGATGCGGCCGTCGTCGTTTAACTTCACCTGGCCAAATCGGGTGATGTCCTCTGTCTCCGGCATGTCCTTGCAGACTACGGTAATGTCTGCCTTCTTTTCAATGTGATATTCCAGAACCTTGTTGTAGTCCAGCTTGTAGATACCGTCGCCGGCAGCAATGACCACATATGGCTCATGGCTGTTCTTTAAAAAGGTGAGATTCTGATAAAGGGCATCTGCGGTGCCGCGGTACCAGTCACTGTTCTCTGCGGTGATGGTCGGAGTGAATACATAAAGTCCGCCCTGTTTTCTTCCGAAATCCCACCACTTGGATGAGCTTAAATGCTCGTTTAAGGAACGGGAGTTGTACTGGGTAAATACCGCCACGTTCTGGATATGGGAGTTGCTCATGTTGCTGAGCGCAAAGTCAATGCTGCGGTAGCTGCCTGCAACCGGCATTGCGGAAATCGCGCGCTTGTTGGATAATTCCCGCATTCTCTTACTGTTTCCGCCTGCTAATACAATACCAATCGCTTTCATCGTACGCCACCTGCCTTTATAATGTAGTCTCCGCTTGCCAGTGCTCCGTCGGTATAGTCCTCCGGAGTGGTGACGCCGGAAATTGCGGTATTCTTACCAATTTTTACATGATCCGGGATCACGCTGTGCTCACCAATGGTAACCAGGTCGAACTGGTAAACCTTCGGGTCGTATTTGCTCGGTGCGTACTCGCCCACACCAAGCTCGGAGCCCTCGCCCACTGTGGTATCTTCTGCCACGATCGCTTTGTTTACCTTTGCGCCTGCTTTGATATGGCAGTCGCGCATGATGATGGAATCGTGTACCTCTGCTCCCGGCTCAATGGTAACGCCCGCGCCAATGACCGAATTGGTAATGGTTCCATGCACCTCGGTACCCTCACCGATGATGCTCCGGTCGATGACTGCATCTGCTGCCACATACTGTGGCGGGATGATATCGCTCTTGGTATAAATCTTCCAGTATTCCTCATAGAGGTTGAACTCCGGAATGATATCGATGAGCTCCATGTTTGCCTCCCAGTAGGAGCCGAGGGTTCCGACATCCTTCCAGTAGCCGTTGTACTCGTAGGCAAAGATACGTTCCTGCTTCTCATGGCAGTACGGAATGACATGCTTACCAAAGTCACAGCCAGGCTCTTCCGACATGGCAATGAGCGCTTCCTTCAGCGCCTTCCAGCTGAATATGTAGATTCCCATGGAAGCCAGGTTACTGCGCGGATTTGCCGGCTTCTCCTCAAACTCGGTGATACGGTTATTCTCATCGGTGATCACGATACCGAAGCGGCTTGCCTCTTCGATCGGCACCGGCATACATGCGATGGTGACATCTGCGTTGTTTGCTTTGTGATATTCCAGCATAACCTCATAATCCATCTTATAGATGTGGTCGCCGGAAAGGATCAGAACGTAGTCCGGATTGTAGCTTTCCATGTACTCCAGGTTCTGATAAATGGCGTTCGCGGTACCGGTATACCAGTCACTGCCCTTGCTCCGCTCGTACGGCGGAAGAATGGTAACTCCTCCGACATTACGGTCCAAGTCCCACGGAATGCCAATTCCGATGTGACTGTTCAGACGTAATGGCTGATACTGTGTTAAAACGCCAACTGTGTCAACGCCAGAATTGATACAGTTGCTGAGCGGAAAATCGATAATTCTGTATTTGCCGCCAAACGATACTGCCGGTTTTGCGACTTTTTGTGTTAATACTCCAAGGCGGCTGCCCTGTCCCCCTGCCAAAAGCATGGCAATCATTTCCTTTTTAATCACGTTATCACCTCGCTGTAGTTTTCTTGTGCCTATTATTATACCACGCATTTCAGAGAAAGTGAACAAATAATTGTATTATTTTCAATAATTTTTGTACATTTTCCGACACTTTTTGCGTATTTTTTGCATTTGTCAATATATGGTATATTGAGAATTGGGTAACACAATTTATCCGATTTTGTACTGCCGTTTCCGGATAGAGCCGAAAATACGCGTATTTCGATATTTTTCTTGAATCACCTTATAAAATGAAGTATAATCTTGTTTAAGTATGCAAATAATAATATATTCTGTTAAAAGATTGAAAAGAATGCAGATCAAAGGAGAAGTATTATGGATTTAGTTACTGTAAGAGAACTGTATAAAAACCGGGAAGCTTACCTGGATAAAGAGGTTTCTGTCGGCGGCTGGGTGCGCAGCGTGCGTGCTTCCAAGGCCTTTGGCTTTATCGTAGTCAGCGACGGAACCTATTTTGAGACCCTTCAGGTCGTTTATCATGACAACATGGCAAACTTTGCCGAGATCAGCAAATTAAACGTAGGCGCTGCCATCATCGTAAAGGGTACCCTGGTTGCTACCCCGGATGCAAAACAGCCGTTTGAGATCCAGGCTGTAGAGGTTGCTGTAGAGGGTCCGTCTGCTCCGGATTACCCGCTGCAGAAAAAGCGCCACACCCTGGAATATCTGCGTACCATCACACATCTGCGTCCGCGCACCAACACCTTCCAGGCTGTATTCCGCGTACGTTCCCTGATCGCATACGCAATCCATCAGTATTTCCAGGAGCGTGATTTCGTTTATGTTCACACTCCGCTCATCACCGGAAGTGACTGCGAGGGTGCCGGTGAGATGTTCCAGGTAACCACCATGGATTTAAACAACATCCCGAAGACTGAGGACGGTGCTGTTGATTTCACCAAAGATTTCTTTGCAAAACCGACCAACTTAACCGTAAGCGGTCAGTTAAACGGCGAAACCTACGCCATGGCATTCCGCAACATCTACACCTTCGGACCAACCTTCCGCGCTGAGAATTCCAACACGACCCGCCACGCTGCCGAGTTCTGGATGATCGAGCCGGAGATGGCCTTCGCTGATCTGGACGACAACATGGAGGTTGCCGAGGGCATGTTAAAATATGTCATCCGCTACGTTTTAGAGCATGCTCCGGAGGAGATGGCTTTCTTCAACAGCTTCATCGACAAGGGACTGTTAGACCGCCTCAACAATGTTGTGAACTCCGAGTTCGGCCGCGTTACCTACACCGAGGCCGTTAAGATCCTGGAGGAGCACAACGACCAGTTCGACTACAAGGTATCCTGGGGCTGCGACCTTCAGACTGAGCATGAGCGCTTCCTGACCGAGCAGATCTTCAAAAAGCCGGTATTCGTTACCGATTACCCGAAGGAGATCAAGGCCTTCTACATGAAGATGAACCCGGACGGAAAAACCGTTGCCGCAGTTGACTGTCTGGTACCGGGCATTGGTGAGATCATCGGCGGAAGCCAGCGTGAGGATAACCTGGAGAAGCTTGCCGCACGCATGGACGAGCTCGGCTTAAAGAAGGAGGATTACCAGTTCTATCTGGATCTTCGCAAATACGGCTCTGCGCGCCACTCCGGCTTCGGTCTGGGCTTTGAGCGCTGCGTCATGTATTTAACCGGCATGGGCAACATCCGCGACGTGATCCCGTTCCCGAGAACCGTAGGCAACTGCGAGCTGTAAATCAAATAATCCAATCCGTACCGTGCCTCTGACACGTTCCGGATTCGCAAAAACCTATGCGGGTATACTGTGCAGAACGAACTGCCGGCATACCCGCATCGCATTTTAAGGAGTGCCTTATGAAATTTATCCACATTGCCGATGTCCACTGGGGCATGAATCCGGACAGTGACCGGCCCTGGAGCCGCGAACGCGCCCAGGCCATCCGCGACAGCTTCGCCGAAGTGATCCGCCAGGCCAGACTGCGGGACGCGGACTGTCTCTTCATCTCCGGAGATCTTTTTCACCGCCAGCCGCTCCTGCGGGACTTAAAAGAGGTCAACTACCTGTTCTCTACCATTCCCGGCGTGCAGGTCATGATCATTGCGGGAAATCATGACCGTATCCGGCCCAGCTCTGCGCTCATGAGCTTTACCTGGTGTCCCAATGTCACCTTCCTCATGTCGGAGGAATTAAGCTCCGTTTATTTCAGGGACTTAAACCTGGAGGTACACGGTTTCTCCTATCACACCGCAGAGATCAATGAGGCTCGCTTAAACGGCATTAAGGCTCCGGACGATGGTCACATCCATGTACTGCTGGCCCACGGCGGAGATGCTTCTCATCTTCCGCTGGACAAAGGAAGCCTGGCACGCACCGGTTTTTCCTATACGGCACTTGGCCATATCCACAAACCTGAGCTGGCACCGGACTTTTCTTACGCTTATCCGGGTTCCTTAGAGCCGCTTGATAAAACAGAAACCGGTCCCCACGGCATGGTCGTGGGTGAGATCCAGCCTGCCTCCGGCCAGGTTATCTCCCTGGAGTTTGTTCCGGTAGCGCGGACCCAGTACATTCCTCTGGTGGTCCACGTCACACCGGCCACCACCAACGGGGAGCTCTGCGACCGCATCACCGATGCCGTGAAGCAGCGCGGACCGGAGCACATTTACCGCTTCCGCATCCGGGGGATGCGTGACCCGGACATTACCTTTGACTTAGAGCCGCTGGAGCGTCGCCTGCAGATCGTAGAGGCGGTAGATGAATCCGAGCCGCAGTACGATTTCTGCCGGCTGTTTGCGGAACACCCAAGCGACATGATCGGTTTTTACATTCAGGCGTTCCAGAAGGACGATCCAAGCCCGGTTGAGAAAAAGGCACTGTATTATGGGATCGATGCTCTGCTGCGCACGACAGATGAGAGGAGCTAAGCATGCGGATACTGGATTTACATATTGACGGATTTGGCAAATTCCATGACCTCTCCGTCTCTTTTGACAAGGATCTCAATGTGGTTTACGGCAGGAACGAAGCCGGAAAATCCACGCTGCACACCTTCATCCGCTGCATGCTGTTCGGCCTGGAGCGTGGACGCGGCCGGGCGGCCCGCACGGATCTTTACAGCAAATATGAGCCGTGGCAGAACAAGGCTGTATACGGTGGGCAGATGCGGGTGGAAAAGGATGGGGTCATTTACCGCCTGGAGCGGAACTTTCAGAAGGATCAGAAGTCTTTCGTGATTGTGAATGAAACCGCAGGCAAGGAGGTAGAGCCTACCAAGGGTTTTCTGGACTTTCTGCTGGGCGGCCTCACCGAGACCGCTTACAACAACACCATCAGCATCGGCCAGCTCAAATGCGTGACGGAGGGCGGCATGGTAACCGAGCTGCGCAATTACATTGCCAACATGAACACCACCGGCAACCTTTCTTTGAACATCACCAGGGCAACCACCCATTTGAAGAACCGGAGAAAGGAATTTGAGCGCCAGCTCACCCCGGAAGCAGCCCGCACATATACCGCACTGCTGACCGAAATCAAAAATATCGAAAAAGAGATTTCCGCTCCGGAATACGAGAATCAGCTTCAGACCTACCAGAATCTGCGTTCTCAGGTAAAGAACCAGCTTTCTGAAAAGCAGGCCGAACGTGAAACTCTGCTGCAGAAGATCGCAAAGGGCCGACAGGCCCTGGATGGCGCACAGTTTACCGATGAGGCCTCCATCCATGCATATCAGGAAAATGCCCGGAATGCTTATGCACATTATAAAAATGTGGCTGCCGCCACAGCCCGCAGGGGACGCGTGGTGCTTCCTGTGATCATGATGGTGCTTGCAGTGCTTTCCGCCATCGGTGCCGCAGGACTTGGAGTGTTAAGCTCCCAGGCCTTTGAGCCGGTCTTCTTTGTAACCGGCGCCCTGGTCTCTGTGTCCACCGGCGTGGCCCGCTACACAGTATGGCTGATCTGCATCTTAAGCGCTGCCACGGTCCTCTTCTTTGCAGTCAGTCTTATCCTCTTTATGAAGAATCGCAGCTTAAAGCAGGAGCTCTCCATGACAGAAAAGCTTCTGCAGGAAATCTTCTCCCGCCATCTGGGTGATTCCTCCATTTCCGAGGAAGCCATGGCTGCATTTGAGAGCCGCATGGAGGAATTTATCCGCTTAAGCCAGGTTTTAGAGCGTTCCGAGCAGTCTGTCAGCGAACAGGCTTCTGAGATCACAGCCCTCCAGGAAAAGGAAAACAGCTGCGATGACGCGATTTCCCGCCAGCAGAAGGCTCAGTGGGAGCTGGAGAAAAAGCTGGATCACCTGGCTCACTGTAAGGACCAGACCGAGTCCTTAAAGCAGGTACTGGCGGAAAACGACCGGATCCGGGAGGAGATCACCGCCATTGACCTGGCGCTGGAAACCATGACCGGTCTTTCCGCTACCATCCGGGATTCCTTCGGACTCTATCTGAACAAAACTGCCTCCGAACTGATTTCCGGCATCACCGGCGGCATCTACAACAGCATGAGCGTGGATGAAAGCCTGAATGTGTTCATGAACACCCGCACCCGCCTGGTTCCGGTCGAGCAGGTATCCAGCGGCACCATGGACCAGATCTACCTGGCCCTGCGCCTTGCTGCCGCCAGGATCATCCAGCCGGAGGGCGATTATATGCCGCTGATCTTCGATGACAGCTTCGTATTATACGATGAAGACCGGCTTCGTACAGCCTTAAAATGGCTGAAAAAGGCCTACCCTGGGCAGATCATCATCTTTACGTGCCACCAGAGAGAGGCACAGATGATGACCGCCGAGCAGATCGCGTACCGGCTGGTGACGATGTAAAATTTAAAGAATAACCAATAAGGTCCGAAGGTTCGGTCAGACCATACAGAATAAGCAGATGCTGTGAAATTTTGTACTTCATTCGCTCCGCCGCCGATCATATTACGGTTAGTAGATGCTCCAACTCTGATGACATGAAATTTGCACTTATCTTCGGTTTTCCTGATGATGAACGATAGATCCTGAATCAGATCCTGATAAGTATGATTAGATATTCCTTGCATATAGTAGGCACCACCATTGCAACTATAACAAATAATGTTATAATAAAATAAGGAATATGAGTATTATATGTGGGAGGACAGGTATGGACAAAATTTTTGAAGTAAAAAGTACAACCGGACAAATTATGAATGTCTATGAAGACATCGAAACATAAGATCGGAAGAGCGTCGTGTAGGGAAAGAGTGTAGATCTCGGTGGTCGCCGTATCATTAAAAAAAAAAAAA
>ERZ856578.5615-NODE-5615-length-15082-cov-41.513029_pt1 | contig 15082 bp, 14 predicted proteins | sample MGYA00514384_ERZ856578 | MGnify/ENA primary metagenome ERZ856578 (study PRJEB29103, sample SAMN06111958) | human gut metagenome | biome: human gut; feature: ankylosing spondylitis patient; material: healthy_person | host: Homo sapiens | place: China:Hangzhou...
CAAAAGATGAGTTCCGAATAAAAACAGCGGCCGAAAAGGCCGCTGTTTCAGGCCGTCAAAAAAGGGAAATCCGCCATTCGGAAGACGAAAAAAGCGGAGGCGGGTTACCGATTTGTGTTTGCGAGGACATGTGCCTCGCAAACACACCTTATAGGCGAAAACCGGCGGAAACACCCGTGTTTCCGCCGGCTTTCAAGAGCAGGGGTGGGACTGGCGGGGACAGAGGGAGTAAGGCTCGTATTAACGAGCCGCCGCGATCCGGCGTCCCCGTCCAGCAGCTTGTCGACAACGTCGACAAGCTGAAACAGCGGCCGAAAAGGCCGCTGTTTTTGCGCAACGCTCCGGCGGGGCGAAATAGGGACAACCAGGGTCTTGACAGACAAAGGGATTCTGTGTATACTATAAATCATACTAAACCTATATGAATATATGGAGGCGTTGATGATGTCCCGTGTGTATACCAAAATGACCGATTTGATCGGCCGCACCCCCCTGCTGGAGTTGACCCGCGTGGAAGAGGCCGAGGAGCTCAAAGCGTCCCTGCTGGTCAAGCTGGAGAGCTTTAACCCGGCGGGTAGCGCCAAGGATCGGATTGCCAAGGCCATGATTGAGGACGCGGAGGCCCGGGGCCTGCTGGGACCGGGCTCGGTTATCATCGAGCCCACAAGCGGTAATACCGGCATCGGCCTGGCCGCCGTGGCAGCCTCCAAGGGCTACCGGGTGATTCTTACCATGCCGGAGACCATGAGCGTCGAGCGCCGCAACCTGCTGCGCGCCTACGGGGCGGAGCTGGTGCTGACCGAGGGGGCCAAGGGGATGCCCGGCGCCATCGCCAAGGCGGAGGAGCTGGCCGCCGAAACACCTGGCTCCTTCCTGCCGGGCCAGTTTGTCAATCCCGCCAATCCCGCAGTGCATAAGGCGACCACCGGCCCGGAAATTTGGGAGGATACCGACGGCCGGGTGGATATCTTTGTCGCCGGTGTGGGCACTGGCGGCACCATCAGCGGCGTGGGCGCTTTCCTAAAGGAGAAGAATCCGGCTGTCCGCGTGGTGGCGGTGGAGCCTGCCGCTTCCCCCGTCCTGTCCGGCGGCGCGGCCGGCCCGCATAAGATTCAGGGCATCGGGGCGGGCTTTGTGCCTGATACCCTGGACACGGGAATTTACGATGAAGTCCTGACCATCGGGAACGAGGAGGCCTTCGCCGCCGCCCGCCGAGTGGCCCACCTGGAAGGCGTGCTCGCGGGGATTTCCTCCGGCGCGGCGGTGGCCGCCGCCATTCAGCTGGCTCGCCGGCCGGAGAACGAGGGGAAAACCATCGTCGCCCTCCTGCCCGACACCGGGGAGCGGTACCTATCCATGCCGGTGTTCTTCGACTGAGCCACCGTGACAAAAAGCCCGGCAGAATTTTCTGCCGGACTTTTTTACGTCTATTTATAGGCACTCATACATGGCGGCCAGCCTCTTGGCTGCGTCCGCCAACTGCCGGATGCCCTCGAAAATCGTCTCGCTGGTATAATTGTGCAGGAATTGATCGGCTTCCAGTGTAAAATACCCGGCATAGCCGATGGCCTTCAGTGCCCGAACCACCCCGTCAAAATCGATTTTCATGGAAAACGGTATTTGATGCGCGTCGTGCCATTGATCGTTGTCGTGGATATGCAGCGCCTGCAGCTTATCGCCCAAAGCCTGAATCATCTGGACGGCCGACGTATCGGATCCCTTCATTTCGGCATGACCGATATCGAGGCACGCGACGAAGGCATCGTCGTTCACGGCCTGCAAATGCGCGCAAAAGCTCTCCGGCGTGGCGCAGGCGGCGAAGGAGGAGCAGTCCTTTTCCGCGTTCCAGTTCCACATGTTTTCGGTGGCGATTTTGACGCCGCACCCTTTCGCAAAGGGCAGCAGCTCCCTGTACATGTCCGCGTTTTCCTCGGGCGATTGATCGTTATCCGGATGGATGATGCAGATTTGTCCCCCCGCCTCCGCGGTGCACTCGATGGCCCGCTGAAAATAGGAGCGGATTTCCCGGCAGCTGCTTGGGAAGGGCGCGTGCGACTGATTGCACACCATGCCGTTGTCCTCTCCCACCCGCCTCAGCTTTCTGGCGAAGGACAGATAGCCGCCGCCCGCCAGCGGGTGATCGCTTTTCAGAGCCGTCTTGGTCCCCCAATCGTAGCCGCACATTTCGAACATGGAAAAGTCCCAGGCGTCAAAGCCGGCCTTCGCGATGTATTCGACGGCCCTTTCTTCGCCTACATGACGAGCGGCGGAACCGATTTCCGTAGAAATTTTCATCCACTATCACCTCACAAAAATTATAGCCCAAATCTTTATAAATGACAAGCGGCAATCCGTATGGACACGGGGGAGCGGCCAAAGAGAAAAAACGGTGCGAAAAAATGCAAAATCGCATAGGAAAAGTGCGCCGCCCGGTTGATTAAAGTGGGAAAAAGAGGTATAATATTTCAGTTATTGCGCTTTTGAGTGGAGGAAAGAACTTGGCTATCAATCCGGAAGAGACGGCGGCCCCCGCGGGCACGCCCTTGGAAAGGGAAATCCGGCGGCGGCGCACCTTCGCCATCATTTCCCACCCCGACGCGGGCAAAACCACCCTGACTGAAAAACTGCTGCTCTACGGCGGGGCCATCCAGACCGCCGGCATGGTCAAAGGCAAAAAATCCATGAAGCACGCGGTTTCCGACTGGATGGAAATCGAGAAGCAGCGCGGTATTTCGGTGACCTCCTCGGTGATGCAGTTCAATTACAGGGACTTCTGCATCAACATCCTGGACACCCCGGGGCACCAGGATTTCTCGGAGGATACCTACCGTACCCTGATGGCGGCGGATTCGGCCGTCATGGTCATTGACGCCTCCAAGGGCGTCGAGAAGCAGACTATCAAGCTGTTCAAGGTCTGCCTGCTGCGGGACATCCCGATCTTCACCTTCATCAACAAGATGGATCGCGAGGCTCGCAGCCCCTTCGATTTGCTGGACGAGATCGAGACGGTGCTGGGCATCAAGACCTATCCCATGAACTGGCCCATCGGCTCGGGCAAGGAGTTCAAGGGGGTGTTTGACCGCCAGCGCAGCCGGATCATCGCCTTCACGGCGAACAACGGCCAGCATGAGGTGGACGCCACCGAGGTGGATCTGGCCGACGAGAGCCTCAAAGGGATGCTCGGAGAAAGGCTGTACCAGAATCTGGCCGACGACGTGGAGCTGCTCGACGGCGCGGGATATGACTTCGACATGGACGCGGTGCGCCACGGGCGGCTGTCTCCGGTGTTTTTCGGCTCGGCCCTGACCAATTTTGGGGTGGAGCCGTTCCTGCAGGAGTTTTTGCGCATGACCTCTCCGCCTCTGCCCCGCCATTCCAGCGGGGGAGAGGTGGATCCCTTCTCCCCGGCGTTTTCCGCCTTTGTGTTTAAGATCCAGGCCAACATGAACAAGGCCCACCGGGACCGGGTGGCTTTCATGCGCATTTGCTCCGGCCGGTTCGACAAAAACGCCGACGTGCTGCATGTCCAGGGCGGGCGGAAAATGAAACTCTCCCAGCCCCAGCAGCTGATGGCCCAGGATCGGGAAATCATCGAGGAGGCTTATGCAGGGGACATCATCGGCGTGTTCGATCCCGGCGTTTTCTCCATCGGCGATACCCTGTGCGCGCCCGGCAAGGCTTTTACCTTCGAGGGGATCCCCACCTTCGCCCCGGAGCATTTCAGCTTGGTGCGGCAGGTGGACACCATGAAGCGCAAGCAGTTTATCAAGGGCACCACCCAGATCGCCCAGGAGGGCGCCATCCAAATCTTCCAGGAGATTGGCGGCGGCATGGAGGAGGTCATCGTGGGGGTGGTGGGCACGCTCCAGTTCGACGTGCTGGAATACCGGCTGAAAAATGAGTACAATGTGGATATCCGCATGGAGGGCCTGCCCTATCAGTATATCCGCTGGATCGAGAACGAGGAGCTGGATCCCAAGACCCTCAACCTCACCTCCGACACCAAGCGGATCCAGGACGTCCGCGGCCGGTATCTGCTGCTGTTCACCAACAGCTGGAACATCAACTGGGCGGAGGAGCACAACCCGGATCTCGTCCTGTCCGAGTTCGGACGGAATTAAGCGGAACTACAAACCCGCCTTGGAATGGCTTTTACAGCTATTTCAAGGCGGGTTTCTTGTTTGATTTAGTCATAATCGTAGCCCGCACATTGACTAAAAACAGTAATACTCTAATATAAATACTGGTTTTTAAACGGAAGATTGCAAAAAATAGCATAAACTTTATGTGTTAGCTATACCAAAGTGTGACAACCATATATTTACTTTAATAACAAAATTTAAAAAAATTTTTAAAAAATATATTTATTTCAATTTATTTCTTTACATTATAATACTCATGTGTTATGCTAAGTATATCAAGAAAAACATATTATATTTTTACAAGATATATAAGATTAATAATAAATGTAGTGGTTTTGATGTATTTCAATATAGACATTAGATCGACTGTAATTTAAATAGGGGTGATTCCAATGCACTAATTAATCGGATACGTAAATGGAAATTATTTGAAGGAGGAAATGAAATGTTAAGAAGAAAAAAATTTTTAAGAGGAGTGGCCCTTTTAATTTTGACATTTTTTACTTTTTCAATGATGTGTGCAGCAGGTTCTTCTACCTGTAGCAATGGTCTCGATTCTACAGAAATTACTCGGGATGTAATTGGTAAAGACAGTCGCATCAACGTTGCAACTAGTGATTTGAAAAAAATGCCTTATAGCGCAATTTGTGCTTTACTAATTAAAGATACGAATGGTAATGAATATGGTGGAACGGGATTTCTTGTCAAAGCAAATAATTCTAGTAAGCTTTTATTAACGGCAGCACATAACGTTCAAATTAGTGGAAAAACTATTGCGTCGGTTAAAGTTTATCCAGGTGGGATGGATTCCGGTTTAGAATCTGCTAACATGATAGCTAAATATGTTCCTCCAGAATATAGTAGTGGGAAATATGATTATGATTGGGCGATAGTAAAACTAGATAAAGATTTATCTTCTAGTTGTGGCGCTTTTGCTATGAGGCAAGGGATTATTGCTAATGAACAAGTGGCTATTGCTGGATTTGGAAAAAATACCCCTAAAGGTCGTATGGCAAGAGACGAAGGCCCGATTAGCTCAGCTCAAATTAGCAAAGATTCAAATCAGTTTGGTTACAAAATTGATACAAGTGCTGGGGATAGTGGAGCACCAGTTATAAAATACTATATGGGTCAATATGTTGCTATCGGCGTGCATAACAATAGTGGAAATGCTAATTTTTTTGGTGGTGAAAATCGTGGAGTTTCATTTTATCCGGCTTTCTATAATAAGGTCAACAGCTATTCGTAATATACAATTAAGGATATATACTATAAATTATGAATAATTTGTATTTTTTCAGGAAGCGTAAGTCGCGCATATGCTTGTATATTCTGTTGATTATTTTTATCGTATTTACCGTGGTTTTTTCCATTCCAAATCAAATCGTAATAAATTTGCAGTCATCTGATGGGCAGCCTCTATCGAATATAAATGTAGAGGTTCATTATGATAATTCAAGTATTGAACTTGTTCGTATCTATGATTTAGGCACTACTGATGCGGATGGAAAGGTAGTATGGAAGTATGCAAAAACAGGTAAATATACAATTGTAGTGCTTCCGGTTGCCGAAGAAATACAGACATTTAAATTCGTTGTCATAAAAATAGGTCATCATATTTTATTTCCCCAAAAGACTATTGTTTTAGAAGATAAATAGAAAAAATCACCTTTTGTATCATACAAAAGGTGATTTTTTCTATTTGAGAGACATTTTACAATAACTACTATGCCACCGGTTGCACCGATTGGAGACCGAAGCCGTTGTCTTTGGCGATGAAGCTGGTTCTTTCCAGCATGACCTGCATGGTGTTTGTCTCCTTTTTTATCCTTCCGGCGGCAAGCGCTTGCATTTGCGCGGAGGTCTGGTATACTGATAAAGACTTTACCGCTGGATTTTCCGGCCTTGTATCCGGTATTGCGCGGGCAGCATCAGCCGGGTAGGCAGCAGCTTGCCTAACAGGTGGAGCAGCTTGGCCCCCGCGCCGGGGAGGATGACGGCTTTCCCCCGCGCCAGGCCCCGCAAAGCGATGCGGGCGCAGCGGGTCGGGGACATGCCACGCCGGACGGCTGTCGCCCCCGCCGCCCGGTCGAAGCCGGTGGCCAGCGGCCCCGGGCAGAGCACGGCCAGACGCACCGGGCGGCCTTCCCGCTTGAGCTCATAGCCCACCGCCCGGCTCCATTGGAGAAGGAACGCCTTAGACGCCGCGTAGGAGGCCATGCCCGGCTCGGGCTGAAAACCCGCCAGGCTGGCGACGTTGAGGATGCTGCCCCGCTCCATAGAGGCGGCGAAGGCCTTGGTCAGCCGGCAGGGGGCCAGCATATTGGCTGTCAGCAGCGCCTCCTCGACCTCCCACGGGATGTCTGAGGAGGGGCCGATTTGCCCGGCGCCCGCGTTGTTAATTACCAGCCCGACCGGCAGATCGGCGCAGGCCCGTAGCAGGGCGTCGACCTCCTCCGGCCGGGATAAATCGGCGGGACACACCTGGACTGCCACTCCGTGGGCCGCCCGCAGGGCGGCGGCCAGGGCTTCCAGCTGCCCGGCCCGACGGGCGGTCAGCAGCAGATCCCAGCCCTTGGCCGCCAGCTGCCCGGCCAGTTCCCGGCCGAGCCCGCCGGACGCGCCGGTTATCACTGCCACCATAGCCCCATCCCCTTCCTTTCCTATTTAGGTATAGTATATCGGATTTCAACACGCCCTGCAACCGAAAGGAGACGCCGCATGAATATTCAGATCTTCGGAAAGGCCAAGTGCTTCGATACTAAAAAGGCGGAGCGGTATTTCAAAGAGCGGGGCATCCGGTTCCAGCGCATTGACCTGGATAAATCCGGCATCAGCAAGGGGGAGCTGGCCAGCGTGAAGGCCGCCGTCGGCGGGCTGGACGCGCTGGTGGACGATAGGCATCCCGACGCGGCGCTGCTGCGGTACCTGGCCTATGAGGAGGACAAGGAACAGAAGCTGCTGGACAATCCCCGGCTGCTGCGCACCCCCATCGTCCGCAACGGCAGGCTGGCCACGGTGGGTTTTTGTCCGGAAATTTGGAAGGGCTGGACGTAACCATTGTGAAAAAGTTGATACTTTTATAATCCCTCTGAACAGTTTCCGCACAATGGCTTGCGAAACTATCAAATATGCTATACTGAGCAGGAAGGGGATTGGAAAGAGCCGTTCGCCGGCCGCACGGGGGGGCCGGCGCTCCGCTGCGCGGGGACACGCCTCTTTCCAGTCGATCGCAGCTGCCTACGGGCGACAGAATGGGAGGATAGCCAGGAAAGCAAACCAGAAAAGGGATTGGAAAGAGCCGTTCGCCGGCCGCACGGGGGGCCGGCGCCCCGCTGCGCGGGGACACGCCTCTTTCCAGCCGACCGTAGCTGCCTACGGGCGACAGAATGGGAGGAAGTATTATGCAATTTCAAATTGGAATTATCGCCGACTGGCTGGGCTTGCCTCTGGACAAGGCGCTGGCCAAATGCGCCGCGCTGGGGGCCGATGGCGTACAGCTGTACGCTGTCGGCGGGGAAATGGCGCCGGAAAACATGACGCCCGCTTCCCTGCAAGAGAAACGGGCGCTGCTGAAGGACAACGGGCTGACGGTGTCGGCGCTGTGCGGCGATCTGGGCGGACACGGCTTCGCCCGGGCGGCGGAGAATCCAGCCAAAATCGAGAAATCCAAGCGGATTGTGGATTTGGCCCTGGAGCTGGGCTCCAAGGTGGTGACCACCCACATCGGCGTGGTGCCGGCGGACACGGCCAGCGACACCTATCAGGTGATGCAGGCGGCCTGCAACGAGCTGGCGGAGTACGCCCATGAAAACGGGGCGTTTTTCGCCATTGAAACGGGGCCAGAACCGGCTGAACGACTGAAAACCTTCCTGGACGGCCTGTCCTCGAAGGGGGTGGCGGTCAACCTGGATCCCGCCAATCTCGTGATGGTGACCGGGGACGACCCAGTGAGGGCGGTATATACCCTGAAGGACTACATTGTTCATACCCACGCCAAGGACGGGCGGATGCTGCGGAAAACCGACCCGCGTGTCATCTACGACTTTTTTGCCGAGGGCGGCATCGGGGATCTCCGGCTGGACGACTATTTCAAGGAAGTGCCTCTCGGCCAGGGCGGCGTGGATTTCGACGGCTACATGAAGGCGCTGGAGAATATCGGCTACACCGGCTTTCTCACCATCGAACGGGAAGTGAAGGAGAACCCGGCGGCGGACATCGCTTTGGCTGTGGAATTCCTGAACAGATATCGATAAAGGCAAGAGGGATCGAATCATGAACAAGCGGTACGGCGTGGTGCTCATCGGCTGCGGCCACATCGGGCAGGAGCACATAGAGGACATCTATTTCCGGGACAACATACGGGTGGTGGCGACGGTGGACACCCGCGAGGAGCAGGCGCGCCTGTTCGCCCGCCGGTACGGGGCCGACCATTACGGGACGGATTATCGCCCCTTTCTGCGGCTGCCTGAAACGGACATCGTCATCATCGCCACCTATGTCAACACCCATCTGTCCATTCTCCGGGACTGCCTGGAGGCGGGCAAGCATGTCCTGTGCGAAAAGCCCATTGCCGGTACCCTGGAGGAGGGGGAGGCCTTTTACCGTCTGGTTAAGGGCGCCTCGAGCCAGGTGCTGGTGGCCCATATCCTGCGGCACAACCGTACCTATCAAACCGCGGCCCGCCTGATCGGAGAGGGGGCTGTCGGCCGGCTGTCCCTGATGCGGATGGTACAAAATCATCACGCCATGGACTGGCCCCGGTATAAGCGGCTGATGGCCGACTGCCCGCCTATCGTGGACTGCGGCGTCCATTATATCGACGTCATGCAGTGGTTCAGCGGCTCCCGGGTGGTGGAGGTCAGCGGCGTGGGCTGCCGCCTGGACGCGGACAGCGGGCAGGACAACTACGGCATGATCCAGGCCCGGCTGGCCAACGGCTGCATCGCCAGCTATGAGGCGGGTTGGAGCCGGAATCTGGCGGCCCAAAACCTGAAGGAATTCATTGGGGACAAGGGCCGGCTGACCATCACGCTGCGGGACAACCGGATAACCAACAAGGAGGAGGGCGACTGCATTACCCTCTATACCAGCGACACCGGGGAATACCGCACCATCAACGTGGCCGCCAAATACAAGGACATGTACGCCCAGCTGTCGGCGCTTATCGGCATGATAGAGGGCAAGGCTTCCGCCTCGCCCTCTATCGACGAGGTTTACAGCGCCTTCGTTATCGCCATGACGGCCAAAAAGGCCATCGAGACCCGCACCGTCCAGTTTGTTCCCGCTCTCATCGAGGGAAAGCGGGAAAAGGGCGCGTCCTAATGAAAAGGCGCCGGAGCCATCCGGCGCCTCAGCGTGTCGACAAAGTCGACACGCTGCTGGACGGGGATGCCGGATCGCGGCGGCTCGTTATACTCGCCTTGCTCCCTCTATGCCCCGCTGGCGGAGCCGTTCGCTCCGCCCGGCCACGCCCTGCTCTTGAAAAATAGCGGAAACACACGTGTTTCCGTTATTTTTCGCCTATAAGGTGTGTTTGCGAGGCACATGTCCTCGCAAACACCGATCGGTAACCCGCCTCCGCTTTTTTCGTTTCACGAATGGCGGATTCCATTTTTCGACAGCCTCCGGCGCCGGATTGCTCCGGCGCCTTTTCGCACTCATACCACTGCCGAGCCGAAGGGGAAGAGGGCCAGACGGGCCAGCTTGAAGCTCTGCAGCCCCAGGGGGATGCCCACGATGGTCACGCAGTACACCAGGCCGACGGCCACGGAGCTGAGAAACAGCTCCCAGCCGAACAGCAGGATCCACACCACATTCATCAGGCAGGAGCCGGGGCCGCCCCCGCCCTCGATTTCTTTGCCGAAGGGGGACAGCACCAGGCCCGCGATTTTGAAGCACTGCACCCCGAAGGGAATCCCGATGATGGTGACGCAGCACAGGAGGCCGGCGAGCGCCCACATAATGCCCAAAACCAGGCCGCCGAGCAGCAGCCAAAAAATATTTCCAAGTACGTTCATCGATGAAGACCTGTCCTTTCCGGGCGAATTGCTCTAAGCTTTGTTACAGGAATCAGTATAGCGGACAAAGCAAAAAAACAGCTCGGCAAAATGCGGAAGATTTTCTTGAGATTGCATGAAGGGATCGCGGCGGGGCGTTGACAAGCGGCCGGAATATGGTGTACACTGGACAAGCCGGCGAAAGGAGAGGGTTCCGGATGAAATGGGGAAAACGGATATTGTGCATCGCGCTGGCCGCCGCCATGCTGCTGGGGTCGCTGGTGCTGGGGGTCCTCAGCTTTCAAGGCTGAATACAGACGCGCGCCCGCCGGCCGGACAGGCCAGAGCGGGCATTTTTGCGCCTTGAAGGCCTGCGCGGACAAGCTGCCGAAAAAATGCCACAAGGGAAAAGCAACTATATCTTGTGTTTGGGATTGACAAGTCTGCGCATATGTTGTAATATTATAGCCGTTCCCGCTAACGGCCCGTTCGGACGGGCCGGCCAGGCCGATGCGAGGCGTTCGGGCTTTTTTCAGCGGGAATTCGCGCCGGCTTTGCCTGGCGCCGCGACGATTTGGGGCGGAGCTGCCGCCCCTATATGGCAGGAAAGCGGAGGATCACGCGGGTTTCTGCAGAAGGAATGGGTGGTTGGAAGAATGGTAGAACAGGTAAAGAAGCGCAACGGAGAAATCGTCATTTTTGACGCGAAGAAAATCCGCGAAGCCATACATAAAGCCAATATCGCCGTGGCGGACGAGAAGATCCCCGCGAAATCCCTGCGGGAACTGACCGACAAGGTGGTCGGCTCCCTGCCGGCGGGCCAGGTGCCCACGGTGGAGCAGATTCAGGACAAGGTGGAGGAAATCCTTATCGGCGCGGACTACGCGAAAACCGCCAAGGCTTACATCCTCTACCGCGCCGAACATGCTAAAATCCGCCAGAGCGAGGCGGACTTGATGGACATTTACAAGGAGCTGACCTTTGCCTACGCCAAGGACGCCGACATTAAGCGGGAAAACGCCAACATCGACGCCGACACCGCCATGGGCACCATGCTCAAGTATGGGTCGGAGGGGTCCAAATATTTCATCGACAACTATATCCTGCCCAAGGACATTGCCGCCGCCCACATCAACGGCGACATCCATATTCACGACAAGGATTTTTACATGCTGACCGAGACCTGCTGCCAGATTGACCTGCTCAAGCTGTTCCACAACGGCTTTTCCACCGGTCACGGCACCCTGCGGGAGCCCAACAGCATTCAGAGCTATTCCGCCCTGGCTTGCATCGCCATCCAGGCCAACCAGAACGAGATGCACGGCGGCCAGAGCGTGCCCAACTTCGATTATTCCATGGCGCCGGGTGTGGCGAAAACCTTTATCAAGGAATATTTCCGTGCCCTGGCTGCCTATTTCCATATCCGGCTCGGCCTGTCCATGCCCGACGCCAAGGCGCTCGCGGACAGGGTACGGGAGGACATCCCCCTGACGGTTTCCATGCGGGAGGCCGACGCGTACAAGGACGCGCTGAAGGCCTGGCTGCCCGCTCACCAGCGGGAGGGCGGCTTCCAGGACATCACGTCCGAGCAGGCGGGGGAAGCGCACGATTTCGCGGCGGACACCGCCTGGTATGAGACGGACAGGGCCACCTACCAGGCGATGGAGGCCTTCATCCACAACCTGAACACCATGAACTCCCGGGCGGGCGCCCAGGTGCCCTTCAGCTCTGTCAATTACGGCACCGACACCTCCCCCGAGGCGCGCATGGTGGTGCGCAATCTGCTCGAGGCCACCGACGCGGGGCTGGGAGACGGGGAAACCCCGATTTTCCCGGTGCAGATTTTCAAGGTGAAGGAAGGGGTCAATTTCAACCCCGGCGATCCCAACTACGACCTGTTCAAGCTGGCCATCAAGACGTCGGCCAAGCGGCTGTTCCCCAACTTCAGCTTCATCGACGCCCCCTTCAACCTGCAGTATTACAAGGAAGGGGATTACGACACCGAAATCGCCTATATGGGCTGCCGCACCCGGGTGATGGGCAATCATTTCGATCCCAGCAGGGAGACCACCTGCGGGCGCGGGAATCTCAGCTTTACCTCCATCAACCTGCCCCGGATCGGCATCGAGGCCAAGGGGGATATTCAGAAATTCTACCAGCTGCTGGACAGCCGCATCGAGCTGGTCTGCCGCCAGCTGCTGCATCGTTTCCAGATTCAGTGCACCAAAAAGGGCCGCAATTACCCCTTCCTGATGGGACAGGGCGTCTGGATTGATTCCGACAAGCTGGGCCCGGACGACAGTGTGGAGGAGGTGCTCAAGCACGGCACGCTGAGCGTGGGCTTCATCGGGCTGGCTGAAACCTTGAAAGCCTTGACCGGCAAGCACCATGGGGAGAGCGAGGAGAGCCAGAAGCTGGGGCTGGAAATCGTTGGCTATATGCGGCGGCGCATGGACGAGGAGTCGGAAAAGACGGGGCTGAATTTCACCCTGCTGGCCACCCCGGCCGAAGGGCTCAGCGGCCGGTTCCTGCGGATTGATAAGGAGCTTTACGGGGAGCTCCCCGGCATTACGGATCGGGACTATTACACCAACTCCTTCCATGTGCCGGTGTATTATCCCATCCAGGCGTACAAGAAAATCCGCACCGAGGCGCCGTATCACGCGCTGACCAACGCCGGACATATCAGCTATGTGGAGCTGGATGGGGACACCTGCAAGAACCTGGACGCTTTCGAGGCGGTCATCCGCTGCATGAAGGAGGCGGGCGTGGGCTACGGCTCGGTGAATCACCCGGTGGACCGGGATCCCATCTGCGGCTATACCGGCGTTATCGACGAGGTCTGTCCCCGCTGCGGCCGCCGGGAGGGCGAGCCGGTCAGCGTGGAAAAGCTGATGGAGCTTCGAAAAAAATATCCGCACATGCCTCACATCTGCGGATGCGAATAAAAACAATCGACTGATAAAAGGAGACGGAACAGCATGAACGAGAAGAAGAACACCCAGGCAACGGTGGGAGAGAGTGTCGGCTTTGAGCGGATTCGCCGGATCACCGGCTATCTGGTGGGCACCACCGATCGGTTCAACAATGCCAAGCGCGCGGAAGAAAAGGACAGAGTTAAGCATGGCCTCCAAGCTGAGAATTAGCGGCATCGTACCCGAGTCCATCGTGGATGGGCCGGGTATCCGCTTCACGGTATTCACCCAGGGGTGTCCCCATCACTGCCCGGGCTGTCACAATCCGCAGACCCATGCCTTCGACGGCGGGCGTCTGGTGGATGTGGCGGATCTGGCGGCGCAGGTAGAGGAGAACCCGCTGCTGACCGGGGTCACCTTTTCGGGCGGCGAGCCCTTCTGCCAGCCGGAGCCGCTTTGCGAGCTGGCTCAGCTGGTCAAGGTCCGCGGAAAGCACGTCATGGTGTATTCCGGCTATACGCTGGAGCAGCTGCTGGAGATGGGGAAAACCAAGCCGGCAGTGCTGCGCCTGCTGCGGCTGGCGGACACGCTGGTGGACGGACGGTACGTGGAAGAGCTGCGGGATCTGACCCTGGAATTCCGGGGAAGCAGCAACCAGCGGATCATCGATTTGCATACCGTATTCGACGTGTAGAAAGGCGCCCCGTCCGGGGCGCCTTTTTGTAGCTTGTCAAAAAAGTACCGGAGGGAAGGGAAGGTGTGGAGGGGGAACCGTCAGGGTTCCCCACTCCGCGTCGAGCGAAGCGGATCACCCGCCCGTAGGCGGCCAAAAGTGGGGAAATCGTACCGATTTCCCCACTTTTGCTCAGCTTGGCGAAAAGGGCCGACGCCAGGAGGACATTTTTGACAAGCTGAGGGCGCCCCGTCCGGGGCGCCTTTTTTGCAATTTGATCTTGTGTAAAAAGAACGAAAATACAGCCATTTTCGGCCGGAAACAGGGATGAGGAGCGCTTAGTGACGAATATGAGCGGATAGGTGCGTTTTTCTCTTGCAATCGTGGAATATTGTGCTATAATTAGGGAGGCCGAGAGGCCGCCGGATTTTCCGGCGGATTTGATTATACTAGGAGGTGGGTAGGGTGAGTCCTGACCCTGGCAGTCGAAGTAGACAAACGCAGGTCCATAGATTATGGGGGATGCACCGTATCCGCTGCAAACGGAACGGCGCCTGCCGGTAGGCGGGGCGGCTGTTTCGTGCGCTTTACGTGCGTCCCTGAAAGGGGTATGCACGTATGATTCAATACTACAAAACCATCAACGGCCGCGTCCGTCCGTTGGAGGAGATGGAGGACGGCTGCTGGATCAATGTGATCAATCCGGATGAAAAGGAGATAAACGGCCTGATTCAGGAGTTTTCCCTGGAGCCGGATTTCCTGCGCGCCGCGCTGGACGAGGAGGAGTCCTCCCGTATCGAAAGCGAGGACGACAACACCCTCATCATTCTGGACGCGCCGGTGGCGGAAAAGAATGGGGACAGCATCTCCTATTACACCTTACCCATCGGCATTCTGGTGACCCAGTCCCATGTCATCACCGTCTGCTTGCGGGAGAATCCCATCATCGCGGAATTCATCGAGGGCGTGGTCAAGGGGGTGCAGACCGAGCTGCGCACGCAGTTTGTGCTGCACCTGATGCTGCGGGTCGCCACCCGGTTCCTCCAGTTCCTCAAGCAGATCGACAAGCTGTCCAGTTCCCTGGAAAAGCAGCTGCGCAAATCCATGAAGAACAAAGAGCTGATTCAGCTTTTGGACGTACAGAAGTCCCTGGTGTATTTTTCCACCTCCCTGAAGGCGGACGAAACCACCCTGGAAAAGCTGATGCGGGGCCGGTATATCAAGCTGTATGAGGATGACCAGGATTTGCTGGAGGACGTGCTGATTGAAATCAAGCAGGCCATCGAAATGTCCAGCATCTATCTGAACATCTTGTCCGGCACCATGGACGCCTTCGCCTCGGTGATTTCCAAC
>ERZ856578.5619-NODE-5619-length-15075-cov-13.062875_pt1 | contig 15075 bp, 3 predicted proteins | sample MGYA00514384_ERZ856578 | MGnify/ENA primary metagenome ERZ856578 (study PRJEB29103, sample SAMN06111958) | human gut metagenome | biome: human gut; feature: ankylosing spondylitis patient; material: healthy_person | host: Homo sapiens | place: China:Hangzhou...
TCCGGCATCGGCGCCGGAATTGAGCCACGAGCGCATATCGCTGTCCCGCCAGTGGTTGGAGCCGTATTTGCTCCGGTTGCTGCTGCGGCGGTGGGAGCCGCTGGTGGAATTCTCGCTGGTCTGCGCGTCATAGGGCATAGAATCGCACAGTACCCTGTCCGAGAGCATCAGCGGGCCATTTTCGTCCACGCTGACGCAGCGCCACAAGATCGGCTCGCCGTCGTAGCGGCCCAGTTGAATGTAATCGCCCAGCTGAACGCCCGTCTCCGCGCCCGCGGCCTTGACCGGCAGAGGGAGCAGGCAGAGCGTCAGGACAGCGGAAAGAAGCAGAGCCGTCACTCTGCCGCTTTTTCTGTTCTTCATGTGTTGTCTCCTTTGCGTTTGATTTGCATGGTTTTGCCTTTGAAGATATCATTTTACAGGAAACGGCAGAAAAACACAAGAAAAAATTCCCAGTTCCCCGTTCGTTCCCATGCCCGCCTGCCCCTGGAAGCGTGGGCATCCGCCGCGCTCTGCGGCGGGTCAGCTATGACCCGCCAGCCCCCTGTTTCATACGCGCCCCGGTTCGACGCGCACTGCCCCAACATGACAGTAACGGAACGTTTCACAACATTCCGTTACACTTATCTCATAGCTGTCGCCTGCCTTGACGCTTAACCTCCCCAGTGTAAGTGCTCAATAACCACCCGCATTTCCAAGGTTGAGTAAGTGTGAGAAAATGATATGCAGTCAACAAAAACTGCGTGTAAGTTTTCGAATGCGAAGGGAGTGCGTGTAAGAAAGTGCGGCGACACGCTTCAATCAAGACAGACGACACAATACAATCAGAGAAATATGCTTTGGTCAATATAAAATATTTCCCGGAGCAGAGCTCCGGGAAACGGTTATTGGGAAAAACCCAGTTCATTAATTGCGCCCATAATCACATCGGCATCAATGGATACTTTCTTGAGCTGAGCGCCTAGGGTTAGTGCAGAGGTCATAATATTGTCAATAATGCGGGGATTTCAAACCTTGATATGTGGAAATTTAAGGTGTATAATTTTATTATGGGTAATGCCCAAATCCACGAAAAGGAGTCGGAAGCACATGAAGCTGTCCAGACAACAGAAGTTCGGTGTTGCCACTCTGGTGCTGTAGCCACTGGTTGACTACACACCACTTGTAGTGGCAACGCCCCTGTGGGTCGTGGCGCTGGCAAAAGTTGCACTGTTCGGTTTATAGCTCTACGCTATCCTCAGTGACAGTGAGTAACCGCTCCACCACAGAACCTAATGCGCCACCCTGGTGATTTGGCCAGGGTGGTTTTATTTTTTGTGTATCCGAATATTGACAAGCTCTGAACTTGGATGTATAATGTACTCGATTTAATGGATACACAATTTTTTGAAAGCGGGGTAACCTTGATGCGAGGAAGACCCAAGAAAAATGATAACCGTGAGAAACAGTATCGTGTGCGCTTAAACGAAACAGAAAACCAAAAGCTCAACTATGTTTGCGAATCTACTGGACTCTCTAAATCAGACGTTATGCGCCATGCTTTAGAAGATTTTTTCGCCAAAGTTGAGTGGGGAGATTATGATGAGAAGGAATGCGAAATGATGGAATTTGATCATATCAGTCTCAAGAGGGCTATCCGCTGTCCATACTGCAAGGCTAAAAACAGAATGGATCTTGGCGAGGATTGTGAAATTACTTCCTCTGAGCGTCAAATGGGTGCTGAGACTATGTATGAGTTCGATTTAGAGGTGGAATGTGATTCATGTGGAAAGCAATTCCAAGTGAGTGGTTATATTTGCGAATATCCTGTAGGAGCTTTTAATGATGAGAATATCGAAGTCACTCCACTTGAAGACGAAGACGAAGATGAGGATGAAGACGAGGATGACTAATCAAATCTGAATCAAATAAAGAGTAATCCACGGTTATCATACACACTCTCACTGGTGTCGTTGCCGCAGCGGATGGCCCTGTCCAGGGCCATCACCGTGGCAACGGGAGACGGGCATTACTTGGAATTTAAGTCCAAGAAAATGTCCGCACCCCCAACCACCACTTGTAATATGTTTGACTACAGATACCATGCTCTTTGCACCATGCCAGTACGCTCTGCCCACTGTTTCTACATTCTGTGACCCGTTCGGCCCATATCGCCAGTTTGTTCTGCTCATTTAACTGCCGAAGTTCTCCCATTGTGATCTACCTCCGTTTTTTGCGTAGAGTCCACGCATAGCGCGTGGACTCTACGTTCTATACGGTGGTATTCTCTCATTTTCGCGGGTAACCTTCAATCCGCCGCTACACTTGACGCTTACTTAGAAAGTCTCGAGAAGTGTCAAGAATACTCGACACTCCCCGAGACAGTATGACATATCTGTTTCCCGCAGTACAGGTACGGCTTATTTAGCGCTTACAAAATCTGAACCGGGAATGAATTTTATAAGAGGTTTGGATCTCGATTTTCCGCAAAATAATGGCAGACACGAATGTGCCTGCCATTATCAATGCGGTTCGGTCTTTCTCCCCAGTGTTGCTTACTTCATGGAGCGTGCCAAGAACGCCGCGATCTGCGCGCGGGTGCAGGTGGCGTTAGGATCGAACTTTCCGTTGCCCACGCCGGTGGTGATGCCGTTTTCGATGGCCCATGCCACGGCCTGCGCATAGTAGCTGTCGGCGGAAACGTCGGTAAAGCTTGCCGCACCGCCTGCCGCGGGCTGGCCCACGGCCCGCCACAGCATTGTGACCATCTGGGCGCGGTTGATGTCGGCGTTGGGGTTTGCGCCGTCAGAGATACCCTTCTCCTTCGCCCAATTTTGAGCGTTTTCGTACCAAGTGTTGCCGCCGGTCAAGTCCGCGTCGTTCTGGCGGGCGAGGATCGTCCACAACTGGGCACGGGTGGTGGAATTGTTGGGCGCGTAGATCGTGTCGCTCATGCCGTTCACGAGGCCGCGAGCACTGACAAAATCAATGGCGTCCTTTGCCCAATGATTTCTCGTGTCGGCAAAATTCTTAGAGTTATCAACGATTTTCACGGTCGCACCGCCGTTGACAGTCAACTGGATACCGTCCTCCGTGGGAACGGAGTTCTTCAAAATCTCCTCCGTGCCGTCGGGGTGGACGAGCACTGCCACCGTGCCGGGCTTCACGTTGGAAACGGGAATTTCCACCTTGGTTTCGCCCGCGCCCTTGGGCAGTTCCACCTTCACCACGGGAGCGGTGCTGCTGTTCTTGGTGGCCTCGACCTCCACGGGGGCTTTCACGGCCTCGCCGTTCTTCTTTGCGTCCTCGATGGCCTTGTTGCTGAGGGTGGTCTCCGCTACCGTCTTGCTCTCGCCGTTCTCGATGGTGGTGATAGTCATTCCGGTGGAGCCATCGGCCGTGATGGTTTTGGTGGTCTCCGTGCCGGAGGTCACGCCGTTTTTGTCGGTCTTGACCTCGGATCTTGTCTCGACCTTCGAGCCGTCCTTGTTAGTCACGGTCTCGTTCTTGGTCTCGACTTTCGTTCCGTCCGGTTTCGTCTCCGTTTTCGTCTCCGTCTTGGTCACGGAGCCGTCCTTCTTGGTCTCGGTCTTGACGGTGGTGCCGTCGGGCTTGGTGACCGTCTCCACCTTCGTACCGTCCGGCTTGGTGGCGGTCTCAGGCTTGGCGGACGATGTGTCACCGCCACCACCGGAGGACGAACCGCCGGAACTGCCGGACGAACTACCGCCACCGCCGGAACTGCCGCCCGTAGACCCGCCGGGCTGAGAGGGCTCGGGCTTGGGCCCAACGGGGGTATTCTTAGCCGTAACCGTGACCGTGACGGTGCCGGTGGTGTCCCCGTGGGTCTTGCTGGTGATGGTCACAGTCCAGCTTGCGGTCTTGCCCGCGTCTGCCGGGGTCAGGCCGTCCGCCAGCTTGAATGTGGTGCCGGTGAAGTCTGCGGTCGAAATGATGCCGCTATTCACCGCAGGCACAGTGTCCTTCTTGATTTCCGCACCCTCAACGCTCTTGGGCAGCTTGAACACATCAACGGTGACGGTCTGAACCGCAGGGTTGGCGTACCACACCTGAACATCGTACTTGACATTCTTGAGCGCGTCCGCCTTGGCCACGGTGTCCGCCGTTTCGGTCACCAACACACCCTCGCAGCCCTCTGCAAAAGTTTTAACAGAGATCTTCTTGCCAATATTCTCGGCTGTGAGCGTGTACGTTTTCGCGGTGGCGCCCTTGATCTGGTCATACTCGTCGTTGCCGCGATACCACTGGTAGGTCAGCGTGGCACCAGCGGGTTCGACCTTGGAGACGTCCACCGTCAGGGTCTCGCCGTACCGGGCCTCGCCCTCGATGGTGACGGCGCCCTTCAGTTCGGGCTTTTCGGGCGGGACGGTCTGTGCGGTCTGACGGTAGTAGAGGCGGAGGGCAAGCCCCTCCCGTTCCATCCGAACGAAGGCGTGTCCGCCCACCGTCCGGGGGGCCCACTGGCTGATAAACGGATCGCCGCACCCCTTGGGCAGGAGTAACTCTGTGGGGAAGGTGTTGGGGATGGACTGTCCGTCCTCCAACAGATAGTCCACCTGATACGTGTCGTATTCCGGCTCCCGGCAGGTGGCCATCACCTCGCCGCTCTTCGCGTCCCGGACCTCTCCCACCAGCCGGTCCCCCTCTTCAAAACCGCCGCCCAAAATGGTACCATATGTCAGGGTGGGGTAAATACAGGCGTCCTCCATGCTGTCCCAGTTCGTCAGCGCCGGGACGGTAAAGACCTCTTCCTTCAATGGCTCTCGCGGCTCGCCGTCCGCCTTGACCACGCCCAGCACCAGTTTCACCGTCCGCTCCCGGTCACTGAGGTTTTGGATCACCGTCCGCAGGGAGAGATTGTGGATGCTCTTTGCCTTTTCCATCAGGTTTTCCTGCGTGACACGGAAAGGCTCACTGTCCACAGTGTCATTGTGCGCCGTGGTGACCTCCGGATCTGCCACATACAGATCCATGCCGTTTTGGATCTTTCCGGTGGCGAACATCCGCCGCACCAGAGCCAGACGGCACACCTCGCAGAAGGACAGATCCGACTGGTACATATTGCACTTGTGCGCCGTGGGGATCAGCACGCCGCTGGCGTTGCCCGGCTGCGCGATGACGCTCCGGTAACCCATCATCTTCTCCCACTTGATGTTGTCCGTGCCGGAGACGTTGGGGAACTTCGTGGAGGAACCGTATTCGTCCCCCAACTTTCCGACGCTGTGGGAAAGCTCATGGGCTATAGCATAGCCCTCGGCCCTTCCGGAGGAAAAAGAGTAGATCCCGTGGGCGGAGCCGACTTTCGCGCCGGTGTTGACGAACATATGGATGTTATCCACAATCGCTCCTTCGTCCAGACACAGCCGCTCCAGATCGGACTTGATCGCATTCACCTTTGCTTCCCCGTCCGTATCACTCCTAAAGCCGATGCTCTTCATCCCATACAGGGTGGTAAGGCCGAAATAGGTATCCAGCTTGTTGTTCTCGCTGCTCAGTCCCGCCTCGTTGGATACGGCGGGCACGGCGTACACATTGATCCGGTGGGCAAGGCGGCTGTACGGCTCCAGCGCCATCAGGCGGCCAAGCTGTTCCTGCGCCTCCTGAAGAAATCGTTGCTGCTGATCTTGCGTGTAGCCGTCGCCCAACAGCAGCAGCACCAGATTTTCCCGATCGGTCCCCATTTTTTGCAGGGTGTAGACCGGGAGCCCCGCCGCCTGTAACGCATGGACGGTCTCCGTGGCGGTCGGGCCGCTGATGGGGACGGCCTCGGCGTGCAGGGGCAGCAGGGTCAATGCCATGCAGGCGGTCAGCGCCCACGCGGCGATCCTCTTTCTCATTATATCTGTTCTCCTTCTGTTCGCGTGTAAGCCAGCGGGGTTCATTTCCCCCGGACAGGCCTTGTAATTTTTTATTATACACGCCGCCCCTTTTGCAAGGCAACCTTTTTCTGGATATTCAGGCAAAAACCCTCTTTTTCTCTCGCCCGTCGCGCGCTTGCGGCAGAGCACATGACCCGCCAGCCCCCGTTTCATACGCCGCCGCGTTTGACGCATACTGCCCCAACATGACAGTAACGGAACGTTTCACAACGTTCCGTTACGCTCGTCCCATGGCTGCTGCCAGCTATGACGCCTGCCCTCCTCGGCCTTTCGGCCGGGAAGGGATTTTATAAGATATAAGAGGTCTTGATCTCACTTTTCCGCGTACAGCCGCGTCAGGAACGCGGCGATCTGCGCTCTTGTGCAGGCGCCGGTGGGGTCGAACTTGCCGCCGCCCACGCCGGTGGTGATGCCGTTTTCCACGGCCCAGGACACCGCGCCCGCGTAGTAAGCGTCAGCGGAAACGTCGGTAAACGTGGCCGCAGTCGCAGGAGCGGGCTGGCCCACGGCCCGCCACAGCATGGTAACCATCTGGGCGCGGTTGATGGCGGCGTTGGGGTTCGCGTCGTCGGAAACGCCCTTGTCCTTGGCCCAGTTCTGGGCCTTTTCGTACCAAACGCTGCCGCCGTTCAGATTTGCGTCGTTCTGCCGCGCCAAAATCGTCCACAACTGAGCCCGGGTGGTGGAATTGTTGGGGGCGTAGATCGTGTCGCTCATGCCGTTGACCAGTCCGCGAGCGCTGACAAAGTCGATTTCGTCCTCGGCCCAGTGGTTCCGGGTGTCGATGAAACCCTTGGAGTTGTCAACGATCTTCACCGTTGCACTGCCGTCCACGGTCAACTGGATGCCGTCCTCGGTGGGAATGGAGTTTTTCAAAATCTCCTCCGTGCCGTCAGGATGGACGATGACCGCCACAGTGCCGGGTTTCACGTTGGAAACGGGAATTTCCACCTTGGTCTCGCCTGCGCCCTTGGGCAGCTCCACTTTGACGGTGGGCGCGGTGCTGGAATTGCGGGAAGCCTCCACCTCCACAGGAGCCTTCACCGCCTCGCCGTTCTTCTTCGCGTCCTCGATGGCCTTATCGCTCAGGACGGTTTTCGCCTCAGTCTGGCCGTTTTTGTCGGTCTTCACCGTGCCGGTGGAGCCGTCAGCGGCCTTGTTCTCGGTGACGGAACTGCCGTCCTTCTTCGTCTCGGTCTTGGAAACGCCGCCGTCCTTGCCGGTGGTGGTCTGGGTCACGGAGCCGTCTCTCCGGGTCTCGGTCTTGGTGGTGGAGCCGTCGGCATTGTTCTTCGTCTCCGTCTTGATGATCGGATTGCTGTCGGAACTGTCCCGGTCGGAGGAAGAGCCGCCACTGCCCGTGGAGCCGCCGGGGTTAGAGGGCTGAGAGGGCGTGGTGCCGCCGGTGATCTCATACTCCACAAAAGCGGTCGCGCCGTTCACGGTGGTGATCGCCTTGTACTTGCCGACAACGGTGGGACCTTCACCCATTTCTGCATAACTGCCGCCGGTGAATTTATGATAGGAGATGGCGATGTCCTCCGGAAACGCAGACCTCCAATTTCCCGATCTCTCAACCGTTACATGCTTTACTTTGCCGTCATAGGTCAAGTTGGTGGGCGCCTTGATGGTCACGCTGCCGCCGTCGTTGTTGAAATTGCAGAGGCCATCGCCCTCACAGGTGGCGGTGATGGTCGCGCCGGTGGCCGTGTATATCCATTTGTGGGTGTGCTCAGCGGGTGTCTCGCCGCCGTCGCCCTTGACCCTCAGCACGATGGCGCTGCCATCAACAGCAGCGGTTTTGTATGCGTTATCGTCGGAGACAACGTGGTTGGTAAGTCCGGCGATGCCCTTGGTATCCGCGATGACCGTCACAGGCTTGTTCTCAGCCGGTTTCGTCTTCGTGGTCACACCGATGGTGCCGCTCAGACCGCCCTCGCCGATGGCGATGGTCTTGCCATCGTACAGATACACGTTGTTCGCCGTGTTGCCGGTGATGTTGGCAGAGCCGGACACGGTGAACGTGCCGCCGTACACAAGCACGCCGCCGCCCTCGGACGCCCCGTTGCAACTCGCCGTGTTGTTGGTGATGCTGCCGCCGCTCATGTTGAACGCCGCTGTGCTGCCGCGCACCTCCACGCCGCCGCCGTAGTTCGCCCTGTTGTTGGTGGTGATCTCGCCGCCGCTCATATTGAACGCGCCGCAGACCTCCACGCCGCCGCCGAAAGACGCCCAGTTGCCGCTGATCTCGCCGCTGTACAGGTTGAAGGTGCTGCTCGGACCGGCCACATATACGCCGCCGCCAAGACAATAGCCTCCGCCTATGTTGCCGGTGATGCTGCCGCCGTACATGTTGAACGTACCGGCGGTCACTTTCACGCCACCGCCGAGATGCGATTTTTCGCCGATCACTTCGCCACCGTTGCCGGTGATCTCGCCTTTGTACAGGTTGAAGGTGCCGTTCTCTACCTCCACGCCGCGTCCGTATGTGCCGCTGGCGTGGGTGATCTTGCCGTATGCGATGCTTTGCAGGCCCTGGCAGTCGGTGAGGGTAAACACCGCGCCGTTGTTCACGGTGATGGCGTTAAAATTGCCATTCGCCGTGATGTTGAAGCCGTTGAGACAGAGCACCGTGCCGTTGGCAGGCGTCCAGGGGGCGTCCAGCTCTACATTCTGCTTCAGGAAATAATAGCCTGCCGACGTGATCTGATCCAGCGAGTCGACCCCTGTCCAATCAGATATGATCTTCTTTACCGTGTGGTCGCCGACACCGGAACCGTGCCGGGTGCCGCAGATGCAGTGCGCCCCGCTGTGACCGGCGCTGGCGTCCTTCTTGACAAGCATCAGCTTGCCGTCTTCCTCGCGGAATTGAACCTCGATACCTTCCTTATCGCTGGTGAATCTGTTCATATCCGGTTCCTTCGCGAAGATGGCAAAGACAACAGGGTCGATCCTATCCGGCGCTTTCTCCGTGGTCACACCGATGCTTGCGCCATCGGTCAGACCGCCCTTGCCGATGGCGATGGGCCGTTTCGTTTCGACCAGATACATGTTGTTCTTCTCGCCGCCCGCCGTGTTGCCGGTGATGTTGGCAGAGCCGGACACGGTGAAATTGCCGTACACAAACACGCCGCCGCCGTTTTTGGCCGCCCTGTTGCCGCTGATCTCGCCGCCGTACATGTGGAACGTACCGTCTTGCCCAGCTTCGGGCCCGCTGTTCACATACACGCCGCCGCCGTATTCCGCCCTGTTGCCGGTGATGGTGCCGCCGTACATATAAAAGGTATTCACACGCCCGTTTTCATTGTAGTAGACATGCACGCCGCCTCCGCCAGGAGCGGTTCCCTCGTTTTGGGTGATAACGCCGCCGTACATATAAAATGTACCGTTGGACACCCGCACGCCGCAGTGGGTCTTTTCCTCTGCGTGGGTGATCCGTCCAGTCCCTTGACAGTCGGTCAGGGTGAATGTGGCGTTATTGATGATGTGGATGGCATCATCGCTGTTAGTCATCGTGATGCTGTGGCCGTTGAGACAGAGCACCGTGCCGGAGACCGGCGCCCAGGTTCTGGCCAGCGTCACGTCTTCGGTCAGGTAGTAACAGCCCGCAGCGCTGGGCAGCTTCGTCATGTTCGACCAAGGGATAAATTCGGTCTGCGTATCAGTCTCGTGATCGCCGATGAGCTTGTGCGTCTCGCCGCAGAGACAGTGCGTGTGCCCCGTGGGTGCGCTCTTTTTCAGCACCACCGTGCCGTTATCAAAGTCGGTCTGATACGGATCGGCCGCGTCGCTCACAAAGCACTTCTCGTCGCCGCTCCGCGCGTTTGTGGCGATCGTGATCGCCTCCTCAGCCGGTTCGCTCGCCGTGGTCACGCCGATGCGCGCGCCCTCGCCCAGACGGCCATCGCCGATGGTGATGGAATTACTCCGGCTGACCAGATACACGTTGTTGGCGCCGCCGTTCTTCGTGTTCTCCAGGACGGTCACGCTGCCGGACACGGTAAACATGCCGTTGGGATCCACATACACGCCGCCGCCCTTCTCGTCGGCCGCATTGACGCGGATCTTGCCGCCGCTCATGTTGAATTCTCCGTACACATACACGCCGCCGCCGGTGGTCGCGTTGCTGCCGCTGATCTCGCCGCCGTTCATGGTGAACGTGCCTGACGCATACACGCCGCCGCCCTCGGCCGCGTTGTTGCCGCCGCTGATCTCGCCGCCGTTCATGGTGAACGTGCCGTTCAAACGCGCAAACACGCCGCCGCCGGCGCTGGCCGCCGTGTTTTTGGCGATCCCGCCGCCGTTCATCGTGAACATGCCCTTATTCACATACACACCGCCGCCATCTTGGGTGGCTTCATTGCCGCTGATCTCGCCGCTGGTCATGTTGATCGCGCCGATAGAGTCAGCATACACGCCGCCGCCGTAGTTCGCCGTGTTGGCCTCGCCGGATTTCGTGCCGCCGATGGTGCCGCCAGTCATATTGAATCTGCCTTGGCCGAACACATACACGCCGCCGCCGTTGTGGTCCACCGTGTTGTTGGCGATCTTTGCGCCGCCGTTCATGGTGAACGTGCCGGAAGTACCCACATACACGCCGCCGCCATCGGCACTCGCGCCGCCGCTGGTGGCTTTCACCGTGTTGCCGCTGATCTCGCCGCCGTTCATCGTGAACGCGCCTAACGCAAACACGCCGCCGCCGCCGTTGCTTATCTTGTTTTTGGTGATGCTGCCGCCAGTCATTTCGAAGGTGCTGGAATTACCCATATACACGCCGCCGCCCATCGCCGCCTCGTTGCCGGTGATCTCGCCGCCGTACAGGTAGAACTTGCCGCCTTCCATGTACACGCCGCCGCCGCATTTGCCGTTGCTCGTCTTGTTTTGGGTGATGCTGCCGCCGTACATATAAAATGTGCCGCCCTTCACCATCACGCCGCCGCCGGTCTGGCCCTCAGCGTGGGTGATCTGGCCGTATGCAGGCTTGCCGCCCTTGCAGTCGCAGAGGGTGAAGGTCACGTTCTGGAGCACGTAGATGACATCACCGCCGCCATTCTTCGTGATTTTGTGGCCGTTCAGGCAGAGCACCGTGTCGGCTTTAGGCATCCATGGAATATTACTACTACCATCCAGCTCCACATCTTTGGTCAGGTAGTAATTGCCCGCGGTGTCGGGCAGAGCGTTCGCGCTGTCCCACGCGGTAAAGTTGACCGACTCGCAGTTGGAGCCGCTGGTGCAGGTACACCCATCGCTGCCGCCGCAGAGGTAGTGCTTATGCGTCTCTACCGGCGGCTGGCCGTTGTAGAGTTTCACGTTGACGTTGCTGGTGTCAGCGTCCTGCTCCACCTTGATGAAGTGAGCCCCGCCTGCGTTGGCGATGAAATTGCTTTCCGTGCAGCTGTACGCCCCGCCGGTTGCGATGGTGACAGACTCGCCAGAGTTGAGCGACCTGCAGGTCACGCCGATCTTGGCGCTTACGTCCAGACCGCCCTCACCGATGGTGATGAGCTTGTCTTTGTACAGATACACGTTGTTCTCTGTCTGGCCCACCCAGTTGCCGGTAACGGTCACCTTTCCGGACACGGTAAACGTGCCGTTGCCGTTAGCCACACACACGCCGGCAAAATTGAGGGCGGTATTCTTTGTGATGCTGCCGCCGGTCATGGTGAATTTGCCGCCATTTATGTAGACACCGCCGCCATCGCCGTAGACCCCGCTGTTGGAATCAGTAGCGGTGTTTTCCTCGATCGTGCCGCCGTACATGGTAAATTCACCGCCGTCCATATACACGCCGCCGCCGTTGCGCAAGGCTTCATTTTCGCGAATGCTGCCGCTGTACATATGGAACTTACCGCCGCCCATATACACGCCGGCGCCAGCGCTGTCGTTACGACCTTCCATGCTGCCCTGGTTGTACTGAATCTTAGCGTTGTACAAAGAGAATGTACCGCCCGCCCGGATAACCACGCCGTGACCAGGGTGGCTTGAGAAATCGTGCCTGACCGCGCCTGTACTCTGGCAGTCAGTTAGAGTAAGCGTGCCGCCGTCATTCACGGAGATGACGTCACCCGCGCTCGTCATCTCGATCTCATTGCCGTTCAGGCAGAGATAGAGCTTGTGACCGTCTGCCACAGTCAAGGCAGAATCCCGCTCCGCGTTGGCCGTCAGATAGACATAGGCGGTTTTTTCGGAATTATAGGTGATGGGGCTCGTCCCGTCCCATGGCGTCCAGTTCACAGCGGCGCACGCGCCCGTATGGCCGTTGATGTCCTTATGCACCGCGCCGCAGATGGGATGCTTATGGGGCATGGCGCTGTAAAGGTTCACCTTGCCGTCCTCCAGCAGGACGCCGGAGGGGTCGCCCCGGTCGCTGAAGATGTTGCCGGGGGTGTACGTCACGCCCGCGTCGAGGGTGGCAACGGTGACAAACTTGTCCCCCTCGTTCACCACACTCTTAGTCACGCCGATCTTGGCTTCCGGATTCAGGCCCTTCTCGCCGATGATGATCTTGGTGCCAGACAGATAGACATTATCGGGGGTGTTGTCGGTGATATTCACATCGCCGGAAACGGTGAAGTCGGAGCCGGTCCATACGCCACCGCCATACTTGGCTGTGTTTCGGGTGATGCTGCCGTTGGTCATGGTGAACTTTGTTGCGCTTCTCCCCACATACACGCCGCCGCCATATTCTCCGCTGTTGTCGGAGATCGTGCCGCCGTTCATATCGAAGTTTGCGTCGGTCCACACATACACGCCGCCGCCATTGCCGCTATTCCCGATCATCGCCTTGTTATGGGCGATGCACGCGCTGCCGGTCATGGTGAACGTGCTGCTGTTCACATACACGCCGCCGCCGTATTTCGCCGTGTTGTCGGAGATCGTGCCGCCGTACATGTTGAACGTGGCTTTGTATTTCATGCCGGCGTCCATTGCGGTGTTGAGATACACGCCGCCGCCATCGACGCTGTTGTTGCCGGAGATCGTGCCGCCGTACATATTGAAAGTGCCGCCCTCGACAGTCACACCGCCGCCTTTGGTGGCGACCGTGTTGCCGGCAATGCTGCCGCCGTACATATTAAATGTGCCGTTCACATACACGCCGCAGCCAGTGAAAGTAGCGTTATTTGCATCTTTGCCATGTGTGACCTTACCTGTCTGGCCCACTTTACAGTCGCAGAGGGTGAAGGTACGGCCATCTTGGATGGTGATCGCGTTAAACTTGCCGGTGGCCGTGATGCTGTTGCCGTTGAGGCAGAGGGTCACGCCATCGACGGGTATCCAAGTGTTGCCGATCGTCACATCTTTGGTCAGATAGTAGTAGCCCGCCGCGGTGATGCCGGTCAGGTCAGCCTCCGTGCTGATTGCCGTCCAGTCGTCATGGTTCGTATGACTGGACAAGTCCTCATTCGCCGCCAGCGCGACTTGTTCGTTCGACCACTTCAGAATGGCGATCATCTTCTCCGCACCGGTGAGGGCGGACTGCTGTTCCTCCGTCAGGGCGTCGTAGGCCTCATAGGCCTCGGACGCGGCAAAGCAGGCGCTCTCCCGCGCCGCATCGTCCATGCCGTCCAGTTCCGCCGCGTCAGGCAGAGCGTCGATCATCGCCTGCACGGCGGCCACGGCCTGCTTCGAGGCAGAGTCCTCCTGCTGTTCTTCCTGTTCCGCAGACTGGCCCTCCCGCTCAGGGGCCGCAGACTGATTCTCCTGCTTCGCTTCCCCGTTTGCCGGGTCTGCCGCTTTCTCCACGGCCGAGGGCGTCTGTGCCGTCCCCTCCGGCTCCTCTGCCAGCGCCGCCGAGGGAAGCAGCGTCAGGCACAGGGCCAGCGCCATGAGACAGCTCAAGATACGCTTCTTCATAGGTTTCCTCCTTCTGTTTCGTCTCCGCCTGGATCGGGTCTCCACGGGCAGAGAGTATCCCGTAGGGGCCTCCCCTACGGGCCCGGGGGCGCCCCCGGGCATCTTTTGCAGGTTCACGGATCCAGTGTAGCATATTTTCCGCGCCTTGCGGGGCCGTCTGCACGAAACGTCCTTTTTTCGACATGAAATGTCATCGGAGCGGCCCCGGCCAACATTCCTTCTGTATCCGGCCTCTTTTTTCGCGATAAAATCATACACCGTACATCGGTGTACGATGCAAGAACTTTTTTGAACTTCGGAAGAAATTTTACGAGCCCCCGGCGAAAATCCGTTTTCTCTTAGTGAAAGCGCCCATGCCGCCCCGCAAAAAAAGCAGCCGCCGCAGAACGGGACGTCCCCGTCTGCGATAGCTGCTTTCTCATTTACCGGATGCCCCCGGCGGCGCTTCGCCCGTTTCCGTGTGCTTTGCCCCCGAAAACCGGGGGCGCAACGGGTCGAAAAATTCTTTTCGCCCCGTTGCCCTTATTTTCAGAACTTGTAAAAGTTCTGAAAATATTTGATTTCAATGGTGCAGGAAACCTCTCTTGGGTTATCTCCGCGCTAAGAGCCGCCTTGCGGCGGTTGCGCTCCGAAACACGCCTGCGGGCGCAGTCCCGCACACACCCTTCACCCGCAAGGGGTATGCGGCATCCGTAAAGCGGCACAGCCGCTAACGGCTGCCCTACCCTACCATCGCGCAAATCTCCGCTGGCGGCGCTTCGCCTTCCACCGTTGGCCCAGCCGGTTTCCGTGTGCTTTGCCCCCGAAAACCGGGGGCCATCCTCGAAACAGGCTCGCTTCATCCGCCCCCGGCGGCGCTTCGCCTGTTTCCTCTCGTTTTTTTACCCCCAGACCTCCATCATCACACCGCCGGTGACCGCCTCCCAGCGGTGGGCCGTCAGGTCCGCCGTGGGCAGCATTGTCACCGACAGGTGGGCCGGTTTCAGCCGCTCCACCGCCCGTTTCAGGGCCGGAATGTCCGTCGGAACACGCCCCTCGCCCACGGTCAGCGCCGTGACGCTCCAATGGGCGAAGTCCTCCTCCACCTCGCCCCGGTCGCCGCCGCCCAGTGTGACGCACAGCTCCTTCAAAAAGGCAGGGGTCAGGGTGCGCCCCCCGGCCATGGCGGCCCGGACGGCGGCACGGCGATCCTCCACCGCGGCCCCCTCCCGGACGGGCAGACCGTAGTCCCGTTCCCACAGGGCCAGCCCTCCGGTGGCGGTGGTCACGCACACCTGACCGTTCTTCTCCGCCACGGCCTCCGCCATGGCGTTCTCCCCCTGTTCCAGCGCCGCCAGTGTCT
>ERZ856578.5620-NODE-5620-length-15071-cov-5.899360_pt1 | contig 15071 bp, 11 predicted proteins | sample MGYA00514384_ERZ856578 | MGnify/ENA primary metagenome ERZ856578 (study PRJEB29103, sample SAMN06111958) | human gut metagenome | biome: human gut; feature: ankylosing spondylitis patient; material: healthy_person | host: Homo sapiens | place: China:Hangzhou...
TGAGTTGGGCTGCCCGTTCACCTTGCTGATGCTGATGGTGGCGGGGTAAGTGCCGTCGGCCCCGATGGCGGGCAGGCTGACGGCCACTTGGGTGCTCTTGCCAAATTCGCCCGGCAACTGTTGTCCGGCGGGCAGGTCGCAGTGTTGGGTGAGCGGTGTGCCGTTGACGGTGTAGTCGATGTCGAATGACTGCACGCCATTGGCGCCGTAGTTGGCCACTGTGACGTTGGTGGTGGCCGTTTGCCCCGTGATGGTGTAGATGGTGGCGGGCAGGCTGACAGAAGCGCTGTTGGCTGCCACGCCGTCGATGCGTACCTTCATGGCCAAATTGGCTACGTCGGACTGGTCAACCCATTTGAGGTACTTCTTGGTAGAATGTATCATAAATCCGCCCTCGTTCTGGCTTTCGCACACAATCAGCGGGTTGGCCGCATTTTGGTCGGTGCCAACGGCATTGATGGTGAAGGTGTAGCCCACATATACGCCTTCCTCGGTGATGGTGTATGGTTGGTCGAGGGGTATGTAGGTGCTGCTGAAGGCCAATGCGGGGTCGGCGGGTTGGGTGGAGATGTCGGGCACATTCTGCTTTTTGCCGTCGATGGATTGGAGCGTGAGTTCCTTTGACAGCCACACTTTAAGGTTGCTGATAGCCGTGGTGTGTGGTATGCTGATAATCACCCCCTTGATGGTGGTGCCAGTGAGAGCCGGCTGATTGATGTGTATGGCCACGTCGTAGGTCTCCTTTTTGCCCGACCCGGTTTGTGCCAGGTCGGTGGTGCCGTCGTAGTAACTGTAGTCCATGGTGGTGGTTTGTGCCACAGCCACGGGGCCTGTGCAAAGGACCATGAGCAGAACGGCAAGACAGGTGTGTAATAGTTTCATGTGTGTGTGGTGGGATTAAAGGGTGGGGCCGGTGTGTGATGCTTAGAATTTAGAAATCAAGCACATCAGCACCACTCATTAAGAGATTTAAGAAGTCCGGGAGCCGGCATAAGGCTCCCGGACTTATCAATATGTATGTGTCATAATTCAGACGTGCGGCTTACTTGAACAAGCGCTTGCTTGTAGTGATGGTACCGTCGGCCAGGCGTGTGGTCTGAATGAACAAGCCCTTGCCAGGACGGCTCACACGGCGACCGCTGAGGTCGGTGTAGGTAACGCCAGCCACCTTGCCGGTTTGAGCCACATTACTTACAGCCGAGGGGTCCTCGTCGGTGGCGCTTATATAGGTAATGGCCGACTTGCGCACTTCGCCACCACCCTTGTAAATCATTTGTACACCGATGCGGTCGATGCCCGTGACAAAGGTGTAAACCTGCCACATGCCGGCATAATTGACAAAGTCGAGCATGTCGCTGTAGGTGAAGGGTATTTCGGTGGTTTCGTAAGGGAACAATGTATAGTCATCGGGGTCGATGGTCAGAACGTCGTCGTCGAGGTAGATGCTGTAGTAGAGTTTGTTAGCATCGAGAATGTAGCCGTCGGCGTCGAACTCGCTGGGTGCGAAGGCCAGCAGGCCGTAGCCGTACTCCTCGCTGAAGGGCATGTACGACATGGTGCTTGCGTCTACGGCAAGCGGTGTGGCGGCCTTTTCGGTCCATGGCTCAATGGTGGCACCATCATAGGTGAACACCTGGTTGAACATTTTGTAACCCTGGTTGGCCACAAAGGTGCTGTCGGTGCTGAGTGTGCCCTTGTCGGCATCGTAGTCAAATGTGATGGCATCGGCCAGTGTGAGGCTCTCTATTGAATCTCCAATCTCGCTGTCCCACACCATGTTGTGCGACACGGGTTCGAAAAAGGCGTAGCTTGCTGTCACAGAGTCGAGGCCCATGTACTGATGGCCGCTGAATGTGGCCTTGTTGCCACTGATGGTGCCCTTGGCCCAGCCTGAGGGAATGTTTTCGTTGAGCCCGGCAATGTAGATGTCGTTGCCCTCGCGCACGGCTTTCTTTACGCGGCCGTACATCTGTCCTGAGTCGTAGTAGGTGATGCTCATCTGGGTGGCTTTGGTCTCGTCCTTGGGTGCAACGGGCTGTTGGTCGAACACAGTGTACTGCTGTATGTAGTCGCCATAGCCATACCATTCGCCCGCCTCGGTACACATGCCGAGCAGCTTGCTGTCCTGTGTGGTGTTGACAAGTACGATGCTGTCGTTGCGCCACACGTATTTAACGGTTTGGCTCGTAGAGTCGGGCTTGAAGGTGGTGTAGGTTTCGCCGTCCTGTTCAACCTTGACGGGCACGAGTTTGTAAAGCCAGGCGTCGTTGCTCATGCCGTCGTACTCCTCGTGTACAAACTGCTGCGGCAGTTTTACCTCGATGGTGTCGCCAGTGGTGCGCTCGCCCTTAATCCATGCGGTAGAATAGTAGGCACCGATGGGATTGTTGATGTAGATGGTCTTGTTGTCGGGAGCCTCGACTATTTTGCCCCAAATACCGTCGAACGGCAGTTGGGCTTCATAGCCCATCATGTTGACAAAGCTCTCGCCCGAAAAGTAGAAGTTGGCGTGGAGCTTGCCTTCGGGCTGGGCATCGATGATGGGGGCTGTGGTAGTGGTGCCGGTAGTGGAGGCTACGTTGAAGTGCTTGCCCGATGCGGCAGTGCTGCCCAGCTTGACGGCCGGACGGAAGTTGGACTTTTTGGCCAAAGCTATGGCTTGCTTGTTAGGGGTAAGGCGCACATTGCGCGTGGCGGCGGTTTGTGCGGTAGCAGCCGAACTTGCTATAAGGGCTGCTGCAAAAGCTGTGTAGAGATGTCTCATAAGCTGTGTTATTTTGGTAGTTGTAAGGAGTTCTTAATTGTTGTATCGTATTTATAACGAAAGCAAAGGTAGCACGTTAATAGATAATATGCAAGTATTTTGCACGAATATTTTGCAAAATGTAATTATTATGGCGTTTTGCAGTGCTTGTAGTAAGCAATATGCCTGATTGTGTTCTGGCAGCGAATGCCTGTGTCGCGGCTTGCACGCTTTTGGTGTTGGGTGTGGCTCTTACGTGTTGCGTGAGGTGGCCTTTTGGGTTCGGTGGAAGTGATTTGTCTGTTACGGGAGAGCGTTCTTCCTGTTACGGGAGAGCGTTCTTCCTGTTACGGGAGAGCGTTCTTCTTGTTACGGGAGGCAGACTTTTCTGTTGGACGAATAGATTTTTCTACCTCCCGTAAGTGTTTTTCAGCTTTTGCGCAAGTGCATTTAAGTCCTCTCACAAGTGTTTTTATGTATTCTTGCAGGTGGTTTTTTGTGCTCCTACAAGCGCATCACGTTCTTTGCATGAGCAGTTGGCGTGTATGCAAGCAGGGCTTCTCCCCCGCCCCACCCTGCCCTGCTGCGGCACCGTGTGGTGGAGCTGTCAGGTGCTAAAAAAGCGGTATAGAAATCTGTAAGTCAGAATTTCTATACCGCTTATTGAAAGGTTTTGTGCTATATGTTGGTTATAGCTTGGGCGTGAGTTAGTATTCGTCCTCGTTGAAGAGGAGCATGATATATTGAGTTTCAAGAGCACTATGATGCTACATCACAATAATCTGTCAGTTTGTTTGTTGTGTGGGTTGTTGTGAGTCACGCGCTATATGGCCTTTATTTGATAAGCCATTTCATAGCCCACTCTGCTAAAGGTGACGGACAAGCAAGCATTCCACAGTTCTGCTGTAAATTGAGAAAGGAGAAACGTATGCGGTTCTTGGGCTGGTAGCGTTCGTTGTACACAACAATGCTTCTGCCGCTGACACAATTCTCGGCCTTGACTTCAACAGGAACTACCTCGTGCTCTTGCTGTAACAGAAATTCTATCTCGGCTTTTCCTTCTGAAGTCCAATAGTAAGGTATGGAACCGTATGAGGGCAACAGGCTTTGTAGTACAGCATTTTCAGCCATTGCACCTTTGAATTCGGTGTAGTTAGAAGTTGGGTCGATAACGATGCTTCCTGGTAGTCCGGCCAACTGCCGCAGTAGTCCGCAGTCGCTGGCATAAACCTTGAATATGTCAGGTTCCTCGTAGGCGCTTAAAGGCATTCCGGGTTTCGATACAGCGTTTACACGGTATATCATGCCTGCATCTTCGAGCCAGAGCAAGGCGTCTTCATAGTCGCGGCTTCTTGCCCCTTTCTTTATAATCTTATAGATGAACTTTCGATTTTCCTTGGCAAGTTGAGATGGCAGTGAGTGCCAAATGGCATGTATGCGAGGTATTTCGCGCGGCTCCGCATACTTGGCAAAATCAAGCTCATACAAGTCTAATATTCCCTGTAATATGTCGTCCACTGCTTGCATGCCTTGATTTTCAAGCATGCTTACAGCGGCTTCTGGCATTCCTCCAGACACCATATATCTGCGGTATTCAGACTTTAATTTATCAAGTATGATAAGGGGCAGTTTTTCTGGCTGATTTATCTGTTCTATGAAATTGAATGTTTGAACGTCACTTGCCCGCAAAAATTCCTTGAATGTGATAGGATACATACGTACGACCTGTACTTTTCCTACTGGTACGGTCATTCTCCTCCTTTTCACAGCAACGCCCAACAGCGAGCCTGCTGCAATAATATGCCACTCGGGGGCGTCTTCAAAAAAATATTTTAGTGAGTTGAGCGCCTCCTCGCATTCTTGTATTTCGTCGAATATGAGCAGTGTCTTGCCCGGGACAAGGGGTACTTGGCTGTAAAGGGCAAGTTCCTTTATGATGCGTGCAGGTTCCTTTGATACGGTGAAGGCTGATTGTAATTCTTTCTGACGGTCAAAATCAAATTTTGCCGTGTAGTCGAAATACTCTCTTCCAAACTCCTCCATAGCCCATGTTTTGCCTATCTGACGGGCGCCCTTCAGAAGAATTGGCTTGCGCTTTTCAGCATCTTTCCATTCTTTGAGTTTGTTTATTATGTCTCTCTTTATCCTCATATTTGCACTGATAACTTCGGATTTGTGTCAAAGATGACACTTTTTCGAACTTGTTAGGTGCGAATGTACAATATTATGATGAACGAAGCAACTTTTCGGAGCGTTTTATCATCCCTCTTTCATGAGTAGGCTTTGCATGTGCTGTGGGCGGGACTGTCAGGTGCCAAAAAAGCGGTATAGAAATCTGTATGTCAGAATTTCTATACCGCTTATCGAAAGGCTTTGTGCTATATGTTGGTTATAGCTTGGGCGTGAGTTAGTATTCGTCCTCGTTGAAGAGGAAGTCCTCCTTTGTAGGATAGTCGGGCCATACGTCCTCGATGGTTTCGTATATTTCGCCTTCGTCTTCAAGTTCCTGCAGGTTTTCTACCACCTCCATCGGTGCTCCTGAGCGCATGGCGTAGTCAATGAGTTCGTCTTTTGTTGCTGGCCAAGGTGCATCTTCAAGCTTTGAGGCCAATTCCAATGTCCAATACATAGTGTCAGTTATTTGGGTTTGAGGTTATACTTAAATGTCGGGCAGCATGGGCCGTTCCTTGGTGCAGCATGTGTGAGGTGCTGTGCAAGTTCCCAACTGCTCAGTGGTTTTTGGCGGCAAAAATACACTTTTTATTGTAATGGAGGGTATATGTTACCTTCTTTTTTGCCCCCAAATGCTGATTTGTGCTTTTGGCAAGGGTTTATTTCGCCATAAGCGCTTCAACCTCACCCGCTGTTATGCCAAGCGAAGTGGCGATGGTAGCCACATCTAACCCATTGTTCATCATGGCTTTAATGGCAGATTGCAGCATCTTGTTCTTTTCGTTGAGTTGGTTTTGCTGCTCGTTGAGTTGGCTTTGCTGCTCGTTGAGTTGGCTTTGTTGCTCGTTGAGTTGGTTTTGCTGCTCGTTGATTTGGCATTTCTGCTCGTTGATATATGCCCTTTGTTCAGCTATTTCCCTTTCGTTATTCATTATGGTAGTGTCGCGGTTCTCGATAGCTGTGAAAAATTCGTCCTCGACGTTCATGTCATGGCGCAGTTTGGCATTTGCAGCAGCAGCGGTAAGCCTTCGTACGATGTAGAGCATGTCGTCATCGTTGGCATATTCCTCTTCGTTGATGTTGATGATATGGTGGTTGAACTCGTTGGTTCTGTTTTGGTCGAATACGCTGAGCACCTCTTCAAGCCGGTTGTTGACATGTCCGTGCAGACGGGGTATTTGTACAATGATGCTGTTGTGTACAAGGCTCTCGACAAAGGGGTCTGGCAGGCCTTGGGTAATTTCGTGCCCGTTGTAGTCGTACGACTTGTGGTTGACGTAGAGGATAGGCTCTTCGATGTTGCCCACTTTGTGCCCCAGCAGGTAGACGGTAACCATTGGTATGGCATATCCGTGTTTGAGACGCTCCTCTTTTTGAATATTATTGGGGTCAGAATACTGTGCTCCAAGGTATTGGCGGAAACGCAGCGTTTCGGTTTCGATCCAGGTCTTTTGCAGTTCAATCAGTACCAGGTGTTCTGAGCCATCGGCCTCGCGCACCCTGGCTCCGAAGTCTATGCGGAACATGGAAATGTCGTTGCGTACATTGTTGGTGTACTCATGGCGGCGGAATTCAACATCGAGGACCTCTTTTTTTAGCAGTGCGGAGATGAGTATCTTTGCAATGCGTTTGTCTTCGACTAAATACTTGAATATGCTGTCGTAAATGGGGTTGGCTGCGTGTACAATCATGGTAGTGTGGTTTTTGTAATTGATGGTGTGCTTTGTACTTCTCTGTGCAAAGATAGTGCAAACCGAGTGAAGAAAGTCAAGCTTGCTTGAACTTTCTTGTGAGGTGCCGCCTATCTTATTCAAAGATAGTGCAAACCGAGTGAAGAAAGTCAAGCTTGCTTGAACTTTGTTGCGAGGTGCCGCCTATCTTATTCAAAGATAGTGCAAACCGAGTGAAGAAAGTCAAGCTTGCTTGAACTTTGTTGCTTGTTATCAAAGTTTTAGGGTGCTAAGGTGTATTCACTTGTCAATACCGTAATGATATAAAAAGACAAGAGGCAAGAAAGCCGTTGGCTTTCCTGCCTCTTGGTGTCAGTAGAATAATGGGTTGTCAGTCCTTGATGTATTCGCTCCAGTCAACCAGGCGCATGTCACCCTTGCGGCGGTAGGTGTCGTGCATGGCAAAGGCCGCCGATAAGATGTGGTGCGTGTGTCCGCCGTAGGCACCGGCCAGACGCATATATTCGCGCAGAATGGGACGGTAGTCGGGATGGGCAATGGCTATGAGAGCTTCGGCTTTTTCGAGGGCAGACTTGTTGCGGAGGTCGGCCACGCCATATTCGGTTACGATGGCATCGACGTAGTGCTCAGTGTGGTCGACGTGCGAGCAGAATGGCACAATGCTGCTTATGCGGCCCTCCTTGGCGGTTGAACCACAGGTAAACGTGGCCAGCATGGCGTTGCAGGTAAAGTCGCACGAGCCCCCCACCCCGTTCATCATGCGTGTGCCGCATACTTTGGTGGAGTTGACGTGACCATAGATGTCTACCTCGATGGCAGTGTTGAGCGAGCATACGCCAAGGCGGGCAATGATTTCGGGGCAGTTTGATATTTCGGAGGGGCGCAGCAGCAGACGTCCGCGGTAGTCGTTCATATTGCGGTAAAGGTCCTGCAGATGTTCGGGGCTCAGTGTGAGTGCACCGGTTGAGGCGGCCATTACCCTACCCTCGCGTATGAGGCGCATGGGCTCCTCTTGCAATACCTCGGTGTAGATGGAGAAGTTGGGCACCTCCTTCGACTCGCCCAGGGCACCTATCACGGCATTGGCTCCGCTGCCCACACCGCTTTGCAGTATGAGCTTGTTGCGGAAGATGAAGCCCTGTTCCATGTTCCACACCAAGAAGTCGGCCGTGTGCTGGCCAATGGCACGTGTCACCTCGTTGGCAGGGTTCATGGCGCGTGCCTCGTCGGGCAGATGGGTCATGACAATGCCGCGCACGTGCTCGGGATCCACCTCGATGTATGGCAGTCCGATAATCTCGATAGGCTGCGTGATGCGTATCGGGGCACGGAACCAGGGGTCCTCAATCTCGTAGATGTCGTGCATGCCTATTACCTTGGTGCTGTGCCAGGTGTTTAGTTCAATGAACACACCCTTTTCGGCCAAACGACAGATGGTGGGCGCAATACCTATGCCCGCAGTGAGGTAAATGCGCAGTTTGCCCCGCACCTCCTGCACATCGCAGGCTTCGATAATGCCCCATGTGATGCGCCCCGTGAGCCCCTGGCGCAGGTGTGAGGCATTGTCTGACAGGTTGAGGTCGGTGTAGCGCACATGTCCCGTGTTGTAAGCCTTGCGCATTTCGGGGTTGACGCTGAAGGGCAAACGGCGGTCGACGGCATCGGCTGCGGCCAGCTCGCCGTCGCAGCTGGCACCGATTGAGGCCCCCGTCACCACATTCACTTTGAAGGCACGCCCGGCCTCATGCTCTTTACGGGCACGGGCTGCAAGAGCTGGCGTTATTACTTTGGGCGAGCCAGCCGGACCAAAGCCGCCCACGGCCAAAAGGTCGCCGTTTTGTATCATCGATGCCGCCTCGGCAGCAGTAATCTCGGGTATTGTCATGTTGCTAAGTAGTGTGTTTTGCTTGCAAATATACGCAAAATGCTGCATACACGTGGCGTGTATGCAGCATTTTGCGTATTTGTGCATAAATATTTAGCAGCGCATGCGCTTTGTCTCCTGTGCCGCAGCCTTGGGCTTGTGCGTGGCGTGTTACTTGTTCTCCTCGAGTTTGGTTTGAAAGGCGAGGGCATACATGCGCACTTGCTTTATCATGGCGAGCAAGCCATTTGAGCGGGTGGGAGAGAGGTGCTCGGTAAGGCCAATCTTGTCTATAAAGTAAAGCTTGGCGTCGAGAATGTCCTTGGGCGTTTGGTGGTTGACCACGCGGATAACGAGCGACACGATGCCCTTTACAATCAGTGCGTCGCTTTCGGCCCGGAAGTCGAGGCGGCCGTCGTGCTCCTCGCATGCTATCCATACGCGGCTCTGACAGCCGTCAATCAGGTTCTGGTCCGTTTTGTCAGAGTCGGGTAGGGGGGCTTGCTCCTCGCCCAGGTCAATGAGCAGTTGGTAGCGGTCCATCCAGTCATCGAGCTCGCAGAACTCTTCAATAATCTCGTCTTGTATCTCGTTAATAGTCACGGCAGTTAGTGTGTTAAGTGTTATGCTTTGTATTATTGTTCGGAGATGAATTGCAGCAGCGTTTGTCCCACGCCGCGCAGAGTTTCCTTCGATATGTTTTGTGGCGTGTCGCTGGTGGTGTGCCAGGTAGTGCCAAAGGAGTGCTCTCCCTCAATAAATGGAATGATGTCGATGGTGGGTATGCCAGCAGTCTCGTTCATGGGCACGTGGTCGTCCTGTGCATAGCCGCCCTCAATGGGCTGGAACAGGTGGTCGGCCTTGGCGCGTGTGGCAGCGTCCCACACCTTCACCATTACGTCGCGTGCATAGCGCATGCTTATGCCCTCGTAGGCAAATCGGGCGTCCTGTCCGCCCACCATGTCGAGCAGTATGCCGAAACGCGCCTTGTAGCCTGGCACATGCGGGTGGGCAGCCCAGTACTGTGAGCCAAGACACCAGTCGGAGCCGTCCTGCGGGGCTTGGCTTTCGGCCCAGTAGGGGGCGCCATAGTCCTCGGAGTCGAAGCAGATGAAGTCAATGCCAATGTTGGGCTTGAGCTCGCCCAGGTGGCGCGCCACTTCGAGCATTACGGCCACACCGCTTGCACCGTCGTTAGCAGCCATTACGGGCTGGTGGTGCTTGGTGGAGTCGGGGTCGGCATCGGCCCACGGACGGCTTTCCCAGTGTGTGCAGATGATGATGCGGTCGGTCAGTTCGGGGCGGTAGGCCGCAATGATGTTGTTTGACTTGAGCACTTTGCCGTCCCAAGCCTTGAGGTCGGCCTTTTGCTCTGTCACATCAAGTCCTAAAGCCTTGAATTGTGCCACGATGTAGGCGGCGCAGCGGTCGTGCGCTTCGGAGTTAGGCACGCGTGCGCCGAAACTGCACTGCTTTTCGATAGAGGCAAAAGCCGAGTCGGCGTTGAAGGTTATTTGGGTCACCGCAATGGTGTCGGTGGCCGTGTCATCGCCACTTTGCTTTTGGCTTTTGCAGCCAGCAAGGCCAGTTGTGGCTGCCAGTATGATGGCGGCCAGTGAGGCCGCAAATATCTTGTTCATGATAGCTGATACTCTGTTACTAATATGATGGTAGAGCGTAGCGCACAGCGTCATACGTAGTGTTGCGCACAGATGCTCTCAGTGTGTGGGGGTGGGGGATATGCGAGAGGCGCAGGTGTCAGCATTGTGCTTTGTCCTGGCACAGCTGCATGACACGCAGCCAGTTGCCGCCCCATACCTTTTGCAAGTCGGTAGTGGTGAGCCCTTCGGCCAGCAAGCGGCGTGTAAAGTTGATGAGTTCGGAAGCGCAGGCACAGCCAGGCACTCCGCCGTCGCCGTCAAAGTCGGTGCCGATGCCCACGTGGTCGATTCCTGCCACATCGATAAAGTGCATCAGGTGGCGCACCCCGTCGTCGATAGTGGCCGGTATGCCGTCGTCGTCAAGACGCAAGAAACCGTGGTATAGTGTGACTTGCGCCACACCGCCAGCCTTGGCCAACGCCCGCAGCTGGTCGTCGGTCAGATTGCGCGGGTGGTTGCACAGTGCGCGGCTCGAAGCGTGTGAGCAAACGATAGGGGTGGTGCTGCAGGCCAGTGCATCGTAAAAAGAGCTTTCGGCCGCGTGGCTAAGGTCGACCATGATACCTGTGCGGTTCATTTCGGCCACCACCTTGCGTCCAAAGTCCGACAGACCGCCGTGTTCGTTGGTAGAGCGGCGTGCCGAGTCGCAGATGTCGTTGTCGCCGTTGTGACAGAGCGTGATGTACACCACGCCCATTTGTGCAAATCGAGCCACATTGCCGATGTCGCGTCCCAGGGCGTAACCATTCTCAATGCCGCGCATGACGGACAGTTTGCCTTCAAGCTTGTGGCGGTACAAGTCGGCCGGTGTGCGTGCAAGTGCCACATTGGGTGCGTCAGCCACGCGTGTCTCAATCTCGTTGAGCAGTTTGACAGCCATTTGTGTGGCTTGCAGCTCCTCCTGTTCAGAGCGTCCGCCCTGCGGCAGATAAGCCACCATGGTAGTGGCATCGAGGTGTCCCTCGCGCATTTTCGGAAAGTCGACAAGCAGTTGTGGGTCGCGTCGGGTAAGTTCCACCCCTTTTTCAAAGAACATGGGCGTGTCGCAGTGCGAGTCGAGAGTGAGCACCTGCTCGTGCACCCGTTTGGCAGTGGCAAATTGTGCGGCATTGGCTACAAAATGCTCAAACAGTGGCATCATGCAGCTGTCGCCTTCGGGCCAGAAGCATTCGGGGTGCCATTGCACGCCAATGATACTCTTCATGTCGGTGCTCTCGATAGCCTCAACCACCCCGTCGGCCGAGCGTGCCGTCACCCTAAAGTGGGGGCCAGGTTCGCCCACGGCTTGGTGGTGGAAGGAGTTGACGGCAAAGCGTGTGCCCAACAGCCGTCCGACAACAGAGTCGGCCTCGGCCGTGACAAAGTGTGTGGCCACCCCGCGGTCAGCGTCTTGTGAGTGTTTGACCAGGGTAGAGTGGGGCATAGCCGTGGCAATGTCCTGCATCACAGTGCCGCCCAGTGCTGCAGCGAGCACTTGTATGCCGCGACAGATGCCCAGCATGGGCACTTGGCGGTTGTAAGCCAAGCGTGTGAGTGCCAGTTCAAAGGCATCGCGCTCGTTGTTGATGCCGTGCAGTGCCGGCACGGGGTCCTCGCCCATCAATATAGGGTTGATGTCGGCTCCACCCGAAAGCAGCAGCCCGTCGATGCGGTCAATCAGACTGATGAGCGAGGCGTCGGGCTTGCGTCGTGGCGGAATGACCACGGGGGTGCCGCCAGCAGCCTCGATAGAGCGGAAATAACCGGGGAGCAGCTTGAGCTGCCCTTCGTTAAAGTTGCCTGTAATGCCAATAACAGGCCGGTTGGCAGGCGCCGCCAGAGCCTCGGTGTTGAGTTGGTCAATGTCAATCATCATCTGCATAATGTTGTATAAGCCGCCACAAGCTGCGGTGGTGCGCTATCTTCTGCCGTGTCCAGGGCCCTTGGGAAACCACCCTTTTTCCACCCGTTGGTGTTGCTCAAATAGCTCGAGAATGGTCCATAGTGACGAAAAGCCCGTGACGCCCAGTACGGCAGCCCCCAGCACATTGCTTACAAACAGTGCTGCGGCAATGCAGCCTATTCCGGCCACGAGAAACACCCACCACGGCCTGGTGCCGCAGTAGTATTCGGTCTTGATAACGATGGGGTGGAACGCCCCTATAATAAGGAACGTGGCCAAACCAATGAGCGGGCCAGTAAGTGTCATGTGCGAGTGTGTGTTTTGTGTGAAAGCTTTAAGGGTGGTTCTAATAATTCTGAAATAGGGATTTGTGCGCTATCGGAAGTGTATTTTTGAAAGTTCGTGAGGGAGCATAGCGGGCTATGTGACCGAACAGACTTTCAAAAAGACACTTTCGAGAGCGTGCAAATCACATTTCAGAATAGTAGAACTCTAAAAACAGAATTTTTAGAATCACCCTTAAGGCGGGGCAGGGCACATCTGCTTATGTGTACTGCCCCGCCGCCAAAGTCTGTTTTTAATCCTCTTGCAGGGTAACGGGAACCGTGCGGTTGATGCTCTGCTCGAGCGAGATGAGCGTCTCTGTCGATATTACGCCGTGAATTTCCTGAATGTGGTTGTTAAGTAAGTCCATAAGGTGCTCGTTGTCGCGCGAGTAAAGCTTGACAAGCATTGTGTACGGGCCGGTGGTGAAGTTGCACTCCACAATTTCGGGAATTTTCTCCAACTGCTCGGCCACACCCTTGTACATAGAGCCGCGTTCGAGCTTGATACCTACGTAGGTGCAAGTGCTGTAGCCAATGCTCTTGGGGCACACGGTGTAGCCCGAGCCGGTGATGACACCGGCCTCGATGAGGCGTTGCACGCGTTGGTGAATAGCTGCACGCGACACACCGCACACAGCGGCCACGTCCTTAAACGGGATACGTGCGTTAACTGTAATAATCTTCAAAATCTTGAGGTCAAGCTGGTCAACCTTTTCCATGATAAGTGTAGGTTTTTTATCTTTTAGGTGTATGTGCCTACCATTCTGCCGCACCATGTAAGCCTACAAGCAGAGGTGCTGATGTCCGAAAGGTAAGCATTATGTTATAATTCGGTAGCAAAGTTAGTGCAAGATAGGCATTAAGCAAAAATAAATAGGTTATTTTCTTTCATTTTGTAATAAAAAGAGCAAAGTCGGGCGCAACAAAGTCCAGACTCCGTCAATGCGTTGCCTATACAAGTGGCGCAAAAAAGTGATGAAGTTAGAATATTGTGGTGTTTCTATGAAATTTGCTGTTAACGCGGAGAACATAAGAACAAAAGTGCTGCAAAGGTAGCACTAAGGCATTGCACCCAACAAAGAAAGTGTACAACTTGTACACAAATATTTGCCCCCTCCCCGTCAGCCCTCTTGTAAAAGAGAGTGTGTGCTTTTGCTGCCATCTTACACTTTTCGTACGTAACTGGTTGATAAACATATGTTTCGAGAGTGTAAGATAAGTTCAAAGTATCATACACACCCTGCATACATCTTACACATCACACCCCGTTGTCGCGCAGTCGGTTTGGACGTATGCGGTGGGTTGTACGCCACAGGGAGGTAGAACAATCTGTTGGAGCAACAGACTTTTCTGTTCCCCTATGCTGTGATACTATTCTCCCGTGCTTGTGCCGTGTGGCAGCGTGTGGGGTGTGTAGGTTGCGTGTAAGTGAAAGTTGTAACATCTTACACTAATTAAAGTGTTGATAGTCAATGAGCTGCGACGCGTTAGTGTAAGATGTAAGATACTCGGCAAGTAAAGTTTTTGTAGTATTGTAATGGTCCCGTAAGCATTAAACGCAAGCAAAAAACGCAAGCACAAAACGCAAGCACTAATGGGGGCGACGCGTCCCGCGTCGGGCATTAAGGAAAAGACTCACTGATAGGTGTGATTTAGTGCTATCAGTGAGTCTTTATTTGGTGCGTGGATATGGCATTTTTCCGACGCAAGACGCGTCGCCCCCATTAGAGGTAGCGTTTGTGGGTTGTGCAGGTTGCGTGCGTAGCGTTACTTGATTTTAGCCGTTTGCGGGTTGCGCAGCCCGCGTGCTCCAGTAAGGAACGCCTTAGCTGTACCAAAGTTCAGGTTCATGTCGAGTCGCACCGGCAGGTGGTTCTTGTCGTCGGTAATGTAAAAGGTAACGATATCCTTTTCCTTGCCATTCTCCTTTTCAACGAACGAGAACACGAGGCAGCGGTATTTGGTGTTGCTGTTCTCCATTTTGAAAGTCTTCTTGCCGCGATAGACGATGCTCTTCCACTCGCAGGTGCGTCCGTCAGCCATTAAAAAGTTGATGCGGTGTCCCACCTTCATGCCTTCGGCCGAGAACGAGCGTGCGCGCATCAGCATCGAAATCATGTCAAAGGCGCAGTATTTGCTCGAGTGACTTGAGTGGCTGGCCGGGTTGTGGTCGCGCTGATAGCGCATCTTCACGTTACATTTGCCTTTGGGGTAAGAGTACCACACCTCGTTTTTGCGGTAAGTTTTACCCTCGAAAGCCTTTTTCACGTAATACTTCGGCACGAGGTCGAGCCCGGTGTATGCCATCAGCGTGTCGCGCATCACAAATATCTTGTCAGCCTTTTTCGAGCCGCGTGTTATCAGATACGTGCGCAAGGCCGGGTGCCCCCCGTAGGTAGTCTGCGTGGTGTTCATTGAGGCCACGCCCACCTTTATCCACACAAATTTCCAGTTAAAGTACAAGTCGTAGATAAGTGTTTCGCCGCTTTTGAATGCCGTGTTGTTCGACGAGCATTGCGCGCTGGCCTGTAGTCCCGACACGACTAACAGCAGCAGTAGCATGAGTTTCTTAATCATAGTTCATAATGGTGTTTAGGTCTGGTTTGTAATGAAATAGAGTAGGGCAGGGGCTTGCTGCGGTCGTTTCACAGTACGCACCACAGTCCGCTTGCCCGTTTGCTATAATAGTGTGGCGTCATCACCCGCCTCGCTTTTTGCGTTCGCGTTCAGCG
>ERZ856578.5623-NODE-5623-length-15064-cov-7.688196_pt1 | contig 15064 bp, 10 predicted proteins | sample MGYA00514384_ERZ856578 | MGnify/ENA primary metagenome ERZ856578 (study PRJEB29103, sample SAMN06111958) | human gut metagenome | biome: human gut; feature: ankylosing spondylitis patient; material: healthy_person | host: Homo sapiens | place: China:Hangzhou...
ATTGATAATTGCCTGTATAATAATTCGACAAAATTCGACATCATTGTCTAATTATTCAACAAATTTTCTTAGCCTGCTAACTGACTTTTATAGTTGGTAAGAATTAGAATCATTTAACGTCAAACTCTCCGGATGATAGGATGTTTCATTTGATAGTTGCAATGATTATTACTATGATATTCATAGACAATCAGGTTCTCCATCCGTCAATTGGCATTTCCCTTTAATTTCTCAGTGTGCAAGTTCAAAGAATGTGATTTTTTCACGATTTAATAGTATGATTTTTTAATTAAATGCGCATTTTATGCTGTTAGATCTGTAATGTATATTCAGAAGATATCGACGTTAAAGATTTAGAAAAATATTTCTTGGCTTCATCTCAGGGGCAAGCCCCCAGGTTTTCGCCTAAAAATTTTATAACTCATAATGATTAGAATGAATGTGCAGCCCCCATTGCTGCAGCGTTGTAGTAGGATGCTCAATTTCAAAGTTATGCTGAAAATCTGTCACCTCATAGGACTGACATTTCTTTTCAATTTCATATTCATCCATAAAAAAAGCCCCTTTCCTCTAAATTTGTATTTTATCACCCATATTGGGACTATTATACAAATTTTCGAAGAAAAAGGCAAATTTTTTTAAGTTTTAAACACCATTTAGCATTCGCATAGTAACTTCTTATGTAAACTGTTCTGTAAGCGTAACTGCCTCAATCCGGCACGCTTTTTTATCATCCATTTTTGGCCATTCCTGCAGGTAGATATGATCACCCTCATGCAACGGATGAAGTACTGCTGTGATTTTTGTCGGGAAGTCAAAATATCCCAAACTAAAGAGTGCCTTCTGACCTGTATAGAAATAATCGTTTACCTTTCTGCCATTTACAAAAAATTCCATGCTTTCACATGCATAATCAAAGGAAAGAATGCAATCATAGCCTTCCTTACGGCCTTCCTCATTTTCCCTTGCATACTGCACGCTGATCTCATAGATCTTTTCGTCACCCTTTAATGTTTCTGGCTGACCGCAGCTGTTTACAAGCTTACCAGAAAACTCCTCTGGTGCCTGAGCAGACTGCGCAAAGGAAACGCTCGTCTGTACATTTGCATTATTCTTTGCCTGGCTTCTCTTATAAACTGTAAGCTCACCCTCGCTTGCAATCTCCTTAAAATCTGCCGGCAGTACATCCTTTGAAAGCTTTGGGAATGTACGAATAATTGTCTCCTCACCGCCAACCACACGAAGAGCACCATTCTCTTCCCATACAAAATCATCTGATAATACAAGATATTCCTGCTGATCCTTTAATGTAACTCTTGCTGCTGACAATGCGTCTGCACGGCTAAGATGCATAACCTTCGCAGGTGTGCCATCCCAAGTAAACTGTGGATCTTTATCGCCATAAAATACATAGACATTCTCACCGTCGACAGTCAGTTTACACAGAGGAGTTGCAAGAGCACTTACAAGAAGATGCTCGCCAAGCTTCATATTATATGGATAAAATGCATAATCACCAGACTCGATATCGGTTGCAGGGAAAACAACAGGTGCTCCAGCAGTCTTTCCTTCTAACACAACACCCTTATGAGCATCCATTGTGAGACGTCTCTGATAGTTGTTTACAAAGATATAGCCATGGCTATCGTCGTGACGAATGGACATGCGAAGAGTATGCGTGTCACCCGGCTTTACAAATTCTGGATCAATATCGGCTGGAAGCACTGCCAAATCACCACCAAAATCCTGTAAAAAGTAAGCAAGCAGGCGAATCTCACGGTAGGTTTCTGAGATCGTTCCAAACTGGCGAATCGGCGCATTGAAATCATAATTGATCTCTGGTAAATCATTTGTATAACCACTCTCGCGGCTCTCATGAAGAGTTGTCAACTTTCCATCTGGATTGCTGCCGCCATGATACATATAGTAGCCGAGAAGACCAACACCGCTTCCAAGCTTTGTAAGAGACATGGCACCGATATCCGTTCCTGTTGCAATTGGACGTCTGTGCTTTGTCACCTGCACGCCACCGCCAAGCTCTGCTGTCAGATACGGGAAATCATCCTGATTGAAGGTGACGGTCTCATCGACATGGTGATCGCTTGCAATCAGCGAATCGTTTCGAATATGGCTAAATACATAGTTGGAGTTTGGCTCAATCTCAGTAATTCTCTGATCCCATGGTGCCTCGCAGTAACCGCCCATAACAGGAAGAAGACCGCCTGTCACAGCGCCGCCCCAACCAGTTGCCGTGTAAAGTGACAGATCAAATCCAATCTCTCTTGCCATAGCGGCGAGGGTACGCATATGCTGTTCCCCCTTTTCTCCACGATAGCCACCGACATGGCCGTACTCATTTTCAATCTGGGTTCCGATTACTGGGCCACCATCCTTGCACAGATACCCTTTTACCTGCTCGTAAACTTGCTCCCAATAGCGTCTCACATAGGAAAGATAAGCCGGATCATCGCTTCTTAGATCAATTGCATCAGACTTATTTTGAAGCCAATCTGGGAATCCTCCGTTTCTTGCCTCTCCGTGTACCCACGGACCAACTCGAAGAAATACGGAGATTCCAACCTTCTTTGCCGCCTCTAAAAAGCCACGCAGATTGCGGTTTCCGGTAAAATCAAACTTTCCTTCCTCTTCCTCGTGATGAATCCAAATCACATAGACAGACGCAATGGAAAGGCCGCCTGCCTTCATCTTTCGAAGTGACTCTTCCCACAAATCGGCGCGATAGCGACTAAAATGGATCTCACCCATCACTGGAAACCATGGCTTATCATCCTTTGTCAGATATTTTTTTGTAAAGCTGTAGGTTGTGCTCATACAAATCTTCCTCTCTTTCTGAAAGCCATAGGGACAGGGCAAGTGGCCCTAAAGTGCCACTTCTCCCCGTCCCCATGGCTTTCTCTCACTATCGTTACTATACTATCAGTTTGAGAAAATTTCATTATTTCTTATTGCGGTTGTGTTTGTAAATATTGCTCTATTGTCCACAAGAGTTCTATTAATTTTTTTAATTATATAGTACTGTTTATTTTTGCTCAATGACAGCAGTTTTCGTTCCCAGACTTGCATCCTTTCCTGCACCAGATACAGTGAGTTTTAGCTTTCCTGTCGTCTGACCAGCTCGGATGATCGCATAAGCCATTCCATTAAATGCATGACGCCCCTTAGTTTCCTTCCACTGCTCATGACACGCTGGATCACCATTGTCAATTCCGATGATCTCGCCGTCACCTTCTAATGCGAAATCAAGCTGTGGGCTTGCATCCAAAACAATACGTCCTTTACTATCTACAATACGAATTTCAGCCTGCACAACACTTCTTCCATCGGCATCTACACTTGTCTTATCAACTGTAAGCTTAATTGCTGCTGCCTCACCCGTTGTTTCTACATTATAACGGCATACTTCTTTTCCATCATGGTATCCGACTACCTCAATTTTTCCAGGCTCATATGGAACATCCCAGCTCAAAAACAGATCATCTGTATTGGCTGGTCTGCGATAACGATCAAAATGACCATAGCGTTCAGTCATTCCATAACATGGAAATCCCTTTGACTTCACACCAAAAGAGCGACCATTTACAAAAAGCTCAGCATCCTCGCAGTTCGTATAACAGATGACAGGCAACACCGTTCCCTTTTCCAGTTTTAAATTCCAATGCGGACACAGATATGCAAATTTTTCATTCTGATTCCATACACTTTTATAAAAATAGAATGCATCTTTTTCAAAACCACACGTATCCAGACAACCACAGCCTGCTGAACGCTGCGGCCAGTTTGCTTCACCTAGATAATCAATTCCTGTCCACATATAATCACCAGCAACAAAATCATGAACCATCGTATAACGAAGCAGCTTACCTACTGTCACTGCCGCTGTATAATATGGCTTGTTCCAGAAGGAGCCAGGATCCACCTCAAAGTTGTAGTCGCTTCGAATATACCCGGCTGATGGATTTTCTGTTCCGATCACGCAGCGATCCAAATGCTCCTCGCGGTCAGCATCGTACAAAAGCTCAGCACGCTCTCTCCATCTGCCTACATAATTGTAGCCGACTACATCTATTTTATCCATAAATGCATCACGAGCCGAATATGGTTCTGCCGCAATCTGATCATGCGCAAGTGTCACCTTTCTGGTAGGATCAATGGTATGACAGTAGCCGCTCAATTCGACTGCAAGCTCCTCGCCGCCTACTACGACCTCCTCTGGAATCTCATTTCCAATGCTCCAAAGCACGATGCCAGGATGATTACGATCTCGATACAGCATTGTCTTTAAATCCCATTCATGACATGCATCAAAATACATAGAATATCCATGACTTTCATGAGTATTTGATCCAATTTCCTTTGCCTTCATCAAACGCCACTCATCAAATGCTTCGTCCATAACATAAAATCCAAGCTCATCACAAAGATCAAGAAGTGCTTCATCTGGCGGATTGTGTGAACAGCGTACAGAATTAACGCCCATATCCTTTAGCTTTTCGAGGCGACGTCTCCAAATTTCTGGCGGCACTGCAGCACCGACACATCCTCCATCATGATGCAGACAAACACCATTTAGCTTTACATGCTTTCCATTAATTAAAAATCCCTTCTTTGCATCAAATTTGATATTGCGAAATCCTACTTTATCAGTGCGCTCATCAATTACAGTGTCATTTTTCTTTAAAATGGTTGTAAGCTCATACAAATACGGTGTTTCATGATCCCAAAGTACTGGATTTTCAACTTGAATAGACAGTGACGTCTGCAATTGACAAAGTGTCTTCGGCACATCTTCATCCATTCCAGATAAAATAGCTGCATCTAAATCAGCTTCCATCCAATCATTTTTCAGTTCAATATTCTTTTTTGCTATCTCTGCTCCATCATTATCCTTTAATACAAAATTCAAACTTAATGAATCATCATTTTTCATACATTCTGACGTATGAAGCGTTGTGCTGATATTAAGATTTCCTTCATCTGTTGTCAAATACATACCGTAGCGAGCAATGTGGATCGGATGACGCTTTTCTAACCACACATCTCTTGTAATACCTGAACCAGAATACCATCGTGAACCTGGCTGCATGGAGTTGTCCACACGAACAAGAATCTCATTTTCTCCTTCATGCACAAGTGCAGTGATATCCACCTCAAATGGGGTATAACCATAGATATGACCACCTGCATAAGTGCCGTTTACAAAGACACTGCTCTTCATGTAAACGCCCTCAAAATACAAAATAATCTGTCTGCTTTTAATATCGTTCTCTGAAATGGTGATTGTTCTTTGATACCAGCCGATTCCAGCTTTCGCATAACCTCCTGATCCACATGTATCTGATTCTGGATCAAACGGATAATCTGTACTCCAATCATGCGGCAGCGTTACGGCGCGAAAACCCTCAGATGGTGCTGTTTCCTCTTTTTCATTTCTATCGTCCAGGCAGAATGTCCACCCTGTATGTAATCTATATTTTTCCATATTCCTAACCATTACCTCTCTAAATTTAAATCTTTATATGATACCAGGGTCAAAAGCTCCAAAAGCCGTTCGTGCTTGCACGATTAGGTTTTTGAGCTTGGACCCCGCAAAAACATGAGGATGCAGCGATTTTCAAGGAAAATCAGCGAATCCGAATGTTTTTAGAATTGCGAAAGTTGCAGGGGGGGCGGAGCAATTCGTGGGTATCAGTTGGGGGCAAAATACCTTTTGACCCCAACATCATTTTATTTATATCGCAAACATAACTATCAAGTAAACTGTTCTGTAAGCGTAACCGCCTCTATCCGGCATGCTTTTTTATCATCCATTTTTGGCCATTCCTGCAGGTAGATATGATCACCCTCATGCAGCGGATGAAGTACTGCTGTGATTTTTGTCGGGAAGTCAAAATATCCCAAACTAAAGAGTGCCTTCTGACCTGTATAGAAATAATCGTTTACCTTTCTGCCATTTACAAAAAATTCCATGCTTTCACATGCATAATCAAAGGAAAGAATGCAATCATAGCCTTCCTTACGGCCTTCCTCATTTTCCCTTGCATACTGCACGCTGATCTCATAGATCTTTTCGTCACCCTTTAATGTTTCTGGCTGACCGCAGCTGTTTACAAGCTTACCAGAAAACTCCTCTGGTGCCTGAGCAGACTGCGCAAAGGAAACGCTCGTCTGTACATTTGCATTATTCTTTGCCTGGCTTCTCTTATAAACTGTAAACTCACCCTCGCCTGCAATCTCCTTAAAATCTGCCGGAAGTACATCTTTTGAAAGCTTTGGGAATGTACGAATAATTGTCTCCTCACCGCCAACCACACGAAGAGTACCGCTCTCTTCCCACACAAAATTATCTGATAATACAAGATATTCCTGATGATCCTTTAATGTAACTCTTGCTGCTGACAATGCGTCTGCACGGCTAAGATGCATAACCTTCGCAGGTGTGCCATCCCAAGTAAACTGTGGATCTTTATCGCCATAAAATACATAGACATTCTCACCGTCGACAGTCAGTTTACACAGAGGAGTTGCAAGAGCACTTACAAGAAGATGCTCGCCAAGCTTCATATTATATGGATAAAATGCATACTCGCCTGATGCAATATCTGTTTTAGGAAAACGCACTGGCTCACCTTTTGTTTTTCCTTCAAGCACAACTTCTTTATGATCATCCATTGTCAATCGTCTCTGATAGTTATTAACAAATACATAGCCATGTGTATCATCATGACGAACTGACACACGAAGAGTATGTGTATCTCCCGGCTTGACAAATTCCGGATCAATATCAGCTGACAAAGCAGCTAAATCAGCACCAAAGTCCTGCAAAAAGTATGCAAGCAGACGAATTTCACGGTAATTATCAGAAATCGTTCCGTACTGACGAATCGGCGCATTAAAATCGTAGTTGATCTCTGGAAGATCATTTAAATATCCTGTCGCACGGCTCTCCTGAAGTGTGGAAAGCTTGCTGTCTGGATTGCTGCCGCCATGATACATGTAGTAACCCAGCAGTCCAACACCGCTTCCAAGCTTTGTAAGTGACATCGCACCAACATCATTTCCTGAAACAATAGGACGTCTGTGCTTTGTCACCTGCAAACCGCCGCCAAGCTCTGCTGTAAGATACGGAAAATCATCCTGATTGAATGTAACTGTATCGTCCACATGATGATCACTTGCAATCAGTGCATCGTTTCTTATATGACTAAATACATAATTTGAGTTTGGCTCAATCTCAGTAATACGCTGATCCCAAGGTGCTTCGCAGTAGCCGCCCATTACAGGAAGAAGTCCTCCAGTCGCAGCACCGCCCCAGCCTGTTGCCGTGCAAAGCGGCAGATCAAAGCCAATCTCTCTTGCCATTGCTGTAAGTGTGCGCATATGCTGCTCACCCTTTTCTCCATTATATCCGCCAACATGACCATACTCATTTTCAATCTGCATGCCAATCACCGGGCCGCCATCCTGATACAAAAAACCTTTTGCCTGCTCATAGACCTTCTCCCAAAGACGTCTCACGTATGCAAGATAAGCAGGGTCATTGCTTCTTAAATCAATTTCATCCTGCTTTTTTTGCAGCCAGTCCGGAAATCCTCCGTTTCTTGCCTCTCCATGTACCCACGGACCAAGGCGAAGAAATACAGAAATTCCCACTTTCTTTGCTGCTTCCAAAAAATCATGAATATTTCTATTTCCTGTAAAATCGAATTTTCCTTCCTCTTCCTCATGATGAATCCAAATGACATAAACGGATGCAATCGACAAGCCGCCTGCTTTCATTTTACGAAGAGATTCTTCCCATAAATCTGCACGATAACGGCTAAAATGAATCTCACCCATCACCGGAAACCACGGCTTTCCATCTTTCGTCAGATATTTATTTGTAAAACCATACGTTGTGCTCATGTTTTCTTTCCTCTCTGTCTTCTATTATTCGTCTTTATATCTATCTTCATCAATCTTCCTTGTACAGCAAAAATCTTCTAACCATACCATAGACTGGAGGTGCACTGATCGTAAGTCCTGCTGTAAGTGTATCTCCTTCTTCAATTGAAAAATTGATTTTGCTTTCTTGCCACTCCTTTGTAGGATGAATCACAGCCTGAAACAGCTCACTGCTTTGAGTGTTAGCGTCCTTTGTTTTTTCTGCAAACAAATGAACCTCTACACCAGTAGTATCAGTTCCAGAATACTGCGCCTTCAATACATATCGTCCTGGTGCCAGATTTTTCTTTTTCTGGCTGATATGAAATGTAAAGTTTTTTACACCCTCTACACGCACTGCATTGACAGGCGGCGCTGGAAATGGATCTTCAAATTCTGGATACAGCTGTACATTTACTCCATCCTCACTGCTGCTTGTCTCCCACTGCGTCAGGCCATCATCCCAATTTGCATCTGCAAAAAGATTCTTCTCGCTCATCAGCTTCTCTACAACCTCAATCTCCTGAACTACAGGTTTTGTCCACTCATCATCCAATTCATCAAACCCATCGAATCCATCAATTATGCCCTTTACAAAAATCGTGCCGATTTCATCAGCCTTAACTGCCCCTGCATTTTCCCATTTGACCTTGTGACTTTGAATGTTTCCATCGCGGTAAAGCACTTTTACTTCTTCCGGAAGCTGTACATTTTGGTGTACCTGTACTGTAAGCCGCTGCGGTTTGTAAATCTTTGCTGGAAGTTCTGGCTTTGCATCACCTCTTACAAATTCAAAGGAATGAATTGCCTCCATTGCCTGTCCGCGCTCATCAAGTATTCCCATATTTTCTGCCCATCCGCCTTCATCGCCGCGCGGAATGCACAGTGGTTCCCAATAGTAAATTCCTCTTCCCATTTTATCAGGAAGAGATGCCATGATTGTATTGTCCATATCAAGCACCATACGCTGTCCCAATGGCGATGCCGCAAAGCCTGCAATCTTTTCCTGAGCTTCATCAATAAAGCCATTTTTGCTCTTTCGCCATGCATGCGCAGTCTCGGCAAGAATAATCGGCTTTTTAAAATCCTGTATCAGCTTTTTAGTTGTTTCCTTCAAATCGTTAAATGTACCATGCCAAAATGGATAATATGACAGACCGATCACATCAAAGTCAGAAAGCCCTGCTTCAAATGCACGATCAAACCAATCTTTTAAGTAAAAATAGCGGCCGCCCTGATCAAGATGAATCATAATAAGAAGCTCTTTGCCTCCAATTTCTCTGGCCGCCCTGATTCCGGCATTCACTAAACGTACCATTGATACATAATCTGGCAGTTCTCCATCTGGGAAAAGAAGACCGCTTCGAATCTCATTTCCAATCTGAACCATATCTGGCATTGCGCCAGCTTCCTTTAACGCGCACAGCACCTTTTTTGTGTACGTATACACAGCTTCTTCAAGTTCTGTCCCATGAAGATTTTCCCATGCCATTGGCTTTCTCTGCTTACCTGGATCTGCCCACCAGTCTGAGTAATGAAAATCAAGCAGGAAATCAAAGCCCTCCTGTTTGATCTTTTTTGCCATCGCAATCGTCCGCTCTAAGCTGCAGTATCCACCAGACTCCGGCACATTTTCAGGTGTATGCCAGATGCGAAGACGCATTGCGTTAACACCATGTTTTTTTGCAAGCTCAAGTGGATCAGTCGGTGTGCCATCCAGATCGTATGTCTTCATTCCTTTTTCCATATACTCCTGCAAAAACGAAATATCCATTCCCTTATAATAATCAAGCATCTTAAAACGTCCTTCCTGCTGACTTTCGAAGTAATATCTCATAGTCCAGCATAGTTTTTTTGTTATAAATTTCTCCCTTTAGGCAATGAATCATCTGCTTTCCGATTGTAATGCCCTGCTGTCTCGCTAAAATGTTGACCGCCGTAACCGCTGGAGTGAAGCAGTCCAGCGTAGCACCATTGTAAAGGGCAGCAATTCCAATATCAAGTGGGATTCGATACCCTTCCGCCTGAAGCCTTGACATCATTCGACTGCAAATAACATCATCTCCACATATCACACACTCTACCTTGTTACTCATAACATCATGAATTATATTATCCATCAGTCCCATCCACTTAAAATTACGAATACACAGCTGCTGTTCCCGTGCAAGTCCATAACGGTCAATTGCCTGATAAAAACCATCAATTCGTTCATGATTAACACGATAAGTTGATTCTCCCAAAATCAACGCAAACTTTTTATAACCACAATCAATTAGCATAGATGTCATGCGGTGCGCTGCCTCATTATTATCGCTGTCAACTTGAATTACATTTTCATCTGCACAGCTTCCTGTAAGCCCAACTGGGATGCCTTGCTTTGTAAGATATTCCAGTGTCAAATCCTCGTCATAGCTTCGCATTAAAATCATCCCATCTACTTTGTGATCCTCTACAAGCTGCTTGGCTCCTGAATAATCTGTCGCTGTTCCCGTCGTGATAATCACATTATAATTTTCTGATGCAGCTGCTTCACTGATTCCAAGAAGACACTCCTGAAAAAAGGGAATACTAGCCGTATACGCATCTGCTGGGATCACAACGCCGATATTCCCTGTTTTCACCAATTTCTTCTCGTCATTCGCCTTCTTTTCTCCATATTGGTTCGACAAATTATCTTGCGCTGCGACATAAGCCTGAATACGTTCTATAGTAGCTTTTCCGATTCTTCCTTTTCCTGACAATGCTCTAGATACAGTACTCTTTGATACACCAAGCTCATTCGCAATCTCTTCTATTGTCATTTTCCTTATCTCCTTTTCCCAACTTTTTCTAAAAAGAAAGCGGGAAGGGCTGTCAGCTTTGCAGTCCTTCCCGCCTTAATCGCTGTCAGATTACTCTGCCTTTGCTGCGATAAATTCTTCCTTCTGTCTCTCTAACTCATCAAGCACATCCTGAATACCAGCGCTCTCAAGTGCTGCTCTAAACTGCTCAATTGTTGCGTCTACATCATCTACAAGTCCGTTTACAAGCGGATTGTAATAGGTTTCGATGTTTGCCTCTACTGCTGCCACCTGAGACGCTACATTAGTGTTATCAAATGTGAAGCCTTCCAGAACGTGAGATGGCTTAATGTTTGCTTCCCACTCAGCCTTCATCTCATCATACTTGTCATCCAGTGCAGTTCTGTCTTCAATATACTCAGTTCTTGTAAGATCTGCATTGTTCCAACCCCAGTTACAGTTGCTGCTTACGCCATAGCCAGACTCGTCAATTACCTTATACTGATCATCACCAACTGCCTCCCAGTGCTTGCCCTCAATACCAAGCATTGCCAGATCATAAACCTCTGGGTTGGTGTAGAACTCATTAAGAACCATGAGTGCTCTTTCCTTCTTTTTGCTTGCTGCATTGATCGCAACACCGTTGTTGATGTACGGCTGTACCTTCTTTGGCAGATCAGAAACAGGATCAACAAGTGTTACGTTCCAGTCTGGGTTCTCCTTATTTGCCTGCTTTGCGTAGGTCAGGCAGCTTCCTAAGTTCCATACCATAGATGCAGTTCTTCCTGTTAACAGACCAGTCTGTCTTTCATCACTAGAATTTAATACATCAGATGACCATGCACCCATATCTGCTAACTCTTTCATTTGCTTGCAGTAATCAGCAAATCCATCCCAGTCAAGGATATAATACAAATCAGTATCCTCTGGATCCTGTGTATTGTAAAGAACAAGCTCACCACCCTTTGGAGCACCGCCCAAAGTAGAAAGTCCCTTTTCCTGGAAATACTGATACCATGGGCCACCCTGGCTTGCATACATGCCATTCTCAGCACAAGCCTTAAAGAATGCCATTAAGCTGTCCCAATCCTTGATCTCATCAATGCCATACTCTTCCATCAAGTCGCCGCGAACTGCCAGAACATCCTGTCCAAACTCGTTTGAATAATTTGGGACCATATAAACTTTGCCGTCAATTTTTGCCTGATCCCATGCCATTTCTGGAACAACATCCCAAATGCCAGGTGCATAAGTCTGAATATCTTCCTCTGTAAGCTCAGAAAATCCGCCAAGTGCAACAGTCTGCTCATAGTGACCCCAGCTTGAAGCTGTAAAGATTAAATCAAAATCCTCTCCGCCTGAGAATAACAGAGAATACTTAGTATCATGCTCGCCCCAGGATAAGAAATCAACGGATAAAGTACAGTTTAACTTTTCCTCAAGAATCTCATTGATCTTTCCATATACCTCATCAAAATCTGGTGTTCTATCACCAATCAGGTACATCTTTAATTCCATTGGCTCGGATGTATCTACATCAGATGCCCAGATATTGGTGGACTCTTCCTCTGCTGCTGCCGGAACTGCCATTCCAGCCATCATTCCAACTGCCATAGCTGCGCTTAACAGCTTCGCTGCGTTTCTCTTTGCTCTTCTCATAATAAGCCTCCTTAATTTTGTTTGATTTTATTTGATATTGTTTGGTTTTACTTTTTATAAACTTCATCAGCCCTTTACTGCACCAATTGTAATACCCTGTACAAAATATCTCTGTACAAGCGGATATGCCAAAACGATTGGTCCTGTAACAACGATAGTCAGTGCCATCTTTAATGTCTGCGTTGGCAGAGATACGGCACTTACAACGTCACCACTGACGTTTCCGTTTGCCAAAAGCTTTTTATAAGCCTCAATTCCGTTTATCTTCTGATATAAGAAATATTGAAGCGGATACATCTCTTCTTTCTTAATATAAAGCATTGCATTGTACCAATCGTTCCAATATGCCAGTGCAATGAAAAGTCCAACTGTCGCTAATGCCGGCTTAATAAGTGGCATTACAATCTGGAATAACGTGCGGTATTCACTGCACCCATCAATCTTTGCTGCATCAATCAAAGACTCTGGAAGAGCCATAATATAACTCTTCATAATGAGCAAATTATAAACAGAGAACATAAGCGGCAATAGCAATGCCAGATAATTGTCCCTTAATCCGAGAGTGTTGGTCATCAAAATGTAATATGGTACCAAACCACCAGAGAATAATGTTGTAAAGTAGAAGAAGAATGAAAACTTGTTTCTCCACTCAAAATCTTTTCTTGCCAGTGCATATGCAGTCATCGTTTGAAGCAAAAGACCTACAACAGTACCAACAGCAGTCAGACCGATTGTGGTTGCATATGCTCTGAAGACGACTGATGGATCACGAAACACCGTCTTATATGCATCTAAGGAAAAATCCTGCGGCAGAAGGCTGAATCCGTTTTTGTTGATCGCTGCCTCAGATGAAAAGGATCCTGAAACGATCATGATAAATGGAATCAGACACAGGATTGCCACAATACCCGTAAAGGCGTACGCCACAATATTAAGTGAAATGATATCCTTGCCATGTCTAATCTTGCCGGCTTTTGTTTTTGAACTCATTGTACGCATCCCCCTTTAGAATAATGTGTAATCCTTGTCGTACTTACTTACAAGCCAGTTTACAATTACAATTGTGACAAAGCAAAGTACCGACTGATATAAGCCGATTGCGGCTGACATACCGAAATCCTGACTGCTGATCAATGCACGGAAGGTCAGCGTATCAATAACGTCTGTCTTGTTGTACAAAAGACCATTGTTTCCTACTAAATTGTAGAATAAATCGAAGTTGCCCTTGAAGATACCTCCTACAGAAAGCAAAAGCAAAATAATGGTGGTAGGCATGATCATCGGAATGGTGATCTTGCGGATTCGCTGCCATACGTTTGCACCGTCGATTGCGGCTGCCTCATAAACTGATGTATCAATTCCCATAATTGCTGCCAGATACATAACTGATCCGTATCCAATGTTCTTCCATACATTAAAGAATACGAGGATAAATGGCCAATACTCAGGCTTTGTATAGAAGGAAATCTTCTTACCTCCAGCAGATGTAATCATACGATTCATAAATCCATAATCAGAACTAAAAATGTTGAAGGCCATAACGCCTACAATAACCCATGAAATGAAATATGGAAGGAACATAAGCGACTGTGTGATCTTGCGGTAATGTTTGTTATGAATCTCCGTTAAGAAAATTGCGACCGCGATCTGCATGATCGTATTTACAGCAATAAAAACAATATTATACAATACCGTATTTTTCGTTACCAGCCATGCCTGACCAGATTTAAAAAAGAAATCGAAATTTTTAAATCCGTTCCATGCACTTCCCCAGATACCGCCGGCATAAGTGTACTTCTTAAATGCCAGAACAACACCCGCCATTGGATAATACGCAAAAACCAATGTATAGATTACTGCTGGTGCCAGCATAATCAAAAACTGACGATAACGGTACACTTTTTTGAAGAAAGCCTTAGGACCTCTTGGTTTTTTCACCACTTCATTATTCATTGCTTTCCATTCCTTTCTGTTGCGCATTTTATTGCGCACTTTTTGTTTCCTCATTGACGTTTTTACCAATGTTTTATGATAGTTACATTATACTTTTTAGCTTTTTAACTGTCAATTTTCATCCTGCATAATATACCCAACGTATTTCATACTTTTTTCACAATTTTTGAGCACAATAATGCGCAATAATAGTTTTTTAGTGTTGCGCACGCTCTTTGTTTTTTATTTTCTTAACACTCTTGCACAAAAATTTATTTTTAGATATACTATTTGAACACAGCAGCAAAGCGAACTTCAGCTGTTCGCTTTACATAGTTTTTTAATATTTCTTATAGAAGGGAGTTTTTCATGAACCGTAAGAAAAAATATGCATCTGTCATAATCCCCGCTGTCTCACTTTTTCTTTTACTGTTTCTCTTTTTGCTCAGCGGTCTAATCTCTCTTGGGCAGCAGCTTAATTCTGTCAGTCCCATTCTTGCCTGGCCGTACGGACTAATTGTTCTTGCCTGTTTGGGTGCAGGTATTATATGGCCTATCTTAAGTGTTTGGAGGCGCCCAATCTTTTCGATGTATATGCTTCGTTACCGTGATGGACGTGCCCGCTTCTACTGGTGCCGCAAGCTTACCGATAACTTAAAGAAAAACACAGAGCTTACAAATGAAGAAACGGCACAGCTTGAGGATTTCTTGAATCAAGGCAATCAGGCTGATGATCTTTTGATTGACTT
>ERZ856578.5626-NODE-5626-length-15049-cov-3.943428_pt1 | contig 15049 bp, 12 predicted proteins | sample MGYA00514384_ERZ856578 | MGnify/ENA primary metagenome ERZ856578 (study PRJEB29103, sample SAMN06111958) | human gut metagenome | biome: human gut; feature: ankylosing spondylitis patient; material: healthy_person | host: Homo sapiens | place: China:Hangzhou...
CGCGGCTCTGGTGGTTCGCGGCGCTGCTGGGCATTGCCGGCAGCTGTCTGGCGGCCGCGCCCGGCTCGGCGGGAGCTTTTTTCAGTTGAAGGGACTGCTGGGCGACTTCGTACCACCGGAACGCAGGTGGCATAGCTGTCAGCCTCTCTACATGTCTCCGATGGGCTGGTACGTGATGTGTTGTCTTGTTCTGAAATAATAAAACACCATCACAGCAACCGGACAGATTTTCTTCCATTGCTTTCCGCTTGAGCTAGGGACTATCTGCGGTACAGTGGACGAACGGCTTGGGCACCTGGATTCTGTCAGTCTCATAATGCTTGTCCCGCTCTCTGACGCCGCTCGTGTCCACACCGGGCTACCTCGGATTGCCGACGATCCGTTTTCTCGCCCTGTCAGAAGGTTGGAGCTACCTCTCTTCGCTTCAGCGTTGGTCTTTGAGCTGTATGATAAAATTATGCTCCTTTCTCAAGGGCAGTGATTGTTTATTTCACTGCCTCTCGTGAAGGGAGCATGTCAAATCCGTCCTTAAAATGACTAGAGCGTGTTCACGCTAAATTGCATCTACAATCATAGCAAAGTAGATGAATCCACAGAACAGCATGTCAAGCTTATCGTAACGGGTAAATATTTTCCGAAATCGCTTAAGACGCAGGAAATATCGCTCTATCTCATTGCGTTGCTTATATCTCTCCTTATCATACTCTCTTGGATCTGTGCGGTTCGATTTTGGAGGAACAACCGGAGAATACCCCTTCTCCACCGCTTTTCTCCGTATATTCTCTCCCTCGTAAGCTTTGTCTATCAGGATGTATTTTTGCTCTGGGACTCTTATGATCTTGTCAAGCAGAGCTAGCCCTTCCGGCGAGTCATGGGCTTCTCCCCCGGAGAGCGCGAAGCTGACAGCCGATCTGTCAGTTGCGGTGACCATATGAATCTTCGTTGTGAGCCCGCCTCTTGATCTTCCAATGGCCTGTTTCCCTCTTTTTTTAAAGCGCCTGTCCCGTTGGGATGAACCTTTACCGATGTGCTGTCCAAGCAGATCGCCTCGACCTTTATGCGAATAATGTTCTCTACTTGCAACGCTTCAAACAGGCGCTGTAAAACGCCGTTTTTGCTCCACCTGTTCATGCGTACATAAATCGTATGCCAGTTTCCATAGGATTTCGGCAATGCCCTCCATTTGCAACCGTTTCCCGTGACATACAGTATCGCATTGATCAGTTGGAGATTGCTCATACTCACATTCCCGCGCTGACGCGGCAAGTGTTTTTCAATCCGATCATATTGTTCTTGCGTAATTTCCATATGTACATTATAGATTACTATTGGGTAATTGTCTATTAGTGTGAACATACTCTAATCGAAAAACAGGACATTGACTCTGTTATTTTTTTGTTCTTTATCATCCTGAGATCATGTTCGATGTTAGTTCAAAGTAAACTGAATCATCCTTCTCTCCGTCTTTCATACTCCACAATGCCGTCAATCATCGTTAAATCTACATTGAGATCAGCGATATTCATGGGATCGATCTTTAAGATATTATCGGAAAGGACTATCATGTCGGCAAGCTTGCCAACCTCAATGCTGCCCTTGATTTTTTCTTCGAAGGATCCGTAGGCGCCGTTCAGTGTGGCGCAGCGGATAGCCTCAAGAACGGTCACGGCCTGGGTCCGGTCACACTGCACATTTTTGATTTTGTCGTAACGGTTTACACATCCATCAATGCACTTGAGTCCCACTGGCCCTGAAGGTGCGTCACTGTGAAGGGAGCATTTTATGCCGGCCTTGAGCATACTTTTCAGCGCGCCAAGGTATCTGTTGCGCTGGCCATAGAATTTTGTAAAGTTTTCTCCCAGCATGGCCACAAGCCCGGCATTTACTGAAGGGCAAATGTTCATTCGTGCCATGCGGTCAATCAGATCCTGATCCACGATGGTACAATGCTCGATGCGATGGCGCAGGTGACGAACCTTTTCCGGATTCTCGGCGAAGACCTTCTCGTAACCCTCCACCATGAATTCAATAGCCAAGTCTCCAATGGCGTGGGCTGTGACTTGGCATTCGGCGTCGTTAATGGTCTTGATATAGCGTGCTGTCTCATCGCGTTCCCAGCCTCGCTCGCGAACCATGGAGGGATCGTGGCTGTAGGGCTCACGGGTGGCACAGGATGGACCGCCTGAACCGCCATCAATCATGAATTTGCATGGTCCCACGCGGAAGTGTTCATCGCCTAGCCCAGTCATGAAACCAAGATCCAACCAATGCTGGTTGTCAGCTAAGGAGTAAGATTTGCCAAAAATACTGTGAAGCGCCATATAGACGCGAACCTTGAACTCTCCGTCACGACAGAGCTTCTGCATAATATGATATGAAGATTTGTCACATTCACCCATATCGCCTACCGAGGTGATGCCTGCTTCAAGAAGCTGTTTATGGGATTTCATGGCGGCGCGTTTCTGCTGTTCTTCTGTGTAGTCTACCTGTCTCCAAAGCCCAAAGTGCGTATGACCGCGGACCATTCCCGTCAATTTTCCGGCGCAAACTTCTACTTCATCAGCAGGATATTTTACGGCATCAGAGGGACTATAAACGCCCAGATATTCCAAAGCTTTTGAATTGTACATACAGATGTGCCCGCCGCCGTGCATGCAGTGAACAGGGTTATTTGGCGCAGCTGCATCAAGCTCTTCAAGAGTGGGGTGTCTTCCTTCGGGGAAAAGAAGCGGTTCATATCCCATCATTGAGATCCATTGTCCGGGCTTTTTGATCTTCACTGTTTGTCGTATCAGTTCTAGCATTGCTGCAAGAGATGAGCAGTGCTTAGGTGTGGTATCGAGTATGGCGGAGTCCAGTTCTGTTCCCAGCATACCGTTCAGGATAGGATGAAAATGGCTGTCGTTGATTCCTGGCATCAGCGTACGCCCGTCTAGGTCGTAGACCTTTGTGTGCAAGTCGAGCAGTTCATGCAGTGCTTCGTTAGACCCTACAAATGCGATTTTATTGCCCTTGACGCCTACAGCCTGAGCCTCGTCGTCGTTGGCATTTACCGTAATAACGCTTCCATTTCTAAAGGCAATGTCAAGATACGAATGATCAGAGCTCATTTTTTCCTCCTTTGCAAGAGCGTATTAACATGGAAGGTGTCGAAATTCCCAGTCGCTGTGCTCTTTGCTGCCCACCATATTCTAATCATGAATTATATCTCAAATATTATTTAGTTTACTGGTTTGCCATCTTTCATGATAAGTTTACCGTCTTTATACTTCTCTCCCTTGTTCATGTCGAAGGTTTTTTTACCCCATACGCCAACGACGCGCATGAAGATCAAGTAACCCACGAGAACGGCCACAAGGCACAGAATCATGGATATCTGAGTCATCGTTTTGGCTGCGAAAGCCAGAATGGCAGGCATGACAAAGTAGGATGCCGGAACGTTCACGATGTTTGCGGGCCCCAACTCCGCTGCAGTGGTGGTCTCAGCTTCCGGATCGACGATACGGACCAATGACAGCCCCGTAGCATTTGTTCCTGTTGCCGTTCCCCATTCGCCGAGGATGCGCTCAAAGTCATTGCTGCCTCCAAAGCGGGCGCCGAAGTATTTAATAGTAACCCAGGTAACTCCGGATACAACTACGCAGATGATGGTGATAGGAACCATCCATTTGCCAACGATATCCATGTCAATAGCCATGAAAGCCGCTGTTACCATGATATCGGTGCATGCTCCGCCGATGCGGAGCTGAGTGCCGCGGTCAAGATATTTGCTGACCCCAAGTCTACCTATGATCCAGCGCAGGCCATAGCCGCAGAGCATACCGTTGAAGAACAGAAGCATTGAAAAGAGTTGACCGAAGTATCCTGGGAACAAGCCCCAGAGCTTGCCTAGATAGGTACCCAAGATCCATGCTACCCCTACAAGGGCGATATGGAACGTCAGCACATCGAGGTTGCCGCCAAAGGTTGTGATTTTACCGTAGGGCTCCTGCTTTTCAGGTTCATAGAAGCCAAAGGCCACATCGGGGCTCAGACGGATCTTGGAACTGGCGATACCCATCTTGATACCCTTTTTGGCATAAGGGACGCCGAGGATAAAGGCGACTAGGAAGCCAACGGATGCAAAGGTGATGCCCACCTGAATTGCATGACTCCATCCGGCCGCTTCCATCTGGGCGCCGTAGGTAACGGCCTGGCCGGGGCCCTGAGCGAACGCGAAGGAGATAAGCAGGCCATAGGTGGGATCCATGTCCCAGTACTTGCCGATGAGACACAAAATACCAAAACCGATCAAGGCTTGGAATGAATAGGCCAGCGCCCAGTAGGACCCCATACCGAAGATACCCGAGAACATGCTGTCGCCCATGCGCGCACGTAGCTCTTTCAGATTTTTGATCTTCTCTTTTTGAGGGGTATCAAGTTTTTTCGCAGCAAGAGTAACGCCCATATTGATGAACAGGAAGGTGTAAAGCTGCCCTGAAATATAGCCGTAATCTCCGGCTTTGCTGCCTCCAAGCCCGCAGGTGTTCATCAGAATAAAACCGATGACTCCGGCAATGACACAAGCAGGCACCAGAGATCTTCCGAGAAAGTTTATCTTCGCTCTCAGAATTACCGCAATGATAAACATAACACCGATCCACGCTAATGCTGTCATGCTTTTTCCCCCTTTTGTGCAGTAGTTCTCATGTTGTTTTTCATTGTAAGAAAACAATATTATTTTTCTTATTTTCCTAATGGAAATACTGCGAGTATAAGCATTTTTCGAGAAAACTCGGTTTTATCTATATGCTCGTTAAGTTGGGATCTTTACATCAACGCATTCGGAAGCCAGGTACTGAGGCAGGGTAGGTAGGTAACCAGAATCACATCCAGAATGAGCATCAGGATGAAGGGAAGCACGCTTTTTACTATGCGTTCAAGCTTGATGTCCGCCACTCCGCAAGCGACGAAAAGGCAGATGCCGAAAGGTGGCGTCACTTGACCGATAGCTAGGTTGACGCAGATGATGAGCCCAAAGTGAACAGGGTCGATGCCCAGCTGTGCGGAAATGGGGAAGAGAATCGGCACCAGAATAATGAGTGCTGCTACGGTGTCAAGAAATGTTCCCACGCTCAGAAGAAGAAGGTTGATCAGCATCAGGATGATGATGGGATTTTTTGAGATGGACATCAGCCATTGCGCTATGGCGTCAGGGATACGGTTGTTGGTAAGTATCCAGCCGAAAAGCGATGCAGCGGCGATGAGGAATAAAATGCCCGCCGTACTTACCGCTGATTCTGTGAAAACTTTCATGATAGTTTTGAGAGTCAGCTCACGATAGACCAGAACTCCTACCGCCAAGGCGTAGACCACGGCAACTACGGCCGCCTCTGTGGGCGTAAAAAATCCCGAATAAATACCGCCGATGACGATAATCGGCATAAACAGCGCCAGAATAGAGTTCTTAAAGGCTACCCACCTAGCATGCCATGTCGCCTTCTGCTCGTCCTTGTAACTGCGCTTGTATGAGATGCCGTAGGTTAAAGCTATCAATGACAGTCCCATCAGAAGTCCTGGCACCATGCCGCCCAAAAACATGCTTGCTACAGAAGAGCCGGTGAGCACAGCATAAGTGACAAAGGGTATGCTTGGCGGAATGATGATGCCAATGGTCCCTGAAGCTGCGTTGATCGCAGAAGCAAAACCCACGTCATAACCATGACTGACCATGGCGGGAATCATAATGCTGCCGATAGCTGCTGTCGTTGCCGCTGAGGATCCGGAGATGGCTGCAAAAAACATGCATGCAACGATCGACACCATACCGAGCCCGCCGTGGCAGGCACCGAGAAATGAACTCGCAAGAGCAATGAGCCGCCTCGATATGCCTCCCTGCTCCATGAGACTTCCTGACAGGATAAAAAATGGCACTGCCATGAAGGGAAAGGAATCTGTCGCCGTAAAAAGGCGCTGAGGTACCACTTGAAGGGGAATACGGGTGCACAGCGTCAACGTCAACACCGACGAAAGGCCTATAGCAAACCCAATAGGAACCTTCAAAAAGAAGAATAGTAGCAGAGAGCCGAAGAGCACCAGCGCGACTTCGTTAGTCATGAGAGTTCACCGTCGCTTTATTTGAGAATTTCTGAAGTAAGTTATCGACGGAGTGAAGCATCATTAAAACAGCTCCAATGGCGATAGACGCGTAAATGTAGCCCATTTTGACGCCCATGGCTGGGGAAGTCTGACGCAGCGTGAACAGGACAATTTTGACGCCGTAACGGAGGAGTACGTAAAAAAAGGCCATATTCAACAGGGTCACAAAAAGAGCGCCTGTATTCTGGATTTGGGGAGGAAAGAGGTTCATGAAAGCTTCTATATTAATAAGAACACCTCGCTTAACGCCCACACTCAGTCCAAGAAAAGTCAGATAAACCATCATGTAACGCGATAATTCCTCGGACCACGGCAAAGAGCCCTGTATAAGTCTGCATACCACTTGCGCAAAGGTTACCGCCGTCATGCCTGCGAGCAGAAGGCAGATAGTCTTCTCTACGAGGCTATTCAAGAGCTCGCTTGTTCTATGTATCAGTTCCATAGGTCCTCCTTTCCAAAACAGACCGTGCTTTTCAGGGCACGGCCTGCCCTTTGCGTTCAAGATAGAAAATCGACCCTTCTGTTTGTGTTATTTTGTATTGATGATATTGTCGATAAGCTTTTTATCAAAGCGCTCTTCGTACTTTGTGTAAATAGACTGGCAGGCGGCCTTAAATTCAGCCTGATCAGGATAGGTGACTACCATACCCTGCTTCTGAAGAAGTCCAATCTGCTCTTCATCCATTTGCTTGATCAGGCCGCGCTCGTAGACGGCCACTTCTTTTGCTGTATCTACAAGGACAGCGCGGGTCTTTGCATCAAAGCGCTCCAGAGTGATAGCGCTGATCAGAAACAGCGAAGGTGAATAAACGTGGTTGGTCATTGCTAAGTACTTCTGACCGGCCTCGATCAGTTTCTGAACGTAGATGATAGGCACAGGATTTTCCTGACCGTCGATAACCCCCTGCTGCAGCGCTGTGAAGACCTCACTCCAGGCCATGGGGGTAGGATCGACGCCAAGAGCGCGAAAGGCATCTATGTGAACCTGATTCTCCATAGTACGGAGCTTAAGGCCCTTGATATCGTTGACGGAGTTGATTGGACGCTTGGAGTTGGTGACCTGACGGAACCCATTCTCCCAGTAGGCGGCACCGACAATACCTACATCAATGAGTTTCTTTAGGAGTTCTTGTCCCACAGTGCCGTCGAGAACCTTGTAAACATGCTCGCGGTTGCGGAACAGGAAGGGCAGGTCAAACATAAAGAAGCGGGGTTCAAATCCGCCCATGGGGCCCGTGGAGGTAACGCAGATGTCCAGAGTTCCCATCTGAAGACCTTCGATGTTATCCCGCTCGTTGCCAAGCTGGGCGGAATGGAAGATATCAATTGTCACAGCACCATTGGTACGTTCCGTCACCAACTCGGCATACTTGACGAGTCCAAGGTGATACGGATGGGACGGAGCCACGGAATGAGAGGCCTTGAGGACCTCAGTGGCTGAAGCTGACGCGCAGAGCAGCGCTAAAACCACAAGAGCAGCATATAACTTCTTCATGTCGAGAAAGCCTCCTTGAAATTTTGTGGGATGAAATGGCGCAGCGGGCGCACTTGTATGTCCTTGTCAAAGTACCCCCAGGGAGGCGCACGGTGCTGCGGAAGGGCTGGTTTTATTTCAGAACTTCTCTTGCTTATTCCCTGGCCGGCGGGATATCGACTTGCTTGTTGAAACTGAACTCGGGTGATGGGAATGATCCGTTCAGAGTCTCCTCGTGGAACGCATTAAGACCATCCACCATGGCCTTGCGAATCTGAGCAAACTGCTTGACGAACTTGGGCTTGAAATCACCGTACATGCCAAGAAGATCCTGTGTCACCAACACCTGACAGTCCACATCGGGACCAGCACCAATACCGAGAATGGGAACACGGACTTCTTTGGACATGGCCCTTGCGACACAACTGGGCACGCACTCAAGGACGATGGAGAATACGCCGGCTTTTTCGATGGTCTTGGCATCTTCAATAAGTTTGCGGGCGCTTTCAGGCGTACCGCCCTGAACCTTGAATCCTCCGAGCGAAGTTGCGGTTTGAGGAGTCAGACCTATGTGCCCCATCACGGGAATACCAGCATTCACGATTGCTGCGATCTTGTCGGCCATGTTGATGCCGCCCTCAAGTTTGACGCAGTCGCAGCCTGTTTCCTTGATCATGCGGATGGCATTGGTCATCGCTTGCTCACAGGAAACCTGATAGGAACCGAAAGGCATATCGCCAATGACAAAGGTGTGAGGAGCTCCCTGTACTACTGGACGGATATGATGGATCATGTCGTCCATGGTTACTGCCGTTGTTCCCTTGTAGCCAAGCATGATCATGCCTAGAGAGTCGCCGACAAGAATAACCTCCACATCACTGTCGTCCACGATAGATGCAGTCGTATAATCATAAGCCGTCACATAGGAGAACTTTCTGCCTTCATCTTTGTACTTCTGAAAATCCATAACCGTCATTTTCTGCTTTTCCATCACAAAATGCCCCCTATTTAAAGAATATGCCAAGTTTTCATCGCCATTTTGCTGTTTTTGTCCGACGAGTTGCCATCTTTAAACCACATCTTTATTCTCGGGAAATTCACCTATTCTTTTGCGTGGATCAAATTTACGATCAGACGATTGGCCGGCACATCCACGCCATGAGCTTCTGCTTCTTTCACAATGGCACCGTTGATTTTATCAATCTCAGTTTTACGCTTCTTAGACACATCCTGAAGCATGGATGAGCGATTCAGGCCTGTTTTGCGGGCGACTTCCACTACATTTGCAAAAACTGTGGCTGCGTCAAAATTAGCACCGCCAGCATTGGCTGTCGCGACAGCTTCATAAACTAGTGCCTTCGACACTGCATTGGCGCAGGGATTGTCGGCAATACAGGCATTTGTTCTGTCTATAAGAGCTGTAATTGCGTTGATGCCGACATTCACAAAGAGTTTGTTCCACACAAGTTTCATTACGTCATCAGAGACGTCCGTAATGAGATCACATTCATTCAGGACAGCAGCTACTATCTCTGCCGCATTTCGATCACTGCTTACGGGACCAATATGATTCTGGCCGACGCCGGCATGGTAAACAAATCCCGGCTCTTTCATCGTGCAGCCATGGGCTGTCGTTCCTAGAACGATATTTTTCTTATCCACAAACTTGCGGATATCCGCATCATTCCCATAACCGTTTTGAAGAGAGAGAACCATAGTGTCTGGCCCGATCAGTGAAATGTTTTCTTCCATAGCCTCAATGGTCTGGATAGACTTTACAAATACAACAGCAAGCTCTACGACTCCTACAGTTTTTGCATCTGTCGTCGCTTTAGGATGGAAGATTCGAATCTGCCCATCCTGCTCCTCAATTTTCAGCCCGTTTTCATTTATGGCCTGCACGTGCTCTGCCCAGATATCCACAAGATAGACGTCGTTTTTTTGAGAAAGATATCCGCCGAAGAGGCTTCCCATCGCGCCGGCTCCGACCACAGCAATTTTCACGAGTTATTTTCCTCCTTTCAATCTGTTTTTAACGGTTTTTAACTGTCCTGGTCGTGCTGTTTATAGATTACGCCTCCTCTCTATGCCATAATTTATCTCATATATAAATTTATTTTTCCGGAAAAATACGCCATAAATAATAGCTTGTTTCGCATTGCGAAACGGCATATTGTTTTTGACTTGTAGAATAATTATAATATAAAAATGCCGTCTGTCAATCATTATTTTTCAAATGAATCTTAGATCGCATAAGTGAGGTTTTGCAGTTTATAAAAAACAAAAAATAAATTCATGGGAAACAAGATCGTTGCTATGCTAAAAAACATCATCAACTGAAAGGAGATTTCTCCATGAACAGCAAAAAAGAATTTTTTTCACTGGTCACTCTTAAAGTGGAGCGTCTCGCTCTGCTCTGGTTTTCTTTAGCGTGCGCAAATCCGATGTTGATGAAATTAAATATGTCGAATGATACTAGGCTTTGTTTAAAAACTAGGTAATCTGTGCTCCTTCGACAAAATAATGATGGCGGCAATGAGAACAAAGGCAAAGAACGAAGCGTCACGTTTGTCATAGCGGGTAAAAATTCTGCAGAATTGATTTTCCGAAAGGGGCACTTGGCCAAGTGCTGTCCCTTGGGAACGTGGTTATCTGCAGATCACGGCTTGCGTCGCGCTGTTGGAGGGAATGGCATACGTGCTCCCTTGAGAGCTTGTGAACCGTAAGCTTTGTCGCTGATGACGCTGTTTCCCTCGATCTCTGTCTGACGGAGAAAGAAAACGGTATGCAGGGCGTCATGGTCGTTGTCGTAACTGAGCATCGACACCACGGAGTTGCTCAGGGTGTCTCCCATGGTATGGACTTTCGTATTACGTCCGCCAAACGACATGCCGACCGCTTTTTCTATTTTTCCTCGCTGTTGGTGCTCTGATGTTCCGTGCAGGACGTGGCGCTGAGAGCGGTTTCCCATGTCTGCATTGGCGATCATACTCACTTAATAGAATAGAGCGCATTGACAGAGTACGCAGAGCGCCCCGCGGGAGTCCCGTGTGACTGGACTTCCTTGGGGCGCTCCGTATTCAATATTTTAGTCAAGAATTGGTACCAAGGCGTTGGAGACCGCCTCGAATTTCCCGTCGTTTCCACAGCCTGAAGCGTGCATAAACTGCCTGCCATGGTCCATAGCGTTCAGGAAGTTCTCTCCGCGGCACGCCGTTTTCGGCGATCCACAGAATACCGTTCGTCACCTTGCGATTACCGTGTTTTACCGGACATCTGCGTTGGCCTGATTCGATCCCATTCGCTGTCAGTCAATTCATGCCTTCTGATTCCATAGTTGAAGTTTAAATGCTTCAGACTTTTGGGGCAGTATGGTGTTTTTTAAACAAGACCTAATATGTGATAAATTTTGTTGCTCTCGTCATAGAACAATTCCTCATGCGCAGGGGAAATGGAAAGAGGCGATCAAGGCTTTCGGTAATGAGCTGCACATCCATAAGGTATCATTCGATCAGATAAAAGAATTCTTCTTAAATTCTTTCAACAATCTTTGTGCTCACTGCCAAGAGCTTCTCCTTAAGGCGCCCGATTGCCGCTGGACAATTTCTATCTTGTCGGCCTGCTCAGCAACGCCGTAGACGGAGTACGGCGCGAGGAAGGGAGGTCTCTCTATTGAGTGCACACGGTGGAAAGAAATTTTCTGAGGCCGGAGTCTTTGCCAGATAATCACCGGCGGGCGCCGTCAGAGATTATTTGCAGATATATTACCAGTTGCTTTTGAAGCTGATGCGAGAACAATCTGGGCTGACCATTGCCAAAAAACGAGGGCACAGCAGATATAGAGAGAAACAGCGTCACCGTGGGCTATTCTCCATAGGTATTCAGCTTTACTACGTCTGCGGTTACAAAAACTCGGGGAATGGGCACGCAGGAACTGCTGAGAACAGCGGGGCTGTAAGCAGATGCGGCTATTGGACTTCTGCGCTGAATGAGAGAACGTCTGTTTTCGCATAATTGGGTACTCAAGGACCGCAGACTCCATGGGAACGCGCTGTCTATGCCTCTCTCAGCTCCTACGATGTTTAGACGTCGGAAGTATGTCACAGGAAAAATTGTTGATTATACGGTTAAATTCTGTATAATATTGTTTAAATAATGTCGTTATGATGGCTCTCATCGTTGCGAATGTCATGGGGCAAGCCCCCTCCCTATACTTCTGGATTTGCAGGTTCAGAGGAACTCGAATTTTTTCTCTGCCGGCAGCGATAAACTCTGGTTCCTGTTGATAACTATCTGATTTGTTTTTAAATTAGCGGGCTGTAAGGATCAGTTACTTCTGTATCTAGATATAGAAACATTGAGTAAAAGGAGAGAAATCCATGAAATCGCATTCAGAGCGAACTGGCTTGGTCCAGTCTATAGAGCGTGCTTTTTCTATAATTGAAGCGTTGAAAGAGCATCAGGAACTTGGCATTGCAGAGCTCAGCGCACAGCTTTCGCTCGATCGAAGCACCGTGCACCGTCTCTTGGCAACACTTCGCGTTCTTGGATATGTGAATCAAAATAGAGAAAACTTCAAGTACTCCAACAGCCTAAAGTTTTTTGACATTGGGCACAGCGTCGTGAGATCCCTTGGACTTGGGCGTATCGCTATGCCCTTCATGAAGGCGTTGGCCGAAGAAACTCAGGTAGGCATCAATCTTGCTGTGATGGAATCGTATTCCGTGGTTTATATCGAGAAGATAGAAAGCCAGTCTACAATCCGTGCCACATTGCCTCTGGGCGTCTATATGCCTGCCTACTGCACGGGGCTTGGCAAAATGCTTTTGTCCTGCATGGATGAAAAGGAAATTCGGGACGTTTTCAGGAGTTCCGACGAGGCAGCGTCACGCAGTACTCCTCATGACAATATCAAACTTCGCCGCTATACGGCGAATACAATTACCAATCTTGATTTGCTCTGTGAAGAGCTGGCGAATATCCGCAAACGGGGATACAGTCTCGACGACGAAGAGTACATCAGCGGACTCTACTGCATCGCAGTGCCGATCCGTGATTATCAAGGACGTACTGTGGCCGCCATGAGTGGTGTCCTGCTCAAGATAATCGGCACGGATATCCAGAGCAAATCCCAGGATGTGCTGAAGAAGCTTACCGCAGCAGCCGGCAGCATATCAGCCTCTTTGGGCTATCACTGAACAATAGAACAGTATGACCGGTCATGTCTGGATACATTCGAGAGCAGCGGCGCGGCACCGTGTAACAGCGCCGCGCCGCTGCTCGTATTGGTCTTATGCTGTTCCCTGTTGCCTTTTTCTGCGGCGCTGTCGCGCATAGGTGTCGGTCAGGTTTATACCATCGGTTTGATCGAAGCGCTCGTGGCTGGGGTGCTGGGGATCGCGCTGCTGGGCGAGTGCGTTGCCGGAACGCAGGCGACGGCGTGCCCTGACAGTTCCTCCGCATAGCTTTGACCGGGCAGGATGCGATGTGCCGCCGGTCCCGAAAGGACTCGCTGCGCTTCAAGCACGGCATGGTCAGTAAAATTTCCCAAATAATTGACGACGGGGAGTGACGCGGCAAGGGCGTTGCCCCTGAATGAAGTCTCCGGAAGACGGCGACGTTCTGAAGCCGATAAAGCGGAATGGACGCGGAGCGTTACAGTATGCTATAAATTAAAAGGGCGAACGGCGGCGCGTGTTTTATCACGGCGGAAGAATGATCGGCAGAGCCGGCAGAACAGCTGAACGACCGACAAAGGGAGTGCGGGGATGAAATCTTCTTCAAGCGTCTTGGGAATTGGGGCGATGCTGGCCGCGGGACTGTTCTGGGGCGGCAGCGGCACGATTTCGCGCTTCGCGCCGGCGGCGGCTCTCGATCAACCGCTGGCGCTGGCGTGGACGCGGCTGTTTTTCGGCGGCGTCATGCTCGGCGCGGCGGCGTTGGCCGTTCGCCGACGCGGCGTTTTTTTGGCGGCGCGCGCGGCGTTTCTGGCCGGGATCTGCACGGCGATGAACCAAACGGGGTTTTTCATGTCCATGGATGTGCTCGGCGTGGCGCTGAGCACGATGCTGGTGATCGGATCGTCGCTGGTGATGGCGGGCGTTCTCGGCTGTTTCCTCGGCGAGGCGCCGTCGCGGCTCTGGTGGTTCGCGGCGCTGCTGGGCATTGCCGGCAGCTGTCTGGCGGCCGCGCCCGGCTCGGCGGGAGCTCCTTTTCAGCTGAAGGGGTTGCTGTGGGGATTTCTTGGCGGGCTCGGCTACGCGCTGCTGGGGCTGAACTTGAAACTTTTGGGCCGGCGCGGGCTCGGCCCGTTGGAGAGCAACGGCGCGGCGCTGTTGTGGGGCGCGGCGCTGATGCTGCCGCTGCTGTGGAAAAGCGACATGAGCTGGCTGGCGACGGCGCGCGGCATGGCGAGCGCGCTGGCGCTCGCGCGTATCACCGTGGGACAGTCCTACACGATCGGACTGCTGGAGCCGCTTACGGCGGGGCTGCTGGGGCTGTTCTTCCTCGGCGAGACGGTAACGGCCGTGCAGGCGGCCGGCATGGCGCTGGAATTCGCCTGTATGGCGCTGGCGGGCTGGGACGCTCTTCATAAAAATTGACGAAAGGGAGAGGATGAAATGCACGAATCGCTGCTGACTCGTTTCAGTCAGGATCACCCTTGCTGGAACCGCGAACTGCTGGAACGCGCCGGAGAAGACGCGGCGGGGCTGGATGAACTGACCGAGCGGGGGTTGCTGACGGAGCGCGGCGGAGTCTACGCGCTGACGGAATCCGGCGCGGAATCGTTCCGCCGGGCCGCGGCGGAGATGTTTCTCGACGAGTGCCCCGGCGGCGAGCCGGAAGACGCGGAACGCTGCCTGCTGACCACGGCGCTGTGGCTGGAACTGGAGCGCACGAACGTGCAGCGCTGGGGGCTGAAGCGCTACGTCGTCCGTCCCGATTGGCCCGTGCATCCGGCGCTGCGGCGCGAAGAAGTGTGGCGTCTCGAGGACGGAAAATTGCGCTGGCTTTATCCCGACGAACCGCGCTTCAAGGCCATGCTCGCAGCCCGTCCTGCCGTGCCGCATCACCGCCGCCGGCCGGAAATCCCCGACCCCGCCGCTTGGACGGCGTGGCGCGCGCTGCCCGGCGAGAGGCTTGGGCTCGATCTGGCGCTGATCGTCAACTACGATTTCGAGAACTATCTTGACTTTAAAGGACATGCGGGCGACGAGCACCGGCTCATCAACACCGACCGCTTTTACTTCTCGGCCGCGGCGACGGCGGAAGAACAGCTCGACGCGCTCGGCCGCTTCCACCGGCTGCGGCCATCCCCCCCTTATCACGGCCATTTCGCAGCTGTTCGGCGACAAGATGTTTGTTGCCAACGCCACGGGCTCCACCGCGATCTACTCGGGTTCGGCTCCCTCGACGCCCTACTGCACCAACGCCGCC
>ERZ856578.5637-NODE-5637-length-15025-cov-3.980666_pt1 | contig 15025 bp, 14 predicted proteins | sample MGYA00514384_ERZ856578 | MGnify/ENA primary metagenome ERZ856578 (study PRJEB29103, sample SAMN06111958) | human gut metagenome | biome: human gut; feature: ankylosing spondylitis patient; material: healthy_person | host: Homo sapiens | place: China:Hangzhou...
AAACGAGTATTTTTAGTCATCCTGTTTACCTCTTTCTCAGGAAGTTTAGTCTCCAGGATTCCCGGGGCGGTTCATTTTGCATGTGATAGGCGTGTTCAATGGCAAACTATCTACTATTGCCCATGAGTGCGCTCACATGGCATTCTATATCTGCTCAAGGGTCGGTGTTGATGTTGAACCAGGAAGAGCCAATGAGACTTACTGCTACTTAATGAGCAGGCTTGTTGAGTTCTGCGAGCGACATATCAAAAAGCCGGAGTGACCCGGCTTGAGTATTACTTTTTGCTGTCTGGAGTTCGCTTATCCAATACCCAGCCATGACCTGGCTTTGTTGTTGGTGGAAGCCTTTCGTTGTCCTTGACGGTTGCAAAATTGTCTTTCTTACCGCCGCGTGGGCCAACTTCTTGGTATATTCCGCCGTTTTTTCCTGTGTTTTCACCTGGTTTTTTCGCCATGATATACCTCAACATATACCCGTTATTGGGCGATTAAATATTGATCTCATTTTATAAGTAGTCAATATGGCCCAGGTAAATGCAAAAATTAACCCACCGTCAGGTGGGTTTTTTTATCTTCTCTACTTTAAAGATTAAGGAAATACCATGACCATAGAAGAACGTCTGAACAACATTGAGTTGAATCAAACCCTGCTTGACCAGCGACTTTCAGATCTTGAGCTTAAAGATCTAGATGTGCAAATATCAGAAGCAGAAGCCAAGCTCTCCAGCTTAAACCACCGCAGGAAGCAAATCCGCGACAGAATTACTCGTGGACGCGGAGGCTGTTAAGGTGTGATGGTAATCCTTGCTCACTAAATTTAAGGATGCGAATCTTTCCGGCCATAGGAGTAATCATGATTTACCCATCAAACAACCCACCAGTTTGCCTGATTGGATACCAGCCTTGCAGTTTTTATGGAATTAATTATGCCATGCTCAAGAGCCTTGTTAGCATCCAAAATGGTCGAGTCTGCTATCAGGGATGCCCACCTAATATGGGTTCCGATGTCGATATTGAACGTCTCAACGAAGCGATCAAGATCGTTATCGAGGCATTTCCCGTACTCTCTCAATCTGGCATGGTCGGCGGCTGGGGAGGCAAAGCACCATAATAGAGGATGTAACAGGAATCTTGATAATGGGTTTGCGAAACGTTCTGAGCCAGCCAGGAAAACGATATTAGCTATGGATTCAACATTGCTTATGTTGTGAGTTCTAACGGTAACAGGGAGTGACTTAAGAAAGTTATACGCAGTAAAGCCAGCGGCAGTTTCCCCTCCCTGACTTGATATATGGATATTTAATTCAGTTGCGCCTTGAGATAATGCGGTGAGACAGTGGTTCTGAAGTTGCCCAACAGTGGCAGTGTTAACGGGGCATAAGAAATGAATTGTGTGCAGCATTATTTATCATCCTTGCCATAAATCTTTTTAAGTGTCTCAAACACAACGGCCTTGAACTGCTCTGCTTGCTGATCAGCCAAGCGTTCAGCTTCGTCTCGATAGCCTGCAATCGGTGATGGCTTTGAGAGAGCATCCTGAACGATTTGTAATAACTCAGAGTTCATTGACCTTCCGTTAGCCTCTGCTCTTAATTTCAATTTTTCTCTTACTTCCAAAGGCATACGGAAGTTAAAGTGCGGATCGTTTCTAGCCATGCCATCACCCCAAGTTAGTGTATTGACATGATAGAAGCACTCTACTATATTCTCAATAGGTCCACAGTGGACCTATATTGTGAGGTAAATATGAAAGGAATGAGCAAAATGCCGCAGTTCAATTTGCGGTGGCCTAAAGAAGTATTGGATTTGGTGCGTAAGGTGGCGGAAGAGAACGGGCGATCTGTTAACTCTGAGATTTACAAGCGAGTGTTGGACAGCCTGAAGAGAGAGGGGATAACGGTATGAGGTTTATTGAGGTTGATGAGATTGGCTATGAGAATGCACTTGGTAGAGGTAAATCTTTAGTTAACATTGATGGCATTGAATCGATAAGGAGTGGTGAATTTACGGAGATCAGAATGATGTCAGGCGGAATCATTCCTTGCCGTGATTCAGTAGAGTCAATCAAATCAAAAATGAGTGGTCAGTGGCTTTATAGCTACAGTGACTTACAAAAACAGTGAAGCCCCAACTGCGGGAACAGTCAGGGCTTCGGTATCGTAAAACCACGCATAGGAATTAACGACATGACGAGTGTAGCAATTGCAGAACATACAATCAACGTTCCATTCCACGGAACAAATCTCTTTTTGGTCAGCATTAACAATGAACCTTACGTTCCTATGAAACCCGTTGTAGAAGGCATGGGTATGGTTTGGGCTGCTCAATTTGTTAAATTAAAACAGAGATTTGTCAAAGGTATTTCGGAAATCGAAATACCTTCTGCTGGCGGTAAACAGTTAATGATATGCCTTGCCTTTCGTAAGTTTGCGGCTTGGCTTTCAAGCATTCAGCCAAACAAAGTCCGCCCTGAAATCCGCGACAAGGTAATCCAGTATCAGGAAGAGTGTGACGATGTGCTCTACGAGTACTGGACTAAAGGCCATGTGGTTAACCCGCGCAAAGCTAAAAAGGCATTGCCGGGGAAAATCACCACTGAACAGCAGGAAGCCATTAAACAACTCGTCATGAGTCGCGGTCAGTCTCTGCCAAAGGAAAAACAGGCGAAGGCGATGATCACCATGTGGTCGTCACTGAAATCCCATTTTGGGTGTTCATACAAAGAAATCAGCGAGGAGCAGTTTACCGAAGCTCTGTCACTTGCTGCTCGCGTTCCGCTTGAAGGTGAGTTCATTGGCAAACAAGAGAAGAAAACCAACGAGCTTTCTGCAAAAGAAGCAAACAGCCTTGTATGGTTATGGGATTATGCCAACCGTTCACAGGCATTATTCCGCGAATTGTATCCGGCGCTAAAACAAATTCAATCGAACTATTCAGGCAGATGTCATGACTGCGGTTATGAGTTCTCCCGTATTATCGATATGGCGAGAGATGTTTTAATCAACCATACACGAGATGTTGATATTAATGAGCCAGGCGGACCGACGAACCTTTCAGCATGGATAAGACTTAAGAATAAAGAATTACCTCCTTCAGTACATAACTACTGACAGATAACCAACGCAACGACCCAGCTTCGGCTGGGTTTTTTTATGCCCAAAATTCACCGTAGCCATGCTGCGGCGATTCCTTGTGTCTGGAGCAAATTAAATGAGAGACATTACAGCCAATGTGATCGTATCGATGCCTTCGCAACTCTTCACTATGGCGCGTTCTTTTAAAGCCGTAGCCAATGGCAAAATTTATATCGGTAAAATTGACACTGACCCTGTAAATCCTGAAAACCAGATTCAGGTTTATGTGGAAAACGAAGACGGCTCTCACGTTCCTGTTTCGCAACCAATCATCATTAACGCTGCTGGATATCCTGTATATAACGGACAGATTGCCAAATTCGTAACTGTGCAAGGCCATTCTATGGCTGTTTATGATGCGTATGGTGCGCAGCAGTTCTATTTTCCGAATGTGCTGAAGTATGATCCTGATCAGTTACGGCGGCAATTAGAAGACCCAGATGGAGCGAATAAATACCCAAAACTTCAGATAGCAAGATGGAGAGACAGTTATGATGTAAGAGGTTGGGGGGCTATTGGTGATGGTGTTCATGATGATACATCAGCTCTATCAGAATTACTTTCTGTTGCAACAGGTGGTGAAAAGATAGATGGGCGAGGGCTTACTTTTAAAGTATCAAATCTTCCGGATGTCAGTCGATTTAAAAATGCTCGTTTTTTATTTGAGAGAATACCGGGTCAGCCTCTTTTTTATGCTTCTGAAGATTTTATCCAGGGAGAGTTATTTAAAATTACAGATACACCGTGGTACAACGCCTGGACGCAGGATAAAACGTTTGTATATGACAATGTCATCTATGCGCCTTTTATGGCTGGAGACCGCCATGGTGTAAATAACCTCCATGTTGCATGGGTTCGCTCAGGAGATGACGGGAAGACCTGGACAACGCCGGAATGGCTTACAGATTTACATGAAAACTATCCCACAGTTAACTATCACTGCATGAGTATGGGGGTTGTCAGAAATCGCCTTTTTGCTGTAATTGAGACGCGGACCGTGAGAGGAAATAAACTGCAGGTTGCAGAGTTGTGGGATCGCCCAATGAGTCGCAGCCTTCGCGTTTATGGTGGTATAACGAAAGCAGCAAATCAGCAAGTCGCTTATATTCGCATTACTGATCACGGATTATTTGCTGGTGATTTTGTCAACTTCTCAAACTCTGGTGTTACAGGTGTTACCGGGAATATGACGGTGACTACTGTTATTGATAAAAATACTTTTACAGTTACGACGCAAAATACCCAGGATGTGGATCAGAATAACGAGGGTAGATACTGGAGTTTTGGTACATCATTTCACTCGTCACCATGGAGAAAAACCAGTCTTGGAACTATTCCTTCTTTTGTTGACGGAAGCACTCCTGTTACTGAGATTCACAGTTTTGCGACGATTAGCGATAACAGTTTTGCTGTTGGCTACCATAATGGTGATATTGGTCCACGCGAGCTTGGGATACTCTATTTCTCTGATGCTTTCGGTTCTCCTGGTAGCTTTGTTCGCAGACGCATACCTGCAGAATATGAGGCGAATGCATCTGAGCCATGTGTAAAATATTATGATGGCATTCTGTATCTGACGACCAGGGGGACATTAAGTACTCAACCCGGTAGTTCATTGCACAGAAGCTCTGATTTAGGTACATCATGGAATTCTCTTCGCTTCCCAAATAATGTTCATCACTCAAACCTTCCTTTTGCCAAAGTTGGCGATGAGCTGATTATTTTTGGCAGTGAGCGCGCATTTGGTGAGTGGGAAGGAGGAGAACCTGATAACCGTTATGCAGGAAATTATCCAAGAACATTTATGACCAGAGTTAACGTCAATGAGTGGAGTCTGGATAATGTAGAGTGGGTTAATGTTACTGATCAGATTTATCAGGGCGGAATAGTTAACTCTGCGGTTGGTGTTGGTTCAGTTTGTATCAAAGACAACTGGCTGTACTACATTTTCGGTGGGGAAGACTTTCTAAACCCATGGAGCATAGGGGATAACAACAGAAAATATCCTTATGTTCACGATGGTCACCCGGCTGATTTATATTGTTTCAGGGTGAAAATCAAACAGGAAGAATTTGTTTCAAGGGATTTTGTCTACGGAGCCACTCCTAACAGAACGCTTCCTACTTTGATGTCGACGTCAGGCGTGAGGACGGTTCCTGTACCCGTTGATTTCACAGATGATGTTGCCGTCCAGTCACTGACTGTCCATGCAGGTACATCAGGACAAGTTCGCGCGGAAGTCAAACTTGAGGGTAATTACGCCATTATTGCGAAGAAAGTACCGTCTGATGATGTTACCGCTCAGAGATTAATCGTTAGCGGCGGTGAAACAACGTCTTCAGCAGATGGTGCAATGATAACGTTGCATGGTTCCAGAAGCAGTACTCCACGTCGCGCGGTATATAACGCACTCGAACATCTTTTTGAGAACGGAGATGTTAAACCTTATCTTGATAATGTAAATGCTCTTGGTGGTCCGGGAAACAGGTTCTCGATAGTTTATCTTGGCTCCAATCCTGTGGTTACCAGTGACGGAACATTAAAGACAGAGCCGGTCTCTCCTGACGAAGCATTGCTGGATGCCTGGGGTGACGTCAGGTATATCGCTTATAAATGGCTGAACGCTGTCGCTATAAAGGGGGAAGAAGGGGCGAGGATACATCATGGTGTAATCGCGCAGCAACTTCGTGATGTTCTTATTTCTCACGGACTCATGGAAGAAGAAAGCACAACATGCCGCTATGCCTTTCTTTGCTATGACGATTATCCCGCAGTATATGATGACGTCATTACTGGCCAAAGGGAAATGCCGCTGACTGATAATGACGGGAGCATCATTGTTGATGAGGATGATAATCCAGTGATGGTAATGGAAGACATCATTGAGCGCGTTGAAATAACGCCAGCAGGATCTAGATGGGGGGTCAGACCTGATCTCTTATTCTATATCGAGGCGGCATGGCAGCGCAGAGAAATGGATAAGATAAAAGCTAGGTTAGACTTAATAGAAGGGAAGCACTAAATGTTTCGTTGGCGTCAAAAATATGAACTGCTCACATAAAGAAGTAAGTACATTGGCAAAAAACATTGACGTCAACGAAATTAAATATAAAACATCATGCAGACATATTACCAATATTAATATAAGGTAATAAAAATATAATTTACAAAAAAAGCCCGTTGGAAGCGACGGGCATTAACCGCGGTAATGGATAAATTATTAATGTTTTTAGATTGTGAACGATATCATATTGTGCGGAAGTAGTGAAGTAACCATGTAAAATGATTGTTTCATAGCCTATGAGACACACAAGGCTTTGTGCTCTTCGATAGTTGTTAAGGCGGATCACTCTACCTTCTCATCAATCCAGTCCGCCCACCACTGCATCATTTCTCTGCGCTTATCGAGATACTGAGCATGGTTGTAAATTCAACTAACCCAGTCCGTTGACAAAAAATTAGCGCAAGAGGACAAAAAATCACCTTGCGCTAATGCTCTGTTACAGGTCACTAATACTATCTAAGTGGTTGATTCATAGTGACTGGATATGTTGTGTTTTGTCGCGTTTTGCAGTCTATTATTTAATCATTAAGTAATCTAATGCTATGATTTTTAAATTATTTATGTGATTTTGTCATCCTTTAGGTGAAAAAGGTTGAGTCGCAAAGCGGAATGCATCTAGCATAAAGCCTTATTATTGATGAGGCTATCATGCGCGTACTGCTATTTTTACTTCTTTCCCTTTTCATGTTGCCGGCATTTTCGGCTGATAACCTGTTGCGCTGGCATGATGCGCAGCATTTCACGGTGCAAGCCTCTACGCCGCTTAAAGCCAAACGCGCATGGAAACTGTGCGCGCTTTATCCCAGCCTGAAAGATTCATATTGGTTATCGTTGAACTATGGTATGCAGGAGGCTGCTCGCCGCTACGGTGTGGATTTAAAAGTGCTGGAGGCAGGCGGCTACAGCCAGTTGGCTACGCAGCAAGCACAAATCGACCAGTGTAAACAGTGGGGCGCAGAGGCCATTTTGCTCGGTAGTAGCACGACGTCATTTCCCGATCTGCAAAAGCAGGTAGCAAATCTGCCGGTGATCGAACTGGTAAATGCTATTGATGCTCCCCAGGTGAAAAGCCGCGTTGGTGTGCCCTGGTTTCAGATGGGCTATCAACCGGGGCGATATCTGGTGCAATGGGCGCACGGTAAACCACTGAATGTGCTGTTGATGCCCGGACCCGATAACGCCGGGGGCAGTAAGGAGATGGTCGAGGGTTTTCGCGCAGCCATTGCCGGAAGCCCGGTGCGTATTGTTGATATTGCGCTTGGTGATAACGATATTGAAATCCAGCGTAACCTGTTGCAGGAGATGCTGGAACGCCATCCAGAAATCGACGTCGTTGCCGGAACGGCCATTGCGGCAGAGGCGGCAATGGGGGAAGGGCGTAACCTGAAAACGCCGCTTACCGTGGTGTCGTTTTATCTTTCACATCAGGTGTATCGCGGGCTGAAGCGGGGAAGAGTGATTATGGCTGCCAGCGATCAAATGGTCTGGCAGGGGGAACTGGCGGTTGAGCAGGCCATCAGGCAATTACAGGGGCAATCGGTTTCTGATAATGTCAGCCCACCGATTTTAGTTCTGACGCCGAAAAATGCCGACCGTGAACATATTCGCCGCTCGCTGTCACCAGGGGGATTTCGTCCGGTCTATTTTTATCAGCACACATCAGCGGCTAAGAAATAACCTTCACCATGTTGCGTCACCAGTAAATCCGCGCTGAGTTTATGACGTAAACGACGAATTAACACATCGACGGTGCGCAGGTCAGGGTTTTCCACCCGACGCGCAGAAAGCATACGTAGCAGACGTTCACGGCTGAGAATTTCGCCCGGATTCGTCACAAATGCCACCAACATTTCATACTCTGCGCGGGTCAGTTTAATCGGCTCGCCATCCCGCTCCAGCGTATGGCGCGACACATTCAGGCAATAACCGGCAAAGCGATAGCAGTTGTCCTGAGTGTGCGGTTGAGCTTGTCGCGCGAGGTCGATTCGCCAGAGCAGATTTTTCACCCGTACTACCAGTTCGCGCAGTTCCAGCGGTTTGGTGACGTAATCGTCTGCGCCCATTTCCAGCCCAACAATACGGTCAATCCGATCGCTGCGTCCGGTAACCAGAATAATCCCCACCGTTGAGCGTTCTCGCAGGGCGCGGGTTAACATCAGGCCATTTTCATCGGGTAAGTTGATATCCAGCAGAATTAAATCTACCGACTGATTCTGCATAATTTCCCGTAGCCCGGCACCGCTCGCCGTAACGGAAACGGTATACCCCTCCTGAGTGAAGTAGGATTGTAATCGCGCCTGGGTAACCGGCTCATCTTCAACAATAACAATGTGATGTGGCATCAGAGGGTTTTACTCATTCTGTTCATATCTGTTCATATTCTGCCGTAAGCCGTTCATCCTGACCAGTGCCGCTGTTCATATTTGCTCATTAAGATCGCTTCACTAAACCATAATTCTACAGGGGTTATTATGCGGAAACTCTGGAACGCGCTACGCCGACCCAGTGCTCGTTGGTCGGTACTGGCGCTGGTCGCAATTGGGATTGTGATTGGCATTGCGCTGATTGTATTGCCACACGTTGGGATCAAAGTCACCAGCACAACCGAATTTTGTGTCAGTTGCCACAGTATGCAACCGGTGTATGAAGAATATAAACAGTCGGTGCATTTCCAGAACGCCTCCGGCGTGCGAGCTGAATGCCATGACTGTCATATCCCGCCGGATATTCCAGGCATGGTGAAGCGCAAACTGGAAGCGAGCAATGATATCTACCAGACCTTTATTGCTCACTCCATTGATACACCTGAAAAATTCGAAGCCAAACGCGCGGAACTTGCCGAGCGTGAATGGGCGCGAATGAAAGAAAACAACTCGGCAACCTGCCGCTCCTGCCATAACTACGATGCGATGGATCATGCGAAGCAGCATCCTGAAGCAGCACGTCAGATGAAGGTGGCAGCGAAAGATAATCAATCCTGCATCGACTGTCATAAAGGTATTGCCCACCAGTTACCGGATATGAGTAGCGGCTTCCGTAAGCAGTTCGATGAGCTGCGCGCCAGTGCTAATGACAGTGGTGACACGCTGTACTCTATTGATATTAAGCCAATTTATGCGGCGAAAGGCGATAAAGAAGCCTCTGGTTCTCTGCTGCCTGCTTCGGAAGTGAAAGTCCTTAAACGTGACGGCGACTGGCTGCAAATTGAAATTACCGGCTGGACGGAAAGCGCCGGACGTCAGCGTGTACTCACCCAATTCCCAGGTAAACGCATCTTTGTTGCCTCGATTCGTGGTGATGTGCAGCAGCAGGTAAAAACGCTGGAGAAAACCACCGTTGCCGACACCAATACCGAGTGGAGCAAGTTGCAGGCCACTGCGTGGATGAAGAAAGGCGACATGGTGAACGATATCAAACCGATCTGGGCTTATGCGGATTCGTTGTACAACGGCACCTGTAACCAGTGCCACGGCGCACCGGAAATCGCCCACTTTGACGCTAACGGTTGGATCGGCACGCTCAACGGCATGATTGGCTTTACCAGTCTCGATAAACGTGAAGAACGCACCTTGTTGAAATATCTGCAAATGAATGCGTCTGACACCGCAGGTAAGGCTCACGGCGATAAGAAGGAAGAAAAATAATGAACAATAACGATCTCTTTCAGGCATCACGTCGGCGTTTTCTGGCACAACTCGGCGGCTTAACCGTCGCCGGGATGCTGGGGCCGTCATTGTTAACGCCGCGACGTGCGACTGCGGCGCAAGCGGCGACTGACGCTGTCATCTCGAAAGAGGGCATTCTTACCGGGTCGCACTGGGGGGCTATCCGCGCGACGGTGAAGGATGGTCGCTTTGTGGCAGCAAAACCGTTCGAACTGGATAAATATCCGTCGAAAATGATCGCCGGATTGCCGGATCATGTACACAACGCGGCGCGTATTCGTTATCCGATGGTACGCGTGGACTGGCTGCGTAAGCGCCATCTCAGCGATACCTCCCAGCGCGGTGATAACCGTTTTGTGCGCGTGAGCTGGGATGAAGCCCTCGACATGTTCTATGAAGAACTGGAACGCGTGCAGAAAACTCACGGGCCGAGTGCCTTGCTGACCGCCAGTGGTTGGCAATCGACGGGGATGTTCCATAACGCTTCGGGGATGCTGGCGAAAGCTATTGCCTTGCATGGTAATAGCGTTGGTACGGGCGGAGATTACTCTACCGGTGCTGCGCAGGTGATCCTGCCGCGCGTAGTCGGTTCGATGGAAGTGTATGAACAGCAAACCTCCTGGCCGCTGGTATTGCAGAACAGCAAAACCATTGTGCTGTGGGGCTCCGATTTGCTGAAAAACCAGCAAGCGAACTGGTGGTGCCCGGATCACGATGTTTATGAATATTACGCGCAGCTAAAAGCGAAAGTCGCCGCCGGTGAAATTGAGGTCATCAGCATCGATCCGGTTGTCACATCCACCCATGAGTATCTGGGGCGCGAGCATGTGAAGCACATTGCGGTTAACCCGCAAACTGACGTGCCGCTGCAACTGGCGCTGGCACATACGCTGTACAGTGAAAACCTGTACGACAAAAACTTCCTTGCTAACTACTGTGTGGGTTTTGAGCAGTTCCTGCCGTATCTGCTGGGTGAGAAAGACGGTCAGCCGAAAGATGCCGCATGGGCTGAAAAACTGACCGGCATTGATGCCGAAACCATTCGTGGGCTGGCGCGGCAGATGGCGGCGAACAGAACGCAAATTATTGCTGGCTGGTGCGTGCAGCGTATGCAGCACGGTGAACAGTGGGCGTGGATGATTGTGGTTCTGGCGGCGATGCTGGGGCAAATTGGCCTGCCAGGTGGTGGTTTTGGTTTTGGCTGGCACTACAACGGCGCAGGCACGCCGGGGCGTAAAGGCGTTATTCTGAGTGGTTTCTCCGGCTCTACGTCGATTCCGCCTGTTCACGACAACAGTGACTACAAAGGCTACAGCAGCACTATTCCGATTGCCCGTTTTATCGATGCGATCCTCGAACCGGGGAAAGTGATCAACTGGAACGGTAAATCGGTAAAACTGCCGCCGCTGAAAATGTGTATTTTTGCCGGAACTAACCCATTCCATCGCCATCAGCAGATCAACCGCATTATTGAAGGCTTGCGCAAGCTGGAAACGGTTATCGCCATAGATAACCAGTGGACCTCAACCTGCCGCTTTGCCGATATCGTGCTGCCTGCGACCACGCAGTTTGAGCGTAACGATCTCGACCAGTACGGCAACCACTCCAATCGTGGCATCATCGCCATGAAACAGGTCGTGCCGCCGCAGTTCGAGGCGCGCAACGACTTCGATATTTTCCGCGAGCTGTGCCGTCGCTTTAATCGCGAAGAAGCCTTTACCGAAGGGCTGGACGAAATGGGCTGGCTGAAACGCATCTGGCAGGAAGGTGTACAGCAAGGCAAAGGACGCGGCGTTCATCTGCCAGCGTTTGATGACTTCTGGAATAACAAAGAGTACGTCGAGTTTGACCATCCGCAGATGTTTGTTCGCCACCAGGCATTCCGCGAAGATCCGGATCTCGAACCGCTGGGCACGCCGAGTGGCCTGATTGAGATCTACTCGAAAACTATCGCCGATATGAACTACGACGATTGTCAGGGGCATCCGATGTGGTTTGAGAAAATCGAACGCTCCCACGGTGGGCCTGGCTCGCAAAAGTATCCGTTGCATCTGCAATCTGTGCATCCGGATTTCCGACTTCACTCGCAGTTATGTGAGTCGGAAACGCTGCGTCAGCAATATACGGTAGCGGGTAAAGAGCCAGTATTCATTAACCCGCAGGATGCCAGCGCGCGCGGTATTCGTAACGGTGATGTGGTACGCGTCTTTAACGCTCGCGGTCAGGTGTTGGCAGGGGCAGTGGTTTCTGACCGCTATGCACCCGGCGTGGCACGAATTCACGAAGGGGCATGGTACGATCCAGATAAAGGCGGCGAGCCTGGTGCGCTGTGCAAATACGGTAACCCCAACGTGTTGACCATCGACATCGGTACATCGCAGCTGGCGCAGGCGACCAGTGCGCACACTACGCTGGTGGAAATTGAGAAGTACAACGGAACAGTGGAGCAGGTGACGGCGTTTAACGGCCCCGTGGAGATGGTGGCGCAGTGCGAATATGTTCCCGCGTCGCAGGTGAAATCATGACCACGCTGACAGCACAACAGATTGCCTGTGTTTACGCCTGGCTAGCGCAGTTGTTCTCCCGTGAGCTGGACGATGAACAACTGACGCAAATCGCCAGTGCGCAGATGGCTGAATGGTTTTCGTTGCTGAAAAGCGAACCGCCGCTCACTGCGGCGGTGAACGAGCTGGAAAACCGTATTGCCACGCTGACAGTACGTGACGATGCCCGTCTGGAACTGGCCGCGGACTTTTGCGGCCTGTTTCTGATGACCGACAAACAAGCGGCGCTGCCGTATGCATCGGCCTACAAACAGGACGAGCAAGAGATTAAACGCTTGTTAGTTGAGGCAGGGATGGAAACCAGCGGCAATTTCAACGAACCGGCAGATCATCTGGCGATCTATCTCGAATTGCTCAGCCATCTGCATTTTTCGCTGGGAGAGGGGACCGTTCCTGCGCGAAGAATCGACAGTTTGCGGCAAAAAACACTGACGGCGCTGTGGCAATGGTTACCAGAGTTTGTTGCGCGTTGTCGTCAGTATGACAGCTTTGGTTTTTACGCGGCACTAAGCCAGTTATTGCTGGTGTTAGTGGAGTGCGACCACCAAAACAGATAACGTCGTTTGTGCGCCTGAAAAGACGCGTTTAGCGTCGCATCAGGCATTATGGCGCAGTTGCCGGATGCGGCGTGAACGTCTTATCCGGCCCACAGGAACTGTAATCTTTGTAGACCGGTTAAGATGCGTCATCGCATCCGGCAAACACACATCACGGATGAGCTACAAACCGGGAAAGCCGCTGGCGCAGCAGGCGGTTTTCCTGCTTCAGGTGCGCAATATCATCCATTAACGTCAGCGCCACCGCGATCCCCGGCCAGTCCAGAGCCAGTTCATGACGCAGGCGTACCGCGCGTTGCACCACAATGGCGGCATGGTCGTCAAATACCCAGGTTGTTTCCTGGATCTCACGCGGTTCAACCACCCCCAAACCGACAATTTCATTCAACTCCTCTTCAGAGATGCCGGTATGCAGGCAAAATTCGGTAATAGTAAAAGTCACCGTAACATTAGCCATTATGCTTTCCCCCAATCTTTACGTGGATCAAAAGACGACTGGGCGTCTGCCAGTTGCTGCCACAGCGCGGCAGTGTTTTCATCCGGTTTCGGCGGCATCACGATTTTCAGTACCGCATACAGATCGCCGGTCTGTTTTTTGCTCACCAGACCTTTGCCTTTAACGCGCAATCGTTGCCCGGCCTGGCTGCCTGGCGGGATAGTCAGCAAAATGCTTTCTTTCAGTGTTGGAACGGTGACTTTAGCACCCAGCGCCGCTTCCCACGGGCTAACCGGCACCACAATTTCCAGATCCTGGCCGACAATATCAAACAGCGGATGTGGCGCAATATGAATCACCAGCCACAAATCGCCATTTGGACCGCCGTTTTCGCCCGGCGTCCCCTGGCCTTTCAGACGGATGCGTTGACCATTGCCGACGCCCGCCGGGATCTTCACATTCAGCGTTTTCGGAATTTCCTGTTCGATCATGCCAAAGGCGTTATAAACCGGCAGGTTATAGCTGATGGTACGCTTATGCTCAGTAAGCGTTTCTTCGAGGAATACCGCCACTTCGATTTCAATATCGTGGCCGCGTGTGGCGGGGCGTTGACGGCTCTGGCGGGCATGCTGACCGAAAATTGACGAGAAGATATCGTCAAAATCTTCGGCGTTAAAACTCTGACCGTCGCCATGGTGGAACTGACGGTTAAATTGCGGATCGTTGCGATGTTGCCACATCTGATCATACTCAGCGCGACGTTGTTCATCACTTAACACTTCCCAGGCTTCAGCGACCTCTTTGAAGCGGGCTTCGGCATCCGGTTCTTTGCTGACATCAGGATGGTATTTGCGGGCAAGTCGACGATAGGCGGTCTTGATTGTCTTGAGATCGTCCGTCGGTTTCACGCCCATGATGGCGTAATAATCCTTTAATTCCATAGCGTTATCTCGCGTAAATCAACACAAATTGAAGGAACCCCTGTAAGGTAACTCCTATAAGTGTAGGGTAATCCTCAAAATTTCATATGCCAACACAGAATATGTTATTGAAATCATCGCGGAGAGGAGGTCGCCATCAAGATGGGTTGCTGAACATATTTTAAACAGGTGAAAAAGGGTGAGCGATTTTTGATAGTTGAACCAGGCACTTTAAGTTTAACTAGGGCGTCATTATTTATTAAATTTTATAGACGCTATATATGGGTAGTAATATACATGGAATTAGTTGCACTGCAAATAATTATTTGAAACAGGCCTGGAACGATATAAAAAATGAGTACGAAAAAAATCAAACATATTCAATCCCGCTATTTGAAAACACACTGGTGTGTTTTATGCGGTTATACAATGAACTCAGACGTAAAGTAAATGAAGAGGATACTCCATGTCTGGAATGTGAATCACTAGAAAAAGAATTTGAGGAAATGCAGAATGATAATGATCTATCATTATTTATGAGAACATTGCGTACTAATGATACACAAATTTATTCAGGGGTTTCAGGAGGTATTACATATACTATACAATATGAACCGCCCCGGGAATCCTGGAGACTAAACTTCCTGAGAAAGAGGTAAACAGGATGACTAAAAATACTCGTTTT
>ERZ856578.5638-NODE-5638-length-15018-cov-3.071749_pt1 | contig 15018 bp, 1 predicted proteins | sample MGYA00514384_ERZ856578 | MGnify/ENA primary metagenome ERZ856578 (study PRJEB29103, sample SAMN06111958) | human gut metagenome | biome: human gut; feature: ankylosing spondylitis patient; material: healthy_person | host: Homo sapiens | place: China:Hangzhou...
CTGTTCCACGCTATTCTGTAGGTATTGGTATCTCTTCTTGTCAACGGTCACTCCTTATCTGTCTTCTTCTGTCCGATGATCCTGCGCAGAGTAGACTGCATAGCCTTTAGAATCTGCATTGTACGCAATGATCAATTCATCATCAAAGCCATTATCTGTCGGAACAGAAACTGCTACCTGGGAGTCATCTGCTTCGGACTGTCCGTCCTGTGCTTCTGTCTCCACACCATCATTCTGTTCTGGCAAAGTATCCGTCTGTTCCTGATCGGATGTTTCCTTTACATCAGAGGTCTCTCCGGCAAGTGCTTTGTCACCAACGACACCACCATTTAATGTATCGCCGCTTGGATTCGCCTGCTGTAATCCGTCTACGGACTGCTGGTCGTCATTTCCAGCTACGCCTGGCATGGAGCCGATCACATCACCTGTTCCAGTCTGACCGGCATTCGTTCCTTCGGTATTTTCAGGCATATCCATTCCTGCCGTGTTGCCAGATGTATTTCCATCACCGGCAGACACTGCACTATTGCTTCCATCTGCTGTTTCCGGTACATCCACACCAGCGATGTTGTCAGATGAGCCGTCGCCTCCGGCTTCCGTACCATCGGTGCCGGATTCAGACGCTGTCACATCTGTCTCGCTGATCTCGTCGGTTGCTTCACCCTGACCATTGGCAGTTCCATCTTCGGTGCTGTCTGATGCAAATGTCGCATCTGCCAATACGTCTGAGGTTCCATCGGTGCCGGACTTGCCATCCTTTGCAAACCAGTCTTTCCAGGACTGGGTGCTCAGGAAATCCTGCATGCTCACTGCATTTTGATAAGCATTGGACACTTCTGCGTATGCCGTGTCGAATTTGTCACGGAAAAATGCCATGATATAGCTGAAGAAATCCATTTCTGAAGGGGTTCCTTCTTCTCCGCCTTCTTCCACACTGATCACAGCGCCTGTCAGATAGTTAAAGGTCTCAATAGTGCCGTTCTCGTACTCCACCTGAACGAACGTCAGGTCGGAAAACAAGTTCGTGCTGATCGCACGAATATCCCGGTTCTGGAAATCCTCCGGATAATTGATCTCATCCATCAGATCCACCATCTTGCCATCCTGGGTCACAACCGTCATGTAAGTGTGTCCCTGGTAGGTGTCGATGAGCACACTGCCCGGTACAACCTCATCCGGTGCATTCAGTGCAAAGAGCTGTCCATTCTTGACAAAGAGCTGCATATTACGCACGGTCACCTGATCTCCATCGAAAATGAGGGAGTAGGTCAGATAGGTGCAAATGTGATAATCCTTGTAATCAAACTGGTACAATGGTTCTGCATCCAGCAGACTTTCATCAAATGTTACGTCGGATTCGTCATCCAGAACCGTATCGGATGGAAGTGTTGCTTCTGCGCCAGTAGTGGTGCTGTCATCTGCTGTTCCTTCACCAGTGGTGCTCTCAATGCCGTCCACTCCATCTGTGGTTCCGTCAGCACTGCCGGTTTCAGTTGTGCTGTCTGTACTACCTGCTCCGGTCATATCACCGGCAGCGATTGAACCGTCTGCACTGCCCGCTCCCGCCGTGCCGTCAATAGTTGTGCCACTGTTCGCGTTGCCTGCGGTTCCCGTTCCTGTCATGCTGTTCGCATCACCTGTGGTTCCGCTTGTACTGTCAGCTCCTGAGGTTCCATTTCCTGCAGTTGCTCCTGTGGTGCTGCCTGATTTTTCGTCAGATGTTGTATTCTCAGCCTTTGCGTCGGTGTTCGACAGATTCTCTGTATTTGATTTGTTCTCCATCTTATCCTCCGTATCTGACTGAGCTGTGTTGCTGGCGATCGTTCTGACGGGTGCCGCCATACTTGCGACCGCCTTTGTGTTGCCTGCCGCCGTGCTTACGACCGCCTTTGTGTTGCCTGCCGCCGTGCTTACGACCGCTTTTGTGTTTCCTGCCGCCGTGCCTGTGACCACCTTTGTATTATCTGTGGTTCTGCCTGCAACCTGCATGGATGCTGGTGCTGGCTGGACGCCGTGCGGCAGTCCATTCACTGATGCGATCAGGTACGGGCAGTCCCGCAGCCGCGGGGCAGCCGTGCCTGTGCCAGCGCTTCTCTTCTGATCTGCCACGTTGGTGGCGGTGCCTGTCTGGGGTTCGCCAGCGCTTCTCTTCTGATCCGCCACGTTGGTGACGGTATCCGTCTGACCTGCGCTGGTACCAATCTGATCTTCTGCCACGGCTTTCAGGGTCTGTGCTGTTCTGTGGAGCAGACTGCCTGTGTCTGCATACGTATTGGTTCCTGGCACGGTCTGTATGCTGCCGGTATCCTGACTATCCGTGGTATCCTGACCATCCGTGGTATCCTGACCGCCTGTGGTATCCTGAGTCGTTGACTCCCCCTTCGGGGAGTCGCCGAAATTATTCTTGTCCTTCACTGAACCTACGATACACCGCATGTATTGTTTATGATATGGACCGTTTTCACCTGTATATATAATGTACCCTTTATCTGAGAGAACGGAAATCGTATTTCCATCTTCTACTACGATGTTGATCGCTTTTTCTCCTTTCGGCGGCTGCGTTGCATTCAGCTCAGATTCTGTACCCCAACCGTTTTTATAGTAATAGATCTGACCATCGTTTCCAAGTACATACATATAATTGTTACTCATCGCTGCATGTTTTCTTAACTTCTTACCGTCCACATTGATCTGTGCTGCCACATAACGACCTGGTGTTTCAGGCTGGGCATTAGTGATCTTGATGGTGATCGGTGTGGTAAAGTCATACAGCATACTATAAGTCAGTATTCCGTCCTTTGCCTGTACGCTATACAACAGTGTCGGGCTGCTGTCACCGGTTGTACCAGTGTCTGCACTGCCTTCGACCATTCCTCCTGCAATGCCATCGCTGTTATCATAAACCTCGATCCATGCACCCGCATAAGTGTCTGCGTTAGAGAAGTCCACGTTCAAAGTATATGCATTGCTTGCATAGATTCTGGGCGCAGTCTTAAGTTTAATATCTGCCAGAGTGTCAACACCGGCAGCAGGACTGTCTGTCAGGATGGATCCATGTGTTCCCGGTACGCTGATACCTCCGGTCATCATGAATTTCCACGGGCCTACATCTTCAGATCCTGTCTTTGTTGCCGTACCAATATAATATTGCACATAGCGGTCAGTATCATTGACATTTTTCGCAGTATCCTCATGTAAGAGCAGTGGATTCAAAGTCACTGGCAGATAGACATAATGTTCGTCCGCCTCTCCATTTTTCCAGGTTTTGGTCATCTTCTCATAGAGACCATACCAGTTGACCTTGCTATTACTTGCCAGCAGTGTCTCATTGCTTCCAAAGGTTACACTTCCGTCTTCTCCGATCTCAGCTGAATATACATCTAAATCCAGACCGTAATTTCCGCCTCTGTAAAGTTTCGGATTCTTCAGAGTCTCACTGGATACCAGTGCATACGCATATGCATTCTTTTCCTTTGGTTGCATTGTTTCTGACGAATCCATCCAGTATCCGAGGGTGCCTGTCGTCTTTTTGGAATTCGCAAATTGCTGGTCCGTTATCTTGACTACTGTTCCTGTACTGCTTCCACCTTCTCCCTGGCTGTAACCATAGGTAATAGAGGAATTATCCCACAGACGCTGGCGGTACGGATATGGGCAGGATGCCCCCACCGTATAAGGTACTAGATCCTTCTGCGTCTCTCCATTGACTGTACTGCTGTATACATAGCTGGCAGTTGCCGTATCCTGATCTTCTGTTACCTTCAGATTGGCTGCGATCAGATTGTTGTAGATTGCGGCATAGCTTCCATTATTTCCTATGAGCTGATACTCACCGCTTGATCCGATCATTGCACTGACCTTATCCTTACCGGTTACATCCGCACTGACCATCGTTTTGTATACATAGAATCTTCCAGTATCATTATCCAGTCGGCCGATCACACCTGCCACATACTGAGCCTGTGGAGCTTTCACCGTTGCTTCTACTGTATTAGTAGACAGATTGTAGACATTCTTTCCATATCCGACAAGACCACCTACATAGTCTGCTCCGCCTGCTTCTACAGTTACCTTCATGAGGGATTCCGTGATGCCTCCGCTGCTCTTGTTGGTGCTCTCTGCATATCCAGCAAATCCACCCACATAAGATGCCTTCGGAGCATTGACCTTGATCTCATCGGTGATGATTCTGCTTATAGTACTATTGTTGCAGTTATAGCCGATCAGACCACCCACAAACTTCTCACCTGCAGAATATACATTCACCCGCTCCACATCCAGCTCACTCAGTGAATACATGGATTTTAGTCCTACCAGGCCACCCACATAGTTACCATTACCATAGACGTTCACATCCCGGAATCTAGTATATACAGTTTGCGCACTTCGTTCAGCTCCTGCTATACCACCTACACAGCTTCCATTGGTAAATCCGCTGATCTCCTCATCGCCAAGGAAGGCCTTTCCTTCAGAACTTCCACTTCCGCTTCCGATGACATTGATATCCTGGAAATCCGATTGTCCTAACGTACCACCGGTTCTCTTACCTGCCACGCCGCCGGTTCCTATACCGCTTCCGATAACTGTCACATGGGACACCTGATCATACCTGATCTCTGTACCAGCGCTTCCGAACAGACCACCTACATAGTCGCCGGTTCCGGTCACTCGAAGGGTTTCGTTTCCAGTGAGCGTGATGCTGCTCTTCGTCACCGGATTCTCATATGTACCTGCCTGGTTCACATCTGTGTACTTCAACCAGCTTCCGGTTCCATATAATCCTCCTACATAGTCATGTCCATAGACCCGGATATCAGCTGCCACATTGCTGTGCTTTTCTGTATCTCTGTTGGTTGGTCCACTTCCGTAGAGTCCGCCCACATAGGAGCTTTCCCCGGATGCAAGCACCTGAATACCGACTGCCGTAACTCTTCTGGTTCCATGTCCGTTAGCAAAACCCAGGATACCTCCGATATATTTTCCTTCTCCGGAGGTGTATACCTGTTGATTCTGTACCAGCAGATCCGTGGTATAGCTATTGCTTGTAGATCCACCTAAGCCACCCACGCTGGATCCCTGTCCCATGACAACATTGCCGTTCAGACGGATATTGTGGTTCGTCATAAAATACGGTGCATTTCCAAATATGCCTCCGACGTTACTGGTTCCCTGAACGGTACTGTCTGTCAAAGAGATGTCATCCAGTGCACCCAGGAAAAAGTTCACCCGGTCTTCACCGCTTCCGTATGCAGAATACTCATAATCTGCCCGATAGCTTACATATCCAAACATTCCGCCTACATAATTGCCAGATCCTTCCACTGCCATAGATTTAAGGGTCACCTCATGTACCATGGCAGTTGGAGCCAGTCCAATCAACCCACCTGTAAATACATTGTTATCAGCAGTTCGGTTCAATGCCTGTACATGTATCTGCTCTGCTGTAACCTTCTGCATCAATGCATAGCCGTAGCCCATAGATTTCTTAACAAAAGTAACCTCTGAAGCAATGCCACCTGCCGTGGTTCTCTGTGCAGTTACATTCACATTGGTAAGGCTCACATCCTGGATCAACGCATAGTTGCAGGACAAACTGTCATACCTGTAACGATCGTCTGTAGATCCTGCCAGATCTGCACGGTAGTCATGTTCATCACTGGTCAGATCACTGTACCAGCCTCCTGGCAACAGATCAGTACGCTCTTCGCCATCTGCCAGATCTCCTGTGTAGTCCGCGCCTCCGATCAATGCATGTCCATTTGTTTCATGATCTGTACTGTAGATCTTTCCTACAAGTCCAGCTACATTGTAATTACCTGTCACCTGATAGCCGTAGGTACCTGTTTCATCCCCTACCGCCTTTACATCGATCAGGTCGCCTCGCAGATATCCTGCCAGTCCGCCCACACTGGATCCATCAGACTCTACATAACTGTTGGTCACGGTCACCTGCTCGATATTACCATCACAGCCGCCTATGATACCAAAGGAGCTTCCGCCTCCTGTCAGAACCGTGTTGGTAAATGTACAAGCCTTCATACCGCCGGCCACCTGTCCCAACAGACCACTGTTGCTCTGGGCACTTGTATTCTTCTTCCAGAGAATCGTATTATCAGTAAACTTCAGATCCGTCACACTGCCTCCGATGTTCCGGAACAGTCCAAAGATACTGTTGGTTACTGTCATATCCAGGTTGCAGATGCTGCCAATGGTTACTTGCGCTTCTCCGATCTGTCCGCGCACATTATTCGCAAGTACATTCATCACCGGATCTTCCTTCACAACACCTGGCTCATTGAGCCAATTAAAATCAATCTTTCCGGCGATCTCGATATTAAAGGAGGAAGTACCGTAACCACGATAGGTCCAGTCTTTATACTCTGCCAGGATCTTCTCCTGTAGCGTCTGTTTATCGGCCGATTTTTCGGCTGCCTTTTTGGCTGCCTCTGGAATACCGCCGGTCTCACCCAGATACAGGTTCCACTCATATGCATTGTGGATCGGCAGGTATTTTGCCTCCTGCACACCATTGCGATTGCTGAACTGGAAAGTCTTCTTCAGCACTACTCCGTTGTCCAGTGTTACTACCACATTGTAGACATCACGGTAAGCACTCATCTCAGCTCCCAGGATCCGGATCCGATATGCAAAGCTGTCCTCCTCCGATGAGATCGGATCGATCATCAGCTTCACAGCTTTTGATCGAAGCATCTTGCTTTGGAACACCTGGGTCAGTCCTGTACTATTTGCAAAGTTATTCTCCTCCTCTAGTCCACCAGCGGTAAGGCCTTCTACTTCTACAGACTTCACCTGATAATTCGGTTTGTCTTTTCCGTTTTTAGCTCCCAGAATCAGTGTAAACTCTACATCATTAGGATCATATGACAGAGGAATACTTGTCTTGTCATACCACTGGTCTGTTCCTACCAGTCCATTGCTGGCCTCCTTAAGTTCCTCTCCTCTGTCTTCTGTAGCAAATGCCCACACATCTCTGACTTCCAGAGATTCCTCGGCAATAGCAGGTACATGGCAGACACCATCATCGGTCAGCTGACCGGTCATCATGGCATCTCCGGCTTTCAGAGCCGGCAGATATGCACCTGCATCCGCTGTCGTACCCAGTTTCTTTCCATTCAGATCCCAGCTGTAGCGATAATGATGGTCTCCTGAGAAGATAGCATCGTATGCACCGTCTTTCGTCAGTTCATCATAGGACATGGCCGTTGCACCTGCATCGATCAGAGAACTGCTTTCCTCCAGATGCGGCTGATAATAATAGCACTTATCCAGTGATGCGGACGAAGAGTTGTAGCCAAGGAACAGATGTACCGTGTCACTCATAGATGCCACACCAAGACTTCCCGTATAGAGACAGTTATTCATGGTCAATGTTCCTGTATTCTTCGCCAGCAGTCCGGCACCATTGGATCCGCCAAGACTGATGTTCATGGCAGAATAGCAATTGGTCAGATCCGAAGTTCCTGTTATCGTTCCCACCAGACCGCCTGTATTCATGACCTCTGAATTCAGCGTTCCGGAGCTGTAGCAGTTGCTGAGGCTTGAGCTGTTACCTACATAGCCGACGATGCCGCCCACACCCACTGCGTTGAAGCTGCTGTTTTTCGACGATACGGCCTGCAGATCAAGATCTGTCACAAAGCAGTCTTCCATTTTGATAATACCAGAAGTATGTGCGACCAGACCGCCCACCCGCAGATCAGCTGCCTGATCAGAGGTTCTCATGGTGAGATCAGTTGCACTGCACTGCTTCAGGCTCACATAATCACCAGCATTACATACCAGTCCTCCCAGACGCTCTGTTCCGTTCACACCCGGAGCCATAATGCCGCCGATCAGGTGGACATTCTCCAGATAGGAATTGGACTGCAGCAACCGGATCAGACCTTTATCTATATAAGAATTCGTTATCGTCTGACGAAGATCCTTACCATCAACTGTCACTGTCTTGCCAGTTACCTGACTGGATGTCATCTTCCGTACATCTGCATGTACAGCACGCTCTACACCTACAGTCATATCCTGAATGGTCAGATTGCTGATGCCGCCCTTCACATTATAGAATACATAGCCCCACACACTGTAGTTGGTAGGATCATTGTTTCCGTTATAGTTTAAATTATAATCACACAGGTTCTTCAGCACATGAGTCTGTACCTGTCCATCTTTTATCACCGGCTCATAGTTGCCATCCCCATCTTCATCGGCAAATAATGTACCGTCCAGATGTCCTGTATAATCAAATGGCTTAACAGATGCCGGATATTTGTCTTTTGTGCCTCCCAGCAGACCGGATACGGTATAAGGCTCATCAAAATCCCATACCGGCGCACCCCAGATCCGGAAGTTCCAGTCCTTACGGCTGGAATTGAAAAATTCACTCCAGTCCTTGGTATTCTGCAATGGATAGAAGAATTCTGCATCCACCACTCGCTCACCGTTGGTATTCTCTGAACCATTATAGGCGTATCGGATCGAGCTGTTTCCTGAGGTGATGGATTTTTTATAGTACACAGACTTCACATTATAACCAGTCTGGTAGCGTCCGTTCTTCTCCGAAACCTGCAGACGTGCCTTCACTTCATAGAATCCGCTCTCTTCGTTCTTGCCCTGACCCGGCAGGATCGTACAATCCACGCCATCCATGAGGATATTGGTCACTTCATATTTAGATTCGTTCATGAAGATAAAGGTCACTGTAGCTGTGGCATAACCATCTTTGTCATAGGTATATCCATCCACACGGCTCTTAAGCAGGTCAAAGCTTGCTGCAGAACCCACCTCCATAGACAGATACGGCTGGTGGATGCTATATTTTTCGCGGGCATTTCCCATGTCAATCCAGGGGAAGTAGCCAGCTGCGAGCATCTCCTCCAGATTGTCGAGCAGTCCTTCTTCTCCATCTGCATGCTTGTAGAGAGTATTCCACCAGGACGCATCCACCAGCATACCAGCCTCCACTCGTTCATTACGGTAGCTGGAGTTGTAGCTGACTCTTCGGTTGGTTCCAAGAGTTGCATAATAGCAGTTGGACGTATCCATCCGATTGCTGGTCGTACCAACCGCACAGCCCTTATCCGTATAATAGGTTTCTGAACCAAAGATATAATTACTTCCACTCTTGGCAGACGGATAGGTATAGACATTACCGGTAGCCAGAACATTCTCTGTCTTTCCCTGATTCACACCCACGATCGTACCGCTGTATGTTCTGGTCGTAATACCGCTTCCTAAGGATGTGCTGTTGGATTTGGCATCAATGGTACTATAGATATTCCGGACCGTTCCTGTGGCTGTATTGTTGTAGACCAGACCGCCCACATAGCCTCCGCCTCTGATGGCTCCATCTCCATACACATAGCCATTCTGGATCAATCCTCTATTGACCTCCATAAATCCAGCCACATGGCAGCCTACCAGATCTGCCTGATATTCCACCGTAAAGTTCCGGATGATTCCATTATTGTAGCCGATCATGGTGCCGTAGGACTCTAAAATCCAGCGACTGTTGTCGTAGATCTTCTCTCCACCGGAAATCTCATAGGGATTCTGTGAATCGATCTTAAAGTTCAGATTTTCCAATGTTCCATAGTTATTATAGCAGATCTTGCTATCTCCCGTAGAACGGATGGCTTTGATCTGGATCGTTCCGTTACGGATCGCTCCCTGCTTCTTGGCCTCAGAACCAATGTAATCAAAGATATAGGACAATCTGGTATTGGTCAGGGTATGTCCCTGCAGGTCCAGTTCCCCATAGAAAGTTCCTCCATTGGTAGGCATGTCATTCGTCATGGTGATGTCTTTATTTAGTATATAATCTCCATAAGGTTTCTGACGGATGCCCGCCATCTGGAAAGCCGCACTGATTCCGTAGACCGGTTCTTTGGATTCTCTGACCGTAAAGTACGTCTTTCCTACCTCCACAGAACTCTGTGAGCCTACCTGGGCATAGAGGATCACCTTGTAGCTATAGCCCTTCTTCACCGGAATCGTCTCACAACGGTTCACTTCCTGGGCAGTCTTCTTGTCATCTGCACCAGTCACCATGGGGATCCTGGTTCTGGCCTCCTGCCTTGCTGGTGCGGCCATCAGTGCCTCATCGCTTACTTCTTCGCCTTCATATTTTACTTCGTGTACTTCCAGCCAGTATTCACCGTCCCGGGAAAGTCCATTAGTGAAATAATTATTAACGCCGTCCTTCAACTGTACGCGCAGATTTGCATACATCTGATCTGCACTGGCATCCGTATCTCCACCAGTCCGAAGCTGATTCCTGTATACGTCCGTAAGATTACCGCACTTTAAGAAGTTGACCGGATATGCGCCATCCTGATTATACGTAGCTCCATTCAGAAGACTCCTATCATACAGGATTGAATCTGACCATCTGTAGTTGGTAAACCGGATATAGCGGACTCCCTCCGGGATCACCAGATATCCGCTGCTGCTCCAGAAGCTGGACTTATATCCGACAAACTCATCCTTGTCGTTATAGAAGCTGATACCCTGTCCCTGGTTACTGATATAATACAGATCTCCCGGTGTGACGCTGATTCTGGAAATAGCCTCATATATACGGCTGCCTGCCTGGTTATAGACACCATATCCATTTATGGATCTTGCACGTTCTACCACCAGACTGGAACTGTCTCCCTTACCCAGAGCGCCTTCTTGGATTCCTGACCGCCAGTCATTGTATTGAGCTGTCCACCTGGTATCTTCCAGAATGTAAAGTTTACTGTCTGCCTCCCGGTCATTGTTGCTCAGATACAGTACCAGCATCTTCTCTGCCTTGGTCGGTACCGCGATCAGCGTACCATATCTGGTCATACGGGTATTTTCTGTCTTCCCATCTGCTGCCGTATTTACAATGATCTGATTATTCTCATCCAAAAAGATCAGTCTGCGCTCACGCGGGTCTGTCGTACTGTTGGATACGATGGACACAATCTGTCCACCTTTCACCGGGATAGCCTTTTCATAGTAACCACTGACCGACACCTTTTCACCAAGGGTATTGGTATATGTCTTGCCCTGCGTCATAGGATCACCCAGCTCTGCCCAGTGATTCTTCCCCATCATGCTTCCCAGAATATCCGTATAGTTGCTGTTGTTCTCCGACTGGTTGGTCAGATACACATCATCCAGCCGTCCAAAGAATGCCGTATTCGAGGTGGAGTATGGGATAGCTACTCTTGCGTAAGCAATATCTCCAACTTCCCAGTCACCGTTGTTGGTTCCCTCCAGTCTCACATCCGGCAAACCGACGATCGAACAGCGGGTATTTCCTTCTGATGAGTTATAAGAAGCAGAATATCCCATAACTCCGAGATACTCTTTGTTCTTGTTATAGAAGAACACTCTGGAATCCCAGATGTCTCTTGCCAGGAAGAAGTCATCATACGTCAGGTCGATAGGCTCTCCATCTTCAGTATATTTTCGCAGATCCATAAGCGGAGTCGTCCGATAGCCTTTATCCACCGTGATATTTCCATTATTATTCGGATATCCGATCTCCCAGCCGCTTCCTTCCATCTCCTCGGTAGTAAAGTCAATAAGCTGGTTTGCCAGAGTATCCGGATCTGCTTCCAGGACTTCCTCCAGTGTCAGGTCTGTGGTCACTGAGGTACCTACCACATCTTCCCACACACCATTTCCCTGCCAGAAGGTGGATCCCTCCTGCACTCCGATCAGCTGATCGTATTTTCTGTCAGTACCATCCGGTGTAATATCATAGGCTTCTGCCGTCACTTTGATCCGATATTTCTGTCCATTCGTCAGGCCACTGAATACCAGATCCTGAGCCAGCTTCTTCGCCTCTTCCTCTGTACGTGCCACCGGAAGACCTGTCTTTCGTACCACCAGGGTCTCCGAAGACTCTACTGTGGATGCCGTCTCATCATATTCGTAGATGCTGACGGTCACATGAGGAACTTCGCCTTCTTTCTTTGCCAGGATTGCTCCATCCTTATCCAGCACATAGAACTCGAAGAGTCTGAGTTCTGAGGAAGAAGAGAACAGATCCATATTTACAATGGGTTCTCCCTTCAAAGTATTCAGGAGCAGGGAGGAATCCGTATTGGTCACCAATGTGATACGCGGTGCTCCAACAGTTCCACTGATAATCTCTCCCTTATCATCCACTTGCGCATCCATATTGCCTGACTGATATGCATAGGCCTTGGCATCTGCCTGATAGATCTGTGCACTCTTCAATGATTTTACATTGATGCTCAACGGTGATTCGTAGCTACTCAGAGCACAGAGGATCACATTGGAGAAATATTTCTCAGAATCTGCCTGTCTGCTCACCTGATCAAAAGCCTTGCTCAGATGATCTACCGGCATACCCAGAGAATAGTTTTCATTTACATTTACTTTTACCTGTCCGTCCTCTGCTTTGATACTGTCAAAATCCAGCATCACAGAAGCTGCACTGGTCACAACTACACTGGTCTCCGATGCCGTAGGATCTCCGATAAGATCTTTATAAGTCTTCATCTTATTCAGGGCATCGATATAAGCAGCATATGGATCTGTTCCTGTAGTCACTACCGGGTTTTTTACATCCTTGCCATCTATAAGAATGGTACGAGTCACTTTATGCTCGGCTTCGTTCCACGTCATCTCTCCTGTGACCGTATGAATGGTCCTGGTAGAATCATTTTTCAGTCGATAGCTGTAGCTGTAATGGAATTTCCACTCATTTGCTTTAAGATCCTTATGTCCGGGAATACTTAATCGTACACCCTGAGTTTCCTTAATAATATCCCCATAGTCTTTAGATACCCGCAACTTCAATGGTACCTCGGAAGAATCCTTGGTATTTTTCAGCTCATAATCATAACGATAGATCATAGGCAGCAGGTTCACAGAGATCTTGGAGGATGCATAGTCATATGCCACCTGATCTGCATACATATCGCCGGCTGCACGACTGAAAGAAACATTTCCCAATGTATTCAAAGATGTGGTCTTGCAGTTGGAGCGCTCTGCCAGCGCTTTGGTATAGACACCTGTGTGGTTTCCGTTCTCGTCTACGTCACCATAACGGTCTCCAATATTGTAGCTGATGTTCAAAGTAACTGTGTATGTAGAGTTTGCAAAGGATGGAACTGTGAATTTTTCCCATTTTGCAGTCTTTTTGTCGGAGGTATAACCCACCTTATTGCTGCCGGACAGACCTTCGTAGAGAGGGATTGCTCCTTCTCCCCCTGCGGTCACACCTTCCATCAGCATGTAGCGTGCCTCTTTCGTCAGATCTGATCCACTTACCAGATGTCCTTTGATATTTCCATTATCCTGACTATGTCCGATGTAACGGCCATAGCTGTCCTTTACAGTCACATAGAGATCGCTGACTGCACTTTGATTCGGGTTATTCAAGGTTACGCTGACAGTCTGGCTGTTGTAGGAAGCACTTCCCATGGTCAGCTTTCCAGTCGGATGCTGCTTACAGGTGTATGCCTTACGGTCGCTCTCCATACCTGTCAGCAGATCGCCAGTCTTGTCATCATAGCGGCTTGTATTGTTCTCGCCCTTCTCATATTCTACTTTCAGTGGTGCACCATAACGGTCTGTCAATTCAAACTCATAATAGTAATTCTTATCCGGATCAAGTGCTGAAGTCACCTTATCAGACATCCAGTTAAGTCCTTCATGTACTGTAGTAGTACCACCGGTGCTGCCGCTGCCTTCTCCGGTGCTGCCGCTGCCTTCTCCAGTGCTGCCTTCTCCGGTGCTGCCGCTTCCTTCCTCAGTGCTGCCGCTTCCTTCCTCGGTGCTGCCGCTTCCTTCTTCCGTGCTTTCACCGCTGTCCTCGGTCTCGTCCTTGATCAGCATTTTTTTCTTATCAGAATTACTCAGTACATAGCTTACAAACGGATCGGTAGTACTTCCACCATCTTCATAGATCTTGATGTGGAAAAAACGCATATAGTCCATAGTGGAAGCTGCATTCTCCAGGATGCTGTCCTTCCCCTCGCGGATAGTCATATGGCGGATCTCGATCTGATCCGGATAGATACGCTCATACCCGCCGGTCTTCGTATCTGTATCATAGGTATCCGGCTGATAATCCAGATACAGAGTGTTGGTACCCGCTTTGATGCTTAAGGTGCTAAATGTAGTACGGTATACCTCCTCGTTCACATACTCTCCCAGAGTATTCCGGTACTTCATCTCCAGGATCAGGGTCATCTTCTGATCGGATTCCAGGTTATTGATGGTATATTTTCCGGATTCCTTCACAGATTTTCTCTGCTCATTATTCTGGTTATTCCAAGTCACACGGCTGGTCACCTTCTTCAGATAACCACCATCATCGGTAATGGTCATATCCAGATCCACGGAATAAGTGCCTGGTTTGATGCTGTTGACTTTTACAGACGGCTTCTGATAAGGTGGCTCTGCAGGTGCGCTGGAACCCGGATGTGCCTGGCTGCTGCTGCTTCCGCTGGTGCTTCCATCTTTCCCGTCTTTTCCACTGTCTTTTCCGCTGGAGGAAGATCCACTGCCGGAATTGCTGCCGGATGTACTTCCAGTCGCTGCGGCAACAGAAGAACCTCCTGTGGTTCCCTGACTCTGGTCTTTTCTTTCCTTATTGTCAGAGTTGTTCTTGTCGTCATTGTCATTTTCCGGCTTCTGGCTGTCCACCTGCTGAGACGGTACCGTCTGTCCACCGGTCAGCTGCTCCTGCTGCTCTTCCTCCGGTTCTTCGATCTCCTCCGGAGTCTGTCCGGCCGTGTCGGAAGGTGTCTGAACAGTCTCTTTTCCTGCTCCGTTTAATAATTCCAGAAATTCAGAATAAGAATAGGTCTGTCCATTGATCTCCACAGTCAGACTGGCTGCATCCGTCATTTCCCCATATGTCAAAAGTCCGCTCTGTTCATCAAAATAGCGGATGCCATCCTCGTCAAAGTGAACGATACAGTTCAGATCGGAAGAGCGTCGTGTAGGGAAAGAGTGTAGATCTCGGTGGTCGCCGTATCATTAAAAAAA
>ERZ856578.5652-NODE-5652-length-14981-cov-4.021337_pt1 | contig 14981 bp, 11 predicted proteins | sample MGYA00514384_ERZ856578 | MGnify/ENA primary metagenome ERZ856578 (study PRJEB29103, sample SAMN06111958) | human gut metagenome | biome: human gut; feature: ankylosing spondylitis patient; material: healthy_person | host: Homo sapiens | place: China:Hangzhou...
AACGGTCCGGAAATTCGGACAGCCTCCGGCTTTCGTCTCGTTCCCTGCCGGAGTTGCGGGAGGGCGGTTCCCGTGCACCGGAAGAGTGGGAGTTTATCGCCCGCACGATCCACGGGTGCTGGGAGGCGTATGACGGCGTGGTGCTCACCCACGGCACTGATACCATGGCCTACACCGCCGCAGCGCTCAGCTTCCTGCTGCAGGGCATTCCGATTCCTGTGGTGCTCACTGGGGCACAGCTGCCCATTACCCATCCTTTGAGCGACGCCACGGACAATCTGCGCACAGCTTTTGCCATGGCGGCTTCGGGTCGGGGCGGTGTATATCTGGCGTTCGACCGGCGTGTGATTCTGGGCACTCGGGCGGTAAAGACCCACACTATGGATTTCCGCGCTTTTGACAGCGTCAACGCGCCCTTCGCCGCGGAAGTGAATGCCCATGGGCTGGTGCTCAATGAGGCGGTGCTGCCGCAGCCCCGGATGGACTATACGCTGCAGGACGGACTGTGCCGGCAGGTTTTTCTGCTCAAGCTGGTGCCGGGACTGGACCCGCATATCTTCGACCTGCTGCTGCAGATGGGCACGCGCGGCATTGTGATTGAGGCCTTTGGCGCGGGCGGCGTGCAGTTCATTCGCCGGGATCTGACGCGCAAACTCCATGAGGCGGTGCGCTGCGGCGTTAGCGTGGTGGTATGCTCCCAGTGCCTGTATGAGCGCAGTGATTTTTCCCTGTATGAAGTAGGACAGCGCGCCTTGGAGCAGGGTGTGATCCAAACCTTCGACATGACCACGGAAGCGGCGGTAACGAAGCTGATGTGGGTACTGCACCGTATCAGTGCGCCGCAGGAAACGGCGGAATGGTTCGGCCGGAATCTGGTGGGAGAAATTTCTCTGCTGCACGAATAAAACGGCAGTGTGCCCCGGCGGACATCGTTTCCGGGCCGATGGAAGATCGGCCGCCAAAAGCTGAATGAAAAACCACAGGCCTCTCCTGCTGCAGAGGCCTGTGGTTTTATGCACGTTTTTTGGAAAGATATTGTTTGCTCAGGAAGCTGAAAGCGGCCAGCAAATAGGCGCTGCACCACAGCGCCGGGAGTCCGGCCGGCGCATCTGCGGGAAAAAGAGCCAGCCGCAGATAGAAAAACAGGGCCAGAAGAAGAACACACGCGCAGCGGGGGAGCGTGACCAGCAGTTTATACTGCAGCGCCTGGCGGCGCGCCATACGGCGATGGCGGCTGCGCATGGAAGGATGCGGCACAGCGGCGGGAGCGGTGAAAGCGATAATCTTCCTGGAATTATGGCGGTGCACGTCGCTGTAATTAATTACGTCGGGTTCCTGGAGGGCGGCGTCCGCGCAGTGCAGTTTCCGTGCGCTGGTTTCATAATGCATCGTCATGGCTGGTTCCTCATTTCTCTTACTCTCTATTTGATCTGTTTGGCAACAAATATCGAACTTTTGTTTTTGTATTCTGAATTATAGAACGATTGTTCAACAATGTCAACTAAGAATCGAACAAAAAGTCGAATTTTATAGTTTGACTAAAAAAAGGATACTTTTATTAGCACATTTGTATAGGTGTGCCATGGAGCAGCAGGTTAAAAGGGTGTATAGTAAAGAAAATAATAAAGATTTGTGGCAATGGAGAAGGGAAACACGGTGGGAGAACAGGAGAAAAAGGAAATTGCATTTTCCAATCGGGATTTGCGGCGTCTGATTGTGCCGTTGCTGATCGAACAAATGCTTAACTGTACCGTTGGCCTGCTGGACTCGCTGATGGTGTCCACCGTGGGCGAGGCGGCGGTGTCCGCCGTGTCGCTGGTAGACTGCGTAAACGTACTGCTGCTGCAGGTGTTCGCGGCGCTGGCTGCGGGCGGGGCGATTGTGGCGGGGCAGTACATCGGCTGCCGGGAAACGGAAAAAGCCTGCAAAGCCGGCCAGCAGCTGCTGCTTTCCCTAGGTGTTCTCTCACTGGCGGTTATGGCACTGATGTACCTTTTGGCAGATTTTTTGCTGCATGTGGTGTTCGGAACTGTTACCCCGGAAGTATCCGGCTACGCGCAGACGTACCTGATGATTGTAAACCTGTCGATTCCCTTCATTGCGCTGTACAATGGCGGCGCGGCTCTGTTCCGGGTTATGGGCAATTCCAGGATTTCCATGCTGGTGGCGCTTTTGATGAATGCGGTGAACGTGGGCGGCAACGCGCTTCTGGTGTTCGGATTTGGAATGGGTGTGGCCGGCGTGGCGATTCCCACCGTGTTATCCCGCGTGGTGGCGGCGGCGGTGATTCTGGCGCTGCTGTGCGGCAAAAGGCATGAGATTCATCTGCAGCGGGGAATGTCCTGGCGGCCGGACTGGGGAATGGTCCGTAATATTATGTCCGTGGGTGTACCCAACGGCGTGGAAAACAGCCTGTTCCAGCTGGGAAAGATCGTGATGCTCAGCTTGATTTCCACCTGCGGTACGGCTTCCATTGCTGCCAACGCCATCGGCAACAATGTCGCCCAGTATCAGATCCTGGGCGGTATGTCGGTGGGCATTGCTATGGTGACGGTGGTCAGTCAGTGCGTGGGAGCGGGAGATTATGAAAAAGTGCGTGCCTACACCCGCAAGCTGGTGAAACTGAGCTATCTGTTCATCCTGCTCATGGTGGGCCTTACATTGGCCCTTCTTCCGCTGATCCTGCATTTATACAACGTTTCGCCTGAGGCTGACAGTTATGCGATCCGCTGTATCCTGCTGCACGGGTTTTCTGCCTGCGTGTTCTGGCCCTTGGCCTTTACGCTGCCCAATACGCTGCGGGCGGCCGGCGACGCCAAATTTACCATGATTGTCAGTGTGACGGTGATGTGGATCGTACGCATTGGCTGTGGGTATTTGCTGGGCGGCTATTTCGGCTGGGGCGTGTTTGGGGTGTGGACGGCTATGATTCTGGACTGGTGCTTCCGCATTCCGGCTTTCCTGCTGCGCTACCGTGGGCACAAATGGGAGCATATGTCGTTGGTGGGGTGACGGTCGGTTTGTCGAAATCCCCTGGAAAATAAAAAAGGAACGGCGCCTGACGGCGTCGTTCCTTTTTTATTTGTTCCGCAAAGCCAGATAGGCTCCGCTGGCAGTGGCCAGTATTTTTTCCGGTGCACTGGCAGTGAACGCTTCAGCGGAAATGTAGTTGATGGTCTGGCCGGGTTTGTCCAACCGGGAACGGACCAGCACTGGCCCATCTACGGGGACAGGCCGCAGATAAGAGATGTTCATGGTAACCGTGGGCGTCATACCGCCGGCATACAAAGCGGAGAGATGGCCCATGGCAGTGTCGAAAATCACACCGACCAGGCCGCCGTGAAGGGTGCCGCCGGGATTTGCATATTCTTTGCGCAGCGCGAAAGAGCAGGTATAGATGCGCCCTTCGGGATCACAGCTTTCAAAATGAGGACACAGCCAGCTGTTGATGGTGCCGGCTTGTTCTTCCTGCACCTGCTGTTCCAAAGCGCGCAGGGCGGCCTCCATGGCCTGCCGGGTGAGGGAGTGTTCGGACATGGTAAAAACCTCCATTCAGTAGATTCAATAAGATAATATTTTACACGATATTTCCTTTTTTGTACAGAGGTTTGCTGCCAGGGATACAAATTGGATACATCAATACAGTATTATATTACAAAAACAAACTGTTTTCAGATAGGTGCTGCTGTGTTTTACAGGCGGTTAAAAAAGAATGACAAAGGGAGCGCTATTTTGTAACCCTTTTGCTGTTGACCGCAGCGAATAACTGTGTTATGTATTATAATACAGTTATTCCGCGCATGGGCAGGACAATACTGTGTCAAACAGACGGATTAAGGAGAGCGAGGGACAAAGACCTATGAACGAGAAAAGCAAAAAGCATGAGTTTGAGGCTGCTCCGGCAGCGGAAGCGGCGAACACGGATACACAGCAGCCTGGATCTGCTCTGGATGCGGCGGTACCTGCCGTGGATATGCGCGAGGATCAGACGCCTCCGAAAAAAGCGCCGAAAAAGAAAAAGCATTTGGTGCGCAATATTATTCTGATCGTGATCTTGGCGGCGGTGCTTGCCCTGATCGTATGGGGCTGCATGAAATTTTTCGGCGGTTCCGGCGATAGCGGAGAAGTGATGAACGCCTATGTGGACATTGGGTCTATTACCAGCACGGTTTCGGGAGATGCTCTTTCGCGGGCTAAAGACAGCGCCAGTATGACGCTGACCACCAGCGGAACTGTGCAGGAGATCTTTGTCAGCGAGGGCGATCATGTGGAAGCCGGCCAGCAGCTCTATAAAATCCAGAGCGACACGGCGGAAGATGCGGTGACCCAAGCGAAAAAGAGCGTGGACAGCACCAGCAAAGAACTGAAAAAGCTGCAGGAAAATGCTGCTAATCTGACGGTGCGCGCCCCTTTTTCCGGAAAGATCCAGCTGCCGGAGGACACCAAGGAGATCAAAGTGGGCGACGATATGGCCAGCGGCACCACCATTGCTACGCTGGTGGACGATTCTAAAATGAAGCTGACGCAGTATTACAGCTATGCTTATGCCAAGGACATCAAGGCGGGTCAGAGCGTCACCGTTTCGATTCCCTCGTCCATGACGACGGTAAAGGGAACTGTATCCGGCGTACATATGGTGGAGCGGATCAGCGCAGAAGGTTCCAAGCTCTTTGAGGTGGATCTGGTGATGAATAATCCCGGCACCTTGGCTGCCGGTGTGGAAGCCAGTGCCACCATTACTGTGGGCAGCGGCACGGTGTACCCTTATGAAGCCGGGAAACTGGAATACAATCAGTCTCAGACCATTGTGACGAAAGTGGGCGGCCCGGTGGAGAAAGTGAATCTGCGCAACTATGATAAGGTAAGTGCGGGCGAAGTGCTCCTGGTGATGGGGGGCGACGACAATGATACCGCGATTTTTGACATGGAGAGCCAGCTTAAAACGGCGCAGAAAAATCTGGAGGAAGCGCAGAAAGCACTGGATCTGCTCAATGGCGTTTCCCCGATTTCCGGCACGGTGATGTCAGTTTCCATGGAAGTGGGGCAGGAAGTGGCCACCGGTACCACGGTGATGGTGGTATCGGACACGACGGTGATCCAGCTGGACGCCAACGTGGATGAACGCAATATCTCTTATATCAAAGAAGGCATGAGCGTGGATGTGACCCAGAATGAGAACCAGTTTATGGGTACGGTCACTTCTGTGAGCCTGACGAGTAAGGCGGAAAACGGCGTGGCTACGTTCCCTGTGGTCATCAGCGTGGACAACAGTGATGGTACGGTGCTGGCAGGCAGTTATGCGCAGTACAGCCTGGTGGCCAGCCAGAGCAACGACTGCATGGTGCTGCCCATCCAGGCAGTGAAGTCTGTGGAAACGGCGGAGGGCAGTAAGTATGTGGTATTTGTGCATACCGACACGCGCCCGGAGAATGCCATCGATGTGGAAGTTCTGCCCGACGGCGTGCCGGAAACAGGTTACTGGGCTGTTCCGGTGACCACCGGCATCAACGACGCGCAGAACGTGGAGATCAAAGACGGCGTGGAGGTCGGCATGGAAGTGTTCCAGCAGGTGATGGTCACCAACGGTTTTTAAGGAGAAGCACTATGCTGATACGCCTTGAAAATATTTATAAAATTTATGGTGAAGGCCTGGAGAGCGAAGTGCGGGCGCTCGATGGCGTATCCCTCACCATCGACCGGGGCGAGTTTGTAGCCATTGCCGGCGCATCCGGTTCTGGCAAGTCCACGATGATGAATGTACTGGGCTGCCTGGATATCCCCACGTACGGTGAATACTGGCTGGACGGACAGAATGTACGGGAGTTGACGGATAAACAGCTTTCCCATATCCGCAACAAGCAGATCGGATTTATTTTTCAGGGCTATAACCTGATCCCGGAGCTGACAGCGCTGGAAAATGTGGAGCTGCCGCTCATTTATCAGGGAATTGGGCCCGGCAAGCGTCAGGAACTGGCGCAGCGCGCCCTGGAGCGTGTAGGGCTGGGCAGCCGCGGCGGACACCGGCCCTCGGAAATGTCTGGCGGCCAGCAGCAGCGTGTGGCCATTGCCCGGGCTATTTCCACCAGTCCGCCTATCATTATGGCCGACGAACCCACGGGAGCGCTGGATTCCAAAACAGGGCAGGAGGTGCTGGCGTTTCTTCAGCAGCTCAATCGTGAGGGAAGCACAGTAATCCTGATTACCCATGACAACGGCATTGCTGCTACAGCCCGCCGTATTGTGCGGGTGTCGGACGGCAAAATTGTGGAGGATCATGCACAGGAGGTGGATTGGCTGTGAACCTGGCACAGGCTTTTAAGATGGCGGTCAAATCCATCTGGTCGAAAAAAATGCGTTCGCTGCTGACGATGCTGGGTATCATCATTGGCATTGCGGCGGTGATGATCATTGTGTCGGTTATCACCGGTGCGAACAAGAAAAGCATGGAATACTACGAATCTATGGGCACCAACAAAATCAGCGTTTCAGCGCAGCTTTACAGCGGTGGGGACGCTTTTGAGGAAGTGTATAACTACTGCAAAAGCATTGATATGGTGGTGGGCGTGACGCCCACGGGTTACGTGGGCGGCACCGTGAAATACGGAGCCAAAAACAGCCAGAGCATGGAGTATCCGCCGCAGATCTATCTGGGCAGCGATCAGTACTCCATGTGCAACAATTTCCAGATTGACAAGGGGCGGGATCTGAGTTATCTTGATGTCAAAAAATACAGTGCGGTCTGTGTGCTGGGAGCTGCTGCAGCGAAAAACTTTTTTGACGCTGCCGACCCCATCGGTAAGGATCTGACCATTGCCGGGGCGAATTTCACGGTGGTGGGTGTATACGCTCAAAAAGATTTTATGAACCAGGGATATTCTCTGGATAATGTAATCGTGATTCCCTACACCTCTCAGCGCTACCTTTCGGAGTATTCCGATTTGAGCGACATCACGGTGAAGGTGAAAGATTCTGCTTCCGTCAACCAGGTGATTGCGCTGCTCAACGGCAATTTTGACAACTGGAACCAGACAGGAAGAGGAAACTTCTGGTGCTACAGCGACCAGAGCTGGCAGGACCAGAGCAATCAGCAGGCGCTGATGATGTCGCTGGTGCTGGGCGCCATTGCCGGCATCTCTCTGCTGGTAGGCGGTATCGGCATTATGAATATTATGCTGGTTACTGTAACGGAGCGAACGCGGGAAATTGGCATCCGCCGGGCTATCGGCGCAGAGCGCAAGTCGATTGTGATTCAGTTCCTGATCGAAGCTGGCGTCATCTGCGGTATCGGCGGCATCATTGGAATCGCCATTGGCTTTTTCGGTACGGCAATTGCCAGTAAGCTTATTGTACAGTCCGTGCTGCTGCCATCGCCCGTCATCACGATTTTTGCGTTTCTGTTTTCGGTGGCGCTGGGCGTGCTTTTTGGGATGTTTCCGGCGATTAAAGCTTCCAAGCTGCAGCCGGTGGTGGCGCTGCGTGCGGAGTGAGGCGGGGTGTTGTGTCCGATGCTCCCTGCGTTTGAGCAGATTCTGTATTTGGCGGGGCGGAGATCCCGCGGAAGAAGGAGTGTAACATAGATGAAAAAGAAACGGATCCTATCCGGTGTGCTGGCGGCGGTGCTGGCGCTGTGCCTGGTGCTGCCGGCGGCGCCGCAGGCGCAGGCGGCCTCCTTTACCGACATTTCCGACAGCACCGTGGCGGACAATGCCGAAGTGCTGCGTATGCTGGGTGTACTGGATGGCACTGGCGGCGGCGCCTTTCAGCCTTATGGCACTTTGACCCGCGCCCAGTTTGCAAAGATGGCTGTGGTGATGCTGGGCAAAAAAGGCGCGGTAGGTCAGTATCAGACCTATACCATTTTCCCGGATGTGCGCGCTGATCACTGGGCGGCGGGCTATATTAATCTGGCGGTCCGCGGCGAGGGAGAAGAGGGTAAGGACAAGCTGCTTACCGGTTACCCGGATGGAAAGTTCCACCCAGATGAGGAAATCACTTTTGGCCAAACGGTGACGATCCTGATGCGTATGCTGGGTTATCAGGACAGCGATGTGGGAGCCGTTTGGCCCCAGGGCTATTTGAATGCTGCGGCCAACATCGGCCTGACGGATGGCGTGACCATGAATGCCAACGCAAAAGTGAACCGCGCCCAAGCGGCGCAGCTGTTTTGTAATCTGCTGCGCGCGGATCTGAAGGGGGGCGGGGAATACGCCACCAAACTGGGCACTCTAGTGCAGGATACCATCCTGCTGGATGTGGCTGCCACGGCAGAGGACGGATCAGCCAACGCCATCAAGACGACGGATAAGACCTATAAAGTAGCTGATCGGCCGGCGGATGCTTCCATGGCAGGCCGCAAGGGTACGCTGCTGCTCAACGCCAGCGGCCGTGTGCTGACCTTTATTCCCGACAAGGATACCAGCCGCAAGATCATCACTGTGTCCGATAAAAGCCAGGACAGCTTGACGGACAGCAGCGGCAAACAGTATAAAATCCATTCTGCGGTGAAGGCGTACTACAACGGGGAGGAAAAGACCTTCGGCGACGTGCAGCCCAATATCCGCGTTGGGGCATCTGTCACACTGTTCTTTGATGCTGCGGGCGATCTCGATTATCTTTTTGTCAGCGGAGCTGTGGCAGATGAGGCTGTCATTGTGGGTGCGCAGGGAAGCACGGCAGGGTTTGAACGGCTGACCGACTCCAGCAGTTATGCAATTTATAAAAATGGCATGCCCTCCTCGGCCTCCGAGCTGCGGCAGTACGATGTGGCCACCTATGATGCAGCTACCAATACCATCCGCGTCAGCGACACAAAGATTACGGCATATTATACCTATGCAGAACCAAATACTACCTCGCCGGTGAAGGTGAAGTTCCTGGGGCAGGAGCTGCCGGCGCTGCGCAGTGCAGCCGACAGCCTGTCCGGTTTCAAGCTGGGCGAGCAGGTGACATTCCTGCTTACGGAGGACAATCAGGTGGCTGGTGCTGTGTCGCCCCAGAAAGCCCGGGGCAACGCGGTAGGTATCGCCACCAGCGTCAGCACGAACGAAGCTGTGGTTGAACTGTTTTGTGGGCTGACCGTCAAGGGCGATCCCAAATTGAGCAATAATACGGTGGGCAATTACATCGGGCAGCTGGTGAAAGTGTCCTCCTATCAAAAAGGCGACCAAATCTCTCTGAGCCGTGTGACCAGCGGCGGTGTACGCGGTACACTGGATGTGGCGAACCGTAAAGTGGGTGACACGGAGCTGGCGGAGAACGTGCGGATCTACGATAAAGTTGGCTCCGGATCTTTGGTCGAAGTGAAGCTGGCCGATGTCCCGGTGAAGAAAAACAGCGGCGCAAATGTGCTGTATGCGGAGAAGAATTATACCGGAAAAATCAGCTTGCTGATTCTGGACAATGCCACGGGCGATGCTTATGTTTATGGACGTTATAAATTTACGCCTGCTTCTGATGAGAATGTCAATGCACGGATCAAGGTTGAGTACGGTGATGAAGAAGGAAAGACCGCATACTCGCCAGAGGCCGAATGCGGCGGAGGATATAAAAACAATGATTTTGGCGGTTTGGCCTTTTATACGAATCGAAGCGGCGAAGCCCGCTTGGCCGGCACAGCCAAGGTGAGCAAGCTGAGCAAAGTGCCAAACTCTGCGTGGAATGGGGAGAATTCAGTTACATTCCAAGGCAACACCTATCTGGTGGCGGACGATGTAGCGTGTTATATCGCTGCGGCGGACAAGTGGGTTACGGTTAGCCAGGCCCGCGCGTTTTCTGACACTGCGGATCTCTACTACGACAGCATCGGTGAGAAAATCCGGATTGTCGTGGTGAGCAACTGATTCGACAAATGCAGAATACGGCCCCTGCCGGCGTACAGCCCGGCAGGGGCTATATTTTCAACCTGCAGTGCACAGCGCGCGCCGCGGGAAAAAACAGGCGGGCCGCCCAATATCGGGGCGGCCCGCCTGCAGTGCATACAATCGGTTTTTACTTGGCGCCGTTGACAGCGTCCTTCAAGGCTTTGCCGGGCTTGAAAGCGGGCACTTTTGCGGCCTTGATTTTAATGGCTTCGCCGGTTTGGGGATTCTTGCCGGTACGGGCGGCTCTTTTGCGGGTCTCATAAGTGCCGAAGCCAACCAGGGTGACCTTGTCGCCTTTTTTCAGAGCTTCGGTGATCACGTCAGTATAGGCGTTCAAGGCTGCTTCTGCATCCTTTTTGCTCAGGCTTGCCGTGTTGGCCATGGCTTCAATCAGTTCAGACTTATTCATAAGTTATATCCCCTTTACGATAAAATTCGAGATATGCTATCAGCATTATAGCATAAAATCCATAGAATTCCAGCGTTTTTCAACGGTTTTTGAAAAAAGGAGCCTGAAAAACGGGAAAACGCTCGCTTTTTAGCCTTTTATACAAAGAATAGGGTGTTATTTTAGGCATTAGGGAGAGAAAATTTGATTCAACTCGGCCACAACTGCTTGCAGCGCATGCTTTTGGGCAGTGCAGACCAGACGAATGCCGGGCAAGGAACGGACTTCTGCCGCCGCGTTTTCCGGGGCGAAAGCATAGCGTGCGGCGCGCAGCATGGGCAGATCATTCTGATGGTCACCCACGGCGCATAAGCCGGATGCTTTCAGGCCCGGCCGGCCTGCCAGGAACAGGAGCGCTGTGCCCTTATCTGCGCCCCGGGCAGTCAGCTCCAGCATGTGGGGAGCGGCAAAAATAGCCTCACAGGCCTGACCTAACGCTGTGGTACGCAGGGCGGAGCACAGCGCCAGCAGCTGCTCCGGTGGCGCTTCAAACAGCGCTTTGTGCAGCGGAAAGACCACCTGATCCAGGGATGTGACCGGGCACATGCGGGAATGTGTTGTGCGTCGGTGCTCTTCGGACCATGCGTTAGGATGGAGCACCCAGACGGTTTCGTCTGCGTGATACAGCTCCAGTGCGGCGCCGGGGAAACGCTCCGCAAGCACGCTCAGATCTGCGGCGGCGCAGGGGGGCAGATGCGTCATCATACAGTAGCGGCCGGTGGAATAATCATAAAGCGCTCCGCCGCCCGAGACCACAGCGGGAGCGTTCAGCGGCAGCTGCGCAGCATAGGGAGCAAACGTGGCGGCGCTGCGGCCTGTGGAAATGGTAAAGCGGCCGCCGTTTTCCGTAAAATAAGTCAGAGCTGCGCAGTTTTCTGGAGACGTGCCCTGAACAGAAAGCCCCTGTGCGCGCAGCGCAGAGGTGGGAACCAGAGTGTCGTCAAAATCACTGGCCAGCAGCACACCGGAAAATTTGCCCATTTGAAACTCCTTTCCGAAAAAAATCCGCAAAGGCACGATGCCTCCGCGGATCTAAAACGTTTCCTGCATCAAATACCAGCTTCCGGCGCAATAAGCTGTGTAAGCGCTTTTGCGCACAGAAGCATCGGCGTTTTCAGCGGTGATGTGCATGGTGTAGTCCACTTGCAGCAGCAGGATGGCCCGGGCGGAAAGCAGATATTCGCGTTCCAGCGCGCGAAGATAATCTTCTTTTGCGCTGCCGCGAATCCAGCGCACACGGCGCAGCGCAGGTTCTGCGGTGAAAGTGGCGCCGTAGACAGCCTCCCAGTCGCGCAATTGTGCCGACCAGGATCCATCCGAACGGAAGTATCCCAGATCTTCCAGTGTGCGGCAAAGGTCCGGATACAACGCGGCCTGCAGCGCGGCGGGAGAACCCTGGGCAAGGCTTTCATAGGCGGCTTCTATGGGAGTAAAAGCGGCCTGCTCCACGGTTTGGTGCACAAACAACGCGCCTACCAGAGCCGAGAGCACCGCAGCCGCAACCAGAAGGGAGATCAGGCGAATTTTCCAGCGCTGCCTGGGCGGTGTAATCGGATCAATATAATCCTCAGACGCACTTTCCTCAAACGCCATATGCCGCAGCTTGCGGGCAATGCGTTTTTCGCGCTGCGATAGAGCAGGCGGAGACGCGGCCGGGGGCGATATGCACTCGTCTGTTTCTTCCAGACAGGCAGTGCCGGGTTTGAGAACGAAAACGGTTGCTTCCTCCTGCATCGCCGGAATGGGGCGGCCGCAGACAGAGCAGAAACGGCTGCCGTCGTCCATGGCGGCGCCGCAGTGCGGACAGGAGGTGGACATGGTTTCTCGGCTCCTTCTGTAAAAAATCAACGGCGGCTTTCTCGTTTGCCGCGGGGAGCTGTGCGCTCATACTCCGCTGCTGGCCGCGGCACCAGGCTAATGCGCTGGCCGTGGAACAGCTGCCAGAGAACACGGAAAATTTCCCAGCTTCCAACGCCAATCAGGAACAGCAGCAGCAGGCTAGAGGGAACGAAACGCGCAATGGAAAAGAAGGTATTGAAAGCGAAGTAGCCCAGGAAGAACAGGAATGTCATGGAGCCGAACAGTACAACGCGCACCGGTGTCCAGGGGTGGCAGACGTAATACAGGAGGATCAGAATCGCACCGCCGGTCAGCAGGACGCAAAGGGCTTCGACTTGATTCTGATCCAGAGAGAAGGCCTGTCCACAGACGACGGCCATCAGAACCGCCAGAGCGATGGTGATACCGCAGGGAGCAGCGGTGGTGAGTACATTTTTTAGGAAATGCCCCTGCACCCGGTCGTGGTTGGGCTGCAGACCCAGCACGACAGAGGGAACGCCGGTGGTGGTAAAGCCGATCAGCGTCAAATGGATCGGCTCAAAAGGATAAGGCGCCGTGATAAACAAAAAGGCGATGGACAGCAGCGAGGCGTACACCGTTTTCACAAGGAACAGAGAGGCGGAGCGCTGAATATTGTTAATGGCGCGGCGGCCTTCGGCGACGACTTTGGGCAGGGCTTCAAAATTGGATTTGAGCAGTACCAGCTGGGCTACGTTGCGGGCTGCGTCGGCGCCCCCGGCAATGGCAATGCCGCAGTCGGCCTCTTTGAGAGCCATCACATCATTGACGCCGTCGCCGGTCATGGCCACTGTGTGGCCTTTCTTTTGCAGAGCTTTCACCAACAGTTTTTTCTGCTCTGGGGTCACGCGGCCGAATACGGTGTATTTTTCTGCGGCTTCGGCAATCTCCTTTTTGGATACCTGGGACATATCCACAGCCTTGTCCCAGTTTTCAACACCGGCCCGGCAGGCGATGCCGGAAACGGTTTCCACGCTGTCGCCGGAAATCACCTTGCAGACGACGCCCTGCTCTTTGAAATAACGAAGCGTAGCGGGGGCAGCCTTGCGGATATTATCCTGCAGCAGGATCAGCGCTACGGGATGCAGACCGGAGGGCAGCCCTTCGGCGCCCAGCGGCATGTCACTGTGGGCCAGAAGCAGTACCCGGTTGTCGCGGCTGTACTCATACAAGGCCTCTTGCAGGTATGGATCCCGTGCAGGCATCACAAATTCCGCTGCGCCGAGAATGTAAGTGCCCTGGTCTTCGAAAGTGGCGCCGGACCACTTGGTACGGCTGGAAAAGGGGGCTGTTTTTTCGGCGCGCCAAGGTGCGGGATCGGTAAACTTCGCGGCAATAGCGGTGAAAGTGGCGTTGTGATCCTCCAGCGCGGCGGTAAGGGAGGCGAGAGCCTTTGGAACCTGTGCTTCAAACAGCTCGTCCAGCACAACAGTTTCTTTGCAGTCCATAGTGCCTTCGGTAATGGTGCCGGTCTTATCCAGACATAGTACATCCACCCGGGCCAGCGTTTCAATGCAATATAGCTCCTGAACCATGACATGCTGCTGTGTCAGGCGCACTACAGAGGCCGCCAGCACGGTGCTGGTCAGCAGCATCAGACCCTCGGGAACCATGGCAATCAGGGCTGCGGTAGTGTTGAGCACAGCGGAGTGAATGGTGGCATCCGCCAGCGCCAGCTGATTGCGGAACAGGATAATGGAAATCGGGATTAAAGCAATGGAGATCACAGCCACAATGGCTTGCATGGTGCGCATGATTTCGGAATTGACCTGCTTTTTCACGGTTTTGGCTGAGGTGGAAATTTTGGAAATATAATTGTCGGCGCTGACCCGTTCTGCCCGGGCGTGTACGCTGCCGCTGACGATAAAACTGCCGGCCAGCAGCATATCATTGCCGTTTTTGGAAATAGCATCACTTTCGCCCGTAAGAAAACTCTCATCAGCTTCACAGAAACCACTGGCCACAATGCAGTCGGTAGGTACCTGGTCGCCGGCAGAAAGGATTATGATATCGTCCAGAACGATCTCGTCAATGGGAATCTCGGACGATTCCCCGTCTCGTAGCACTTTGGCTTTGGCAGCGGTGAGAAAGCTCAGGGAGTCGATAGAGCGCTTGGCCCGGATCTCCTGAATGATGCCGATGGCGGTATTGGCTGCGACAATGGCCATAAACAACGTATCTTTTACAGAGCCAACGGCCAAGATGGCGACAAAGAAAATAATATTGACCAGATTGAACAGTGTGCAGATGTTGCGAAGGATGATTTGCTTTTCTGTGCGGGTTGCCGGCGTGGAATCAAAATTCTGCTGTCCTGCGTCGATACGCTCCTGAACCTGTTGGGCGGTGAGGCCATGGGCGGAGTCCGGATGCAGACGTTCGACAGGGCGTTTTTCCGGCCGCGGCACGCTGGGTTCTGTCTGTTTCTGTAGGAGTGGCTTTTTCATATGTCGCTGTCCTTTCTCCGATCGGAGTGTCGAAAATGAATATTTAATATACAGTATAACACAATTTGTGCAGGATTGCGCATGCCAAGGCAAAAATTTTTGGCGTATTGGCTGGCGTGTATGCGGGCAGGCAGTGTTGCCTGTGCGGCAGCATAGATTTTCTATTTTTTTCCACCAACTGTCTACCATGTCTACCAGATGTCTACCCAAATGGGAAAGAAAAACAGCTGGGGGACAAGAAATAGAAGAAAGGCAGCGACAGCATCTGCCGGCGAAATGTCTACCAAATTGAAAGACCATACGTTTTGCAATCCCCGGAAAGGCCGCTGTGGTGCGGCTTTCCGGGGATTTTGCTTTGCGGTCAAAGAGGTG
>ERZ856578.5659-NODE-5659-length-14966-cov-5.557862_pt1 | contig 14966 bp, 6 predicted proteins | sample MGYA00514384_ERZ856578 | MGnify/ENA primary metagenome ERZ856578 (study PRJEB29103, sample SAMN06111958) | human gut metagenome | biome: human gut; feature: ankylosing spondylitis patient; material: healthy_person | host: Homo sapiens | place: China:Hangzhou...
TCGTAAATGTACGGGCCATGTTGCCCCATCTTTTCAGCTTGGTAGCTTTTCTATATTCGAACGCTCTTCCCATTGGTATGTATTTTAATTATAAATTTTTAAATTATTAATTTCCACAAGATTTCTATCTCAGTTTCGCATTTAGCTTCTCTTCCAGATTCTTCACCAACTTAGACATGATTTTGTCAATCATCTTATCGTTAAGCGTCTGTGACTCATCCTGCAACAAGAAACTCACTGCATACGATTTCTTACCGGCTTCCAGATTCTTACCTTCGTACACATCGAAGAGTTCTACCTCTTTCAAAAGTTTCTTCTCTGTTTCATACGCTATCTTTTCAATCTCCGCAAACTGAACATTCTTATCAAGCAACAACGCAAGGTCACGTTTCACAGCCGGGAATTTGGATATTTCTTTGTAACTGATCTTCACCGAACGAATAGCTTTCATCAGTTCTTTCCAGTCAAAATCAGCATAATACACTTCATTATCAATATCAAATACTTTCAGTAGCTTCTTCGTTACTACACCAAATGTAGCCAAACGTTTGCCCCCCTTTGTATTAACAGAAAGAGCAGCTGCAAATATATCATCAGTCAGATTACCTACTACAAGATTACGTAAATCAAGCCCCAGACGTTTCAATATATTCTCTACATAAGCCTTTAACTCATATACCGAACTGTTTTCATCTGCATGCGCCCATGAGTTTGAAACTCTTTTGCCTGTCACCCATAACCCAAGGTGATAATCTTCCGAATAGGCAGCCAGTGTCTTTTCCGGATTCTTCTTATCGGCATCAAAATAATAACAATTACCAAATTCAAAGAATTTCAAATCGGCATTCTTACGATTGGCATTATGAGCAATACTCTCAAGACCACCGAATAACAATGTCTGACGCATACTGTTCAAATCAGCACTCAACGGATTCATCAACATTACCAGATGATTAGAAGGATAAGACTCCAATCCATCATAGTAAGCAGCACGAGTCAAAGAGTTATTCAATATTTCATTAAACCCGCAACCAACCAATTGTTCAGCGACTAAATTTTGTAATTTGTTTGATTTATCCGCATCACCTTTAGTTGTCAGGCTGGACTTCAATGTAGAAGGAATTTCCACATTATTATATCCATAGATACGAAGAATGTCTTCAATCACATCACAATCGCGCTGCACATCGACACGATAAGGAGGAACAGCCAATGTCAAACCTTCAGCTGTTTCATTTGTAATCTTCATCTCCAGACTGGATACAATACTTTTAATTGTTTCCACCGGAATTACTTTACCTACCAACGAATGTATTTTCTCATATGCCAACTCGACTACAAAATCCTGTGCAGGTGCAACGCAAATATCTTTAATCTCACTGGAGATTGTACCTCCCGCCAGTTCTTTCACCAGCAGAGCAGCCAGTTTCAGACAGTAAATAGTAATATTAGGATCGATACCTCTTTCAAAACGAAATGAAGCATCTGTGTTTAAACCATGACGACGGGCTGTCTTACGCACCCATGTAGGATGAAAATAAGCACTTTCGATAAATACATCTGTTGTAGTTTCTGTAGAACCGGAATCCAATCCACCGAATACACCGGCAATACACATAGCTTCTTCCTTATTGCAGATCATCAGGTCACGTTCGTTCAACTTACGTTCCACACCATCCAATGTCACAAAAGGAGTACCTTCAGGCATCGTTTTCACAATTACTTCCCCACCCTTGATTTTATCTGCATCAAAGCAGTGCAACGGTTGTCCGAAAGCATGAACAATATAATTGGTGATATCTACTACATTATTAATAGGCCGCACACCAATGAGATGGAGTTTATTCTGCAACCATTCCGGGCTTTCTTTCACTGTCACCCCCTTTACAGTAACACCGGCATAGCGAGGACATGCTTCACTATTCTCCACTGTTACCTTAATATCAAGATCATGATTTTCTACGGCAAAAGCCTCTACTGACGGGCGCTGTAATGTAGCCTGTTTACCGTTCTGAATAAGATAAGCATACAGATCACGAGCCACACCGTAATGAGAACAAGCATCTGCACGATTTGGAGTGATATCTACTTCAAGTACGTAATCACTCTTTACATTATAGTAATCTTTGGCCAATGTACCCGGAACAGCATCTTCCGGCAACACAATGATACCGTCGTGAGAAGTTCCGATACCAATTTCATCTTCTGCACAAATCATCCCGATAGATTCCACACCACGGATTTTTGATTTCTTTATAGTAAAGCATTCATCACCGTCATAAAGTTTCGTACCTAATGTGGCAACTACTACTTTCTGTCCGGCAGCTACATTAGGAGCTCCGCACACAATCTGAGTAGGTTCTCCATTTCCCAGATTTACTGTGGTGATGTGTAAGTGGTCTGAATTAGGATGCTCCACACATGTCAGCACTTCGCCAATCACGAGTCCTTCCAAACCTCCTTTAATGGTTTGAACTTCTTCCACGCTTCCTGTTTCCAGTCCGATGGAAGTAAGCGCAGCAGCTACTTCATCAGGTGTAAGATCGAAGTTAACATACTCTTTCAGCCAGTTATAAGAGATATTCATATCATTAAGTTTTTATTGTTTCCAAAAAGATTCGCAAAGTTAATAAGTTTTTTTGGTTGGCAGGGAATTAATATGTAGAAAATTAACTTTCACCACTTTCCTTTACTATATTCTCCCGGCGAACAACCTACATATTTCTTAAAACTGGTTGTGAAATAAGAAGGACTACTGAACCCCACCATTACACTAATTTCTGCAACAGTATAACGCCCTTCTTTCAACAAAGTACATGCCCGGTTAAAACGTATTTTGCGTACAAAATCAGTGGTAGACTCTCCTGTGATAGCCTTCATTTTCAAGTGCAATGCAGTACGCCCCATTCCCATCTCAGAAGTAAAATCTTCTGTTAAGAATTCCGGATTACTCATATTGGCTTCAACAATATTCACTGCCTTCTTCAGGAAAGCCTCATCCAATGCATTAAATGTCATTTTATGCGGATCTACTTCCAATGACTTTGCATAATGATCAAGAATACGATAACGGGCACGTATAAAGTTCTGCATTTTCAATATAAGTATACCCATTACAAAGGGTTTGGGGATATAATCGTCTGCTCCTATCTGTAAACCTTCTAATTGATGTTCGATTTCTGTTTTTGCAGTTAACATCAACACAAAAATATGACATGTACGAATATTCCTTTTTATCAGTTTTGTTAACTTCACTCCGTCCATTACAGGCATCATTACATCTGTAATGACTACATCTACCTCTTGTTCATTCAGGAGCTTCCATGCTTCCTCTCCGTTAGCAGCTTCACAAACCTCAAATAAACCTCTTAGTTCTTCTGTCAAATATTGTCTGATATCTTCATTATCTTCAACAATAAGTATTCTCTCTTTCTGCTTAATGGTATTCACCGTATCAGTATCTGTTTCTTTCTCATTTATCTCTTTCGCTTCATACTGCACCCCATCCGTCAATACATCCACTCTTTCTGCCATTGTTTGTTCTGCTTCGTCCTGCATCCACTCGTCTTCTCTGTATACAACTATATTTTGCGGAATATATACCGAGAACTCAGAACCTTTTCCCACCTCACTCTCCAAAGTGATTGTTCCATGATGAAGTTCTATCAGTTTTTTAACCAGGGATAATCCGATTCCACTTCCGTTTCCACCTTCGTGAACTTGATAAAAACGTTCAAAAATCTTCTTCTGATTCTCCTGAGTAATCCCTATCCCAGTATCAACAACCTGCAATAGCAAACAATCATTCTGTTCACGTACCTTTATCGTAATACTTCCACCATCACCTGTATATTTAAAAGCATTAGAAAGCAAGTTGTTTGTTATCAGCTCCAGATATCTGGCATCAAAGATACGCTCATCATCATTTATCTCAATATATAGATTATAATCTATTTTCCGACTACGTGCCAATCGTTCAAAAGACATAAACGTATCACTTATCAGCCGACAGACATTCCCTTTTTGTACTTTAAGGTGGAAAACTCCCAATTCAGCCTGACGATAATTCATTAGCTGATTCACCAGACGCAACATTTTTTTTCCACTTTTCTGGGCATATTTCAATTGTGTACGAGTCCACTGATCATCAATTCGGGCAAGCACCTCATGCAAAGGTGCAAGAATAAGAGTCAGCGGCGTACGTAGTTCATGAGACATATTAATAAAAAAGTGTATCTTCATCTGATTCAACTCTTCTTGTCTTTCCTTATCTTTTCTTTCCTGTTCTATCTGTGCCTGCATTATTTTACGTTGCCAAAAGTAACGAAAGACAAAAGCTACTACTGCCAAAGCAAGAATAATAAACAGCAGAATGGCCCACCAGGTTTTATACCACACAGGCAGCACTACAATCTCCAACCTGGTGGGTTGCTCATTCCATCTCCCATCATTATTGGCCGCTTTTACAAGAAAATGATAAGTCCCGTCGGGAAGGTTTGTATAAGACACCGTTCTTCTGTCTGAAGATATGTACCACTGCTTATCATACCCTTTCAACTGATAGGCAAACGTATTATGCTCTCCAGAAATATAGTTGGAGACTACAAAATTTATAGAGAATGAAGACTGTGAGGATGTAAGTGTTATCTTGTCCGTCTCACTTATATTTTTCTGTAAAATACCCGTCTCATCATCCGGACGAACAGAGTTTCCAAATAACTGAAAATCCGTAATCATCACCGATGGTGTATAAGGATTATCCATCAGTTTTTCCGGAATAAATGTCGTTATTCCTTTAATACCTCCAAAATACATTTGTCCGTCAGATGCATGACAACAAGACAGCATATTGAATTGATTATTCTGCAGGCCGTCTACTCCCGTATAGTTCCTGAATATTTCAGTTTCAGTATCCAAACAGCTTAATCCTCTGTTAGAGCTTATCCATAACCGACCGAAAGTATCTTCCATAATTCCACAGATCACATCATTAAACAGTCCGTTTCGTTTCGTATAATAATTCACCTGACCAGTATTATCATTATATTTATATAACCCTTCCCTGCTTCCAATCCAGAACATTCCATCATGTGCTTCATATACACAACTAACATAACCGTCATTTAATGGTGAATCTTTGGGTATAACGTATTGCAACTGCAACTCTTCTCCTATTTGACGATAGACCTGCAATCCATTTTCCCCTCCCATCCATATTCTTTGTTTCGAATCTCTGAACAAAACCCTGATCCGTCTCCCCTGGAAAGGACTACCATCTTTCTGCCTTGAAACAGCTACAGACTTTCTCTCTTTAATCCGAAATCTGGCCAAAGTATTTAGTGTTCCGATCCATAAAGCATCTTCCCCATCAGGAATAATAGCATACACATTCTCGTCTGAAAGTCCACTGTTGTAATATTCCATCTCACCCGATCTCCGATGAAGAATCGCCAATCCGCCTGCATGTGTTCCAATAAAGACCAAATCATTCTTTTCATCAATATAAATTGCCTTAATATTATTAGCACTGACCTTCTGATTGTTTTTTTCTACTTTCAGGGAATAAGAAGTGAACTTTTTGGTTGTCGTATTATAAAAATTCAGTCCGCCACCGTCGGTACCAATCCATAAATTCGATTCAGCATCTTCCACGATACAATTGACAACATCACTACTCAATGAATTCTGAAACGGAACATGCTTCATATTACGAAAACGGTTTTTCAAAGGATGATAATAGTTCACCCCTCCCCAAAAAGTCCCCAGCCACATCCCTCCTTGCATATCCCTAAAAATACAACGAACTGAACTTTGAGAAATGCTTTCGGGTTGTACAGGATTGTTTTTATAAGAAGTAAACGAGTCATTCTCTTCATCATAGATAGATAACGCTTCAAACGTTCCTACCCACAAGCGATTCTGCTCATCAAGTCTCAACGCACGAACATAATTCGATGCTAAACTCCGTTCATTATGGGGTATATGCCGATAATTTTTCATCTCTCCTGTCAAAGGATTTATCTTATACAACCCTTCCCCTTCAGTACCGACCCACAAACAATCGTCTGCACTTTTCCAAACAGTATTAACCAATCTTTTATTAAACGGACCGCACACTAAACTTAGTTTAGATTCTGCCGGAGAATACGTAAATAAACCTTCCCGGGCACCTACATAGATAATCCCATCCTGTTTCATCAACATCGAAAATAACATGGAACCCTCAATATGGGGCAGGGATATCTCTTTAAAAGAGTTTTCTTGTATATCAAACAAAATCAAGGCTCTTTTCGTTATCAAAAGCAAATGATCCGGATCTGCTTCCACAATTCTCAGAAACTCCTGCCTCTGTCCATCTTTTAAATACTCGAAATTTACGAAACGGTCTTTCTCTTCATTATAATACGACAAACCGCTTCTCGTACCAACCCAGATTCTTCCTTTACCATCAGCCATAATAGAGTGAGCTATGTTATTTGCAATAGAAGTACTATCCACTGCATCATGCTGAAACACAGTACAGGTGTATCCATTATATCTATTCACCCCATCATAAGTCGCAAACCACATATTCCCTTTTCTATCCTGGGTTATATCAAAAATAGTGTTTTGTGACAGCCCCTTTTCCGTTCCGATATGTGTAAATACGACCTCATTCATATCTACTATCGAATGGAGAGAAGCAGAAAAAAGAAGAAGAAAAGTGAATAGCAGGCTGATTTTTTTCATCATAGTATTATTGTCTGTAAATAGTGTGATGCAAATATATAGATTTACAACGTAAATAAGAGAAACATCTTGTTCAGAATAGTCTTAATTTAAGTTCAATAGCATTCTTCGGAAGTATCTAACGAATGCATCATTTGTTAATATAGTTAATTCCATTTTTAACTCTTCGGCTTTACTTTACAAGATTGTACACTTTAGTATGACAAGGTTGTGCACTTTTACCATACTAAAGTGTACAACCTTGTCATACTAAAGTGTACAATCTTGTCTACCTTAAATCAGGAGATTTATATTCACTGTAAATCAAGTAATTACACAACAAAAAAAACATTCATATCCTATTTTATGTATCTTCTTTAAAAAACTTGTAGTTACTTTTTTGACAACTATACATTTGTCAGATAGCCCCCCAATTAATTCATAAAATTTGTTTAGATCAAATTCTATCGAATACCGATTTTTTCACGTATTATTCCATTCTCGGTACTCATTTCAATGATATAAAATCCAGGTTTTAGATTAACTGATTGTATATCGAAAGGAGCAATCAAATTATGTGCCGCATAAACCAACTCATATGACAATGTGTAAATCGAAACAGCTTGTGGTATTTTCGAGGAACGTAAATTATATCCTCGCTCAGTAGGAGTTAAATACAGCCATTCATCCCATTCTCCACATCTATTTGAAGCTGTAACTTTAATCCTGATATCAGAGGAATCATATATCCTAATATCCTTTTTATCATCAGTCCCTCCAAACTGGAAGATATCACAATTTCCTTCTTCCAAAATCCAAGTATAGTTTGTAGCTCCCATATAATCTGCTTCTATCAAAACATTACCCCATGCCTGCACATCACTCTCATCATATACAAATTCATAAAATTCAGGTACTCCGCCATGTACTGTTTTTTCAACAGACAAAACTTCATTCCCATAATAAATATCCGCAGACACAGTTTGAGCATATCCGGATCCAGCCCCTTGACTTACTTCAAATGTAGCACACCGCGTTCCCTGTCCGGATATGACGCTCCCTATTTCTGAATTCCAAATAATAGAATCCCCCTGAGCTATGTTATCCGAAAGAGTAAATATCTGATTTTCGCAATCACAGACAAAATCATCTCCCGATATTTTTGCCGGATATACAGAAGCCAATGCTGCAAAAGCATTAACTAATCCATAACCTGTTTCATCATTCCAGGAACCATCGTAAAGTCCGGAATAATACGAGTAGTTATAAGAGGGAAGTTTCGTACATGTAGAATAGATTGCTTTACGAACTTGATCTGCTGTTAATTCCGGATTAACAGACAATAACAATGCAGCAATACCAGCCACATGAGGACAGGCGGCAGAAGTTCCACCGAAAGAAAAATAATCACCAGTACCTCTTCCTGCAGTTCCACTAATATCCGTTGTATATATGTTAACACCAGGAGCAACAACCTTCAACCCGGAACCATAGTTGGAAGAACCTGCACGATGCCCAGAAAAATCTATGGATCCAACAGATACCACTTTATCTAATCGAGCTAATGAAGAAATGGTTGCTGAATAATCATTACCTGATGAGAAAACAACAATAGCACCTTTATTATTTCTTCCCTGAGTCACTACTCTATTAATTTTGTCCTCAGTTGTTTTTGACGGACTTCCATTTATACTAAAAGAACAACTTACAACATGGATACCTTGATTAAAAACATAATCAAATGCAGCATGAATCCATTTATCATATAGTTGCCAAATAACGTCAGCATCGTTTAGTCTATAACCTAATCGAATGGGAATTATTTTAGAGGATGGAGCGACTCCCGTTATACCAATGTTATTATCCAAAGCAGCTATTATTCCAGCACATGCTGTACCATGATAGTTATTACCGTATGGTGCTCCATTACTACCAGAGACCGCTCCTCCTGTCGCATCGTATCCAGGTAATAGATTAGCATTAAGATCAGGATGATTCAAGTCAACTCCTTCGTCTATAACTGCAATCTTTATATTGGGATCTCCTTTGGTAAGTTTCCATGCATTTATAGCATGAATATCTATATCTGGATTATAAGGATTATCAAGTGCCCATTGAATCTGATTTAAATCATAAGTAGAGTTTTTCGGTGATAAACGTATAAAACTTGGCTCCGCATATATTATTTTAGAAGACTTCATTAGTTTATTAATTGTATCGAAAACATTATTAGTCTGCAATAGCGTTACCTGATAGGTATCATTTAGACCTTCTACTTCAATTACAGAATCATAAGAAATAGATAACCCTTTCAATATTTCAACTATATTTCTTTCAGGGTGAATTTTTACAAAGATCTCATCTGTTGCAATCTGTATTGTACCGTCTTTGTAACGTAAAACCTCAGAAATATTTTCTACTTGCCTAGTATTTTTCAAAAATGCAGATTTTTCATTAGGATCTATAGATATTAACATAGTCCTTGAAATATTTCCTTTATAATCATATTTCTTCAATATTCTTTTCTTTTCCACTTCACTTGTATTTATATTAAATGATATAAAAGCGAGAGTATCAACTGTTTCAAACATGATTTTATTATCATTTTCAGCATAATAAAAAACTTTTTTTTGCGCATTTACTATAACTACACAAAATAATGCTATTAGCATTACAATATACTTTCTCATTTCTTCATTACTATTTTAAGGTTATCGACTGAATCTTAAATACTGCATCCCCTGATACTTCCCCACTATTAGGATATGCTATCACTTCGACCGGAATAAACTCTCCAGTAAAAATAACTTCTATCCCTTCAGCAGGTATTTCAAGCGATTCTAATTCTGACAAAGAAAAATCAGAAACTACATAATTAACATTATTAAAATGAAAAACAGTTTGAATTCTACCTACTGTGACTTCCGGATACTCAGTCATCACTAAATACGTCCCCAAGGTTGTTATGGGAGATTCTACACCATATACCTTCTTAAACAGTTTAGCTTCATAGTTTATCAGTTTTTCACCAATAGGATACGGATATTCCTTATCATCTTTACAACCACCCAATAAAACAAAAACAAACATCCACATACAAAGGAGGGTGTCTTTCTTAATACTTCTCATACTAATTATATTTTTAAGTTACACATTAATAGCTATGTGACAGGTACTAAAACGTTGTTTTAGTACCTGTCACATTTCCTTCTTATTTCTTAATCAACTTTCCTCCTAACGCTTTTCCATCAATCAGCAGCAGATAAACACCCTCTGAGAGTGAATTAGTAGGGATAACCAAACGTGAAGTTCCTTTTGACTCAGTCGAATAAGCAATGCGTCCCATCACATCACACAGCTCTATCCGGTGTAAAGCAACCGCATCCAGTTCTACTGTGAGACTTTCTACAAACGGGTTCGGGGAGCAAGACACAGTTACATCTCCAACAGAATGAACGCCCGATCCTCCTGTAGCTTTCCACATTTTAACAGTATTTTTATTGGAATCTGCAACATATAAATCATTATCAGTATTCACGGCCACCCCATAAGGCATTCCGTAATCACTACCATCAGCGGCACCTATCATTTTTGTGAATACTCCCTCCGAAGAGAAACAGTATATTCCTTTATAAGATATAACCTCCGAACCTTGTACCTTTTCTGCATCCAATGCTATTATCAGATTCCCATCCGAAGTTTCTGTTATACCAGCTACGTTATTATATTTATTAATACCATTTTCCCGTTTTATCAAAGAAAACGGATATATCACATTATCATCATAGAAATCGACTATAATTACACCGGTATTCTTATCCGAAATGTACATTGTTCCTTTCGAATCGAAAAAAACTTTCCTTACAATACGAAATTTATCACATCCCGGTATTCCGTTATCCGGTGCCATCTGATCCAACACTTGAATCAGCTTTAACTCACTGTCATAAATATGGATAGCATTGTAAGAACTACCCCCTACAGCTACGTAAATTTTCCCATCTTTGCCTATAGTTACACCGGTAACGGCACTACCTACGGCATCTCCGTTCATCTTCTTTACAGGTACAGACTCTTCGAGAGTTCCATTTGCATCGTAAACTTTAAACTCCTTTTCTCCCTGATTGGCAACAAAAATTCTTCCATCCACATCGCAATCTACATCATAGGGCAGATTCAATCCCTCTGTGATTGTTAACAGTGTACTTTTTCCATCCAAAGAAGTTTTCACCACTTTATTATCTCCCGAAAAGGCAATATACAATGCTTCTCCTTTAACGACTATCCCTTTGGGAGCTGTCCCCGTTATAGAAACATCCGAAAGTGTATAATTCTGAGCATTCATAGAAGCGGCACAACTCAAGGCCAAAGCGAACAGTAATGTTTTTCCACACATAGTTTTTTCGATTTAATTGTTTATAGTTTATTTTGATTAAAAAGTAATTTTCCTAACTACAACCTTTTCACGGGTAGTCACTTTTATCATAAGAACACCATGAGGATAATCGTCCAATGGTAACGTAAGATTTTCACCGTACCCATAAATGGTTTTCACTACACGACCGTTCACATCCAAAACCGATACCGTAGCCGGAATTCCTCCTGTGACAATACGATAACCAGTAGCTTCTTTGTAGATTTCTATTTTCTCTTTTGAAGATATGGCTCCCAATCCGGTCGCTTTATTGGTCAGCAATACCCTGTAAGTCTCTCCATTGCCCGATTCGGAATAAGTCACTGTAGTGATTCCGTTTTCACTGATTACTTTGACAGGACTATCTGCGTCAGCATTCCTATATTCTCCCTCAATGCGGAAAGATATTTCAGAAATACGTCCCGGCATATTCACCATTGCATCTGTAAGTGCATTGTTATTAGATGCACTCTCTCTATCCATATCCGGATTGGTGAAAGCAACATCCAGCATTCCGTTGTCCTCTTTCAATACAATCATCATCGGTTTATTTACATAACGAATGTACTTACACCCGGTGACATCTCCTTTTTTAAAGATAGATGCCATAAGAACTTTTTGCTGCTTATGCCACAGCACATGACCTTCTTCATTTTGTTTCAGCACTTCAAAAGGAGCATTATTCCTATAAACGTCCGATTGTCCTTCTTCCGGTTTGATGAGCCAAGTGTAAGCATAAAGCGCATTGCTTGCTCCTTTTCCATGATTGATATATCCCAAAGCGAACTTTTCGTTTTCTGACAATGACAGGCTTCCCTGATGAATCAGAAACAGATTCCCCCAATTATCATACACGGTCTTTTCATCCGGACGCTGTACCGCCTTGTTATTCTCTCCTTTCAAATTCTGAAAGAGAGTGGTGTGTACTTCTACATCTGCCGACCCCGACTTGATGCCACTGCCCATACAATAAACCGCATTGTCAAAAACAAAGAAAGATTTATCTGCGTAGAACGTCTTGTCAATAGCATTGTCATGTATCCGGTTGGTAAACAGACTCGTGTTTTTATCGAAAGCAATGCCTCCGAGGAAACTCTGATCTGAGAAATTACGATGTTTATCTCCCACCGTACTAAAGTGTAACTCATCATCGGATAGTTGCTTTGCTGTTGTCCCGGGCAGATGTGTCCAATCCCATTCTTTGGGTCGCAAAGTCGATCGACCATTTTGCAAATCGGTATATTCCATATGTCCGTAACTCAGATACCGTCCATATAGATTCTCTGAACTGGAGCTCTCATAATCCCAGATATATTTACTGAACCCTTTTATGGTAAACATCCATTCCGGCTGGCGATATACCAATAACCCCGAATAAGGCATGAACTTAGTACCCGCAAGATTCGTTTCAGCTTCTCCCCCTTTAGATGCAGCATCCAGAAGTAATTCCACTTCACCCAAACTTCGCGTATAACAGATATCAGTGGCTGTTTTTGCCAAATAAGCACTTACCAAACTATGTTCAGGCTTCCACAAACGCAGGAAAGCAGCCTGAAGTTCAGTATCCAACTCTCCGGAAGACATCACCAGATAAGCATATGCCGGTATCAGCGTATGAAGCACTTCAGCCCCTTCGGGAAAACGTCCGCAAGTACTACCGGGCACAGCATATTCACCACAGAAGAAACGATAAGAAAGTAATGCATTCCTGAGAATATCATAAATCTCATTATCCAGTTGAAAAGGCGTATCATGAAGCAGATAGTAGAGCATAGAAGCTACGTAAACCACCTGAGGATAATAAGCACTCAAGTACGTTCCGCGATGATGATAGCCGGAGCCATCCGGTTTGAATGATCCGGCAAACCCGGGAGCATAAGCAAATGCATTGTTCAGATATTTGCAATAGGAGTTCAAAGCAGCAACCTGTTGCTGCTTATCGGTCATCATCAATATAGCATGCAACTTAGGTACAGCCAGCGAACGGATATAATCAGCCAATTCTCCCGGTGTCTCCGGCGCAATATACGCATCCCCCAAACGGGTATACCAATGCTGTGCTTCGGCAATATACTGCTGCTCTTCTGCTGAAAGCTGATTGCGCAATAAAAATACAGAATGATAGAAACCACTGCTACGTAACATCTCTAAATACAATGTACCCAAAGCACTGCCGTCAGCCCATCCTTGATCGTAATACCAATTATAGATTTCCTTTGCTTTATCCAGGCTGGTAGAATTATTATTAATGCGATAATCGAAAGCCAACTGAAGCAGGCACAACTCATTTATGTTTCTGAATGTTTTCAAAGTCACACCATCTACCGATTTCCCATCGAATCCCAATGAAAATAAACCTGATTTATCTACCGTTCCGTTCTTTTGAATAACAGGAGCTTTACGCCGCCCGGTACTCATCCAGCTATTAACGGCTGTTTTACGTTTTTTGTATATATCGTCCGAGGCATATTTACCAGTACCCAGGTACCAGTTTTCCAACCTTTTGTTTATTACCCGGATGGCCTCTTCGTCTTCGTCTGTTACCGGAACAGGTGTGGGAGCAGGGAACTCGCGTGAAGTCATATAAGTTTCATCACCTTTAATAACACGACTTTGGTAGTCGGGCATCCTCTGCCAGGAACTGGTTGCTACAAATTCAATATAATCCAGATAGACCATTCCGGAAGCCGCGATAGGCATCTCAAATTTCATTGTGGTCAGTTGAGTACGGTCATGTCCCATATCTTCTGTAAAGCACGCCCACAAACAACGCCATCCTACGAAGTTCATATGGAAATCAAGTTTACACTTCCTCACCCCCGAAGCATTATAAAATCCTATCTGCATAATATCGTCTATGGCTTTCGTATTATAAATCCATAAATTCACCCCGCCTTTACTCTTTGTTGACACCGTTTTAAGTACAGTTAAATTTTCTGCAGACAGCACAGACCCCGGTTCTATGTTCCAACACAAAGCTGCATCTCCTACCTTAACTTTGGCAGCGGAAACCGTAATGGTTCCTTTAGTGCACTTCCAGTCATTAAGTGCATTATTTTCCTCAAAAGAAAGAATCTGCCCCTGCAAACCGAATGTTACAGTCCAAAAGACAAATACAAAAAAGATTCTGATTCTACTCCTATTTTTCATGATTATTAATCGGTTTATTCAAGATAAATTTCTTATACTGTTCGACTAAAAAGTCAGTTGTTTACTTTCGCCAGCTTCCCACCTCAATACTTGCTTCTTATTCTTATAAACTATCGTAGTTTCCGTCGGATATTCACTCCGAATCGTTGCAGTCTGTAATTTTCCATCTTCCCATTCCATATTTACCGTGAAATTACCTCTTGCTTTTAATCCGGTAACTTTTCCCTTCTTCCACTCTATCGGTAAGGCAGGAAGCAAATGAATGTTTTCGAGATGGCTTTGCAGCAACATCTCTGCAATACCAGCAGTGATCCCGAAGTTTCCGTCAATCTGAAATGGAAGTGCATTAAGCATATTCCGATACAGTCCGCCTCCCTTTTTACTTTCCACAAGCGGATCAATAAAACTCATCAGATTTTTTAATGCAGCATATGACTGCTCACCTTCATATTGGCGTGCCCATAAAGCTGTTTTCCATGCCATACTCCAACCTGTGGTTTTATTCCCCCGATCAATCAATGTTTGCCGGGCAGCTTTGAAGACCTCCGGTGTATCAGGAGTAATATCACAGCCCGGATATAAACCGAACAAGTGTGACAAATGACGATGTTGAGGTTCCATCAAGCCGATAGCCAGTCCGCTCAGTGCTCCTTCGACAGCTCCGATCTGTATGGCAACGGAAGTTCCCAGTCCA
>ERZ856578.5688-NODE-5688-length-14890-cov-4.466887_pt1 | contig 14890 bp, 8 predicted proteins | sample MGYA00514384_ERZ856578 | MGnify/ENA primary metagenome ERZ856578 (study PRJEB29103, sample SAMN06111958) | human gut metagenome | biome: human gut; feature: ankylosing spondylitis patient; material: healthy_person | host: Homo sapiens | place: China:Hangzhou...
GTCGAAATCATACGTGGCCTGCCCCGGCCCTCGCAAATGCTTCCGTATTTGCCCGAGGCTAATCGAGTAGGAACGGGGAAAGAAGCGTCAGGGGGCATGCCTCCTGAACCCCCGGGTGAACGGCCGGTTTCCTTTATAGGGAAACCGGCACTGGCGAGATCACTCAACCCCGGGAGTTTGGGTGGTCATAATTATATAATATAAAAAACCATTCCCCAGGTCCTTGAGCGAGTATCCTTTCCATAGATTCCCGGCGCTTTGACACGACCGGTATAAGGCCCTGCGGCCTGCGCAGGCAATAAAACAAACTCCCCCTGGAAAGCTAGCTTTCCAGGGGGAGTTTGTTGTCCGCCGTCTCATCCCTGCCCGTAGGCCGTCCGATGGATGGCGTCCACAAGACCGGCGATCTTGTGGAAGGTGGCGAGGGTCGAATCGGTCTCGGGCGTCAGGGTGGTAAAGATGGTCAGGATATACGGATGCTCGTTGTAGACGATCGCCGCATCGTGATACCCCATATTCCCCTGCTCGCCGTACTTGTGCGCAACTGTGTATTTCCCTTTGAACGCGTCGGGTATCTGGAGCTGATAGGTGGTGTGGGTCAGGTAATCGTAGAGCATCTGCCCCTCCTCCGACCCGGCCTCGATAAAGCGGTAGATATCCTCGAAGTAGAGGCCGGCATCCCGAGCCGAGAGATACCCGAACCGGGGTTTGGGCAGACGCAGGTCGGTCTCGATCCCGAGAGAAGCGGCGTAATCGACGAAGCCATCAAAGGCATACCGCTGGTTGAGCATATAATAAGCCGTGTTGTCACTGTACAGAATCGCGTATTTGAGCAGCTCGTCCACCGTGAAGGCGGTCCCGATCGGGAAGGAATCGATATGGGTGGATCCCCCCATTTTGGCTGTCATTTTGAGCTTTTCGTTCCGGTCGACGCCGGAGGAGAGCAGGTATTTGACATAAGGCGCCTTGATGCAGCTGGCGCTCTGCCAATCATAATCGGCCAGATACTCGATAGTCAGGCCGCTTTCGATGTCGCGATAATACAGGGACGCCTTGGAGTTCAGGCCGGTATACAGCTTTTCAAGAGCGTCCAGGGAAGCCTTGTCGATTTTCAAGCCGTAGGGGTTATTGACCAACAGGCCGCGAATCGCCTCGTTCGCGTTGGTTTTGGTGGGTGCCAGCGTCGTTCCGGCCGTGGTGGGGGCGGTCGTCGCGGCGGTGCTTCCGCCGGTGATGACGGCCCCGGGATCGGAGGATGACGGTTCTGCCGGGGACAAGCAGCCCGTAAGAGAGACCGATAGAAGCAGGGCGGCAAACCAGGGGGCGGCGGTTTGTTTCAAGCGGGATAGAGGCATGGACTGTCCGACCTTTCCTTTTCGAAAGAAGACACGGCTCCGTGTGTATCGAGCTTTGTTTTCTTTCGCATAAACTTCCTTCGCAGGGTCAACAATACGGTTTGTGCAGAAAAGACTGGAAAATACATAAAAAAAGCTGCCAATTCTCAAATAATCATTGACAATGGCAGGTACATGATGTATTATAGTATACTGCACAACCACGGGTGGATAAGCCGATGAACAGGAATAGTATAGCACACGTTCGGAGAAATGGCAAGGGCCTATGCAAAAAAAATTGGGCAAATCCCCAACGCTTCCTCCGAAACCATCCGTGGAACGCAAACGCTCCCGGCCGGGCGGCCTGTCCGGCCGAATTGGAATGAAAATGGAAAACAGGAGTGATCGGGCGAATGGTGAATATCAAACCGGTACAGCTGGGCAAAACGACGCGCATGAGCTTTTCGAAGATCAACGAAGTCCTCGACATGCCCAACCTGATCGAGGTCCAGAAGGATTCCTACAACTGGTTTTTGAACGAGGGCCTCAAAGAGGTGTTTGGCGACGTTTCTTCCATCACCGATTACACGGGCAACCTGGTGCTGGAGTTTATCGATTACCGGTTGGACGAAACTCCGAAATACACGGTTGAGCAGTGCAAGGAACGGGACGTGACCTACGCCGCCCCGCTGCGGGTCCGCGCCCGCCTTCTCAACAAGGAAACCGGCGAAATCAAAGAGTCCGAAGTCTTCATGGGCGATTTCCCCCTGATGACCGACAGCGGCACCTTCATCATCAACGGCGCCGAGCGGGTCATCGTTTCCCAGCTCGTCCGTTCCCCCGGCGTGTATTACGGGATGTCCTACGATACCACCGGTAAAAAGCTCTTCACCTCCACCGTCATCCCCAACCGGGGCGCATGGCTGGAGTATGAAACCGACTCCTCCGACGTGTTCTACGTGCGGATCGATAAAAACCGCAAGCTGCCCGTGACCGTGTTTGTGCGGGCGCTGGGCCTGGGCTCCGATGCCGAGCTCCTCGATTTCTTCGGGGACGACGAGCGGATCCACGCCACCATTGAAAAGGATATCACCAAGAACACCGAGGAGGCGCTGCTCGAGGTCTACCGCAAGCTCCGCCCCGGCGAGCCACTGACCGTGGAAAATTCCCAGCAGCATCTCGAGAGCCTGTTTTTCGACCCCCGGCGGTACGACCTGTCCCGGGTGGGCCGGTATAAATACAATAAAAAGCTGGGCATTGCCAACCGGCTGGCCGGCTGCCGCCTGTCCCGCCCGCTCGTCGATCCTCTGACCGGCGAGGTTTTGAATGAGGCAGGCGACCTGATCGGCCGTGCCCGCGCTATCGAACTCGAGGACGCCGGTGTGTCCGTCGCGTATGTGGTGGTGGACGACCACGGCGAGAGCCGCGAAATCAAGATCATTTCGAATGGTATGGTGGACATCGGCCGCTTCGTCGATTTCGACTGCGGGGAGCTGGGCATCCACGAACGGGTCCGCTTCTCGATCCTCCAGGAAATCCTGGAAAACAACGAGTCGGAGGAGGACCGCCGGGAAGCTATCCGCAAACGTGCCGGCGAGCTGGTGCCCAACCATATCATTGTGGATGATATCCTCGCGTCCATCAACTATCTCAACTGCCTCGGCCACGACATCGGCAACGTCGACGACATCGACCATCTGGGCAACCGCCGGATCCGGTCGGTGGGCGAGCTGCTGCAAAACCAGTTCCGCATCGGGTTCTCCCGGATGGAGCGGGTCATCCGGGAGCGCATGACCCTGCAGGCCCAGGATATGGACGTCATCACCCCCCAGGCGCTGATCAATATCCGGCCGGTGGTCGCGGCGATCAAGGAGTTCTTCGGCTCCTCTCCCCTGTCCCAGTTCATGGATCAGAACAACCCCCTGGCCGAGCTGACCCACAAGCGCCGCCTCTCGGCCCTCGGGCCCGGCGGCTTGTCGAGAGAGCGGGCCGGGTTTGAGGTCCGGGACGTGCATTACAGCCACTACGGCCGTATGTGCCCGATCGAGACCCCGGAAGGCCCCAACATCGGCCTTATCTCGTATCTCGCCACCTTTGCCCGTATCAACCAATACGGCTTTGTGGAGGCACCTTTCCGCCGGGTGGATAAGGAAACCGGCGTCGTCACCGACGAGGTGGTCTACATGCCCGCCGACGTCGAGGACGAATTCATCGTCGCTCAGGCCAACGAGCCGCTCGATGAGAACGGCCGGTTCGCGCGCGCCCGCGTCAACGCACGGTACCGCAGCGAATTCCTGGAAATCGAGCCGGATAAGGTCGACTATATGGACGTTTCCCCGAAGATGGTCGTCTCGGTCGCCACGGCGATGATCCCCTTCCTCGAGAACGACGACGCCAACCGCGCCCTGATGGGCTCGAACATGCAGCGCCAGGCGGTGCCGCTGCTCAAAACCGAGGCGCCTATTGTCGGCACCGGCATGGAATACAAGGCCGGCGTCGATTCCGGCGTCTGTGTGCTGGCCAAGGAGGCTGGCACGGTGGCGGCCGTCTCCGCCGACCGGGTGATGATCCGCCGGGACGGCGACGGGGCCCTCGATACCTATAAGTTAATCAAATTCATGCGGTCCAACCAGGGGACCTGCGTCAACCAGCGCCCGGTGGTGGCTTACGGCCAGCATGTGGAGGCGGGCGAGGTCATCGCCGACGGCCCCTCCACCGACCAGGGTGAAATTTCCCTGGGCAAGAACGTCCTGATCGGGTTCATGACCTGGGAAGGCTATAACTACGAGGACGCCGTGCTCATCAACGAAAAGGTCGTGCGGGACGACGTCTTCACCTCCATCCACATCGAGGAATATGAGATCGAGTCCCGGGATACCAAGCTCGGGCCGGAGGAGATCACCCGCGATATCCCGAACGTCGGCGAGGACGCGCTCAAGGATCTCGACGAGCGCGGCATCATCCACATCGGCGCCGAGGTCCGCTCCGGCGATATCCTGGTGGGTAAGGTCACCCCGAAGGGGGAGACCGAGCTGACCGCTGAGGAGCGGCTGCTGCGCGCCATTTTCGGCGAAAAGGCCCGCGAGGTCCGCGACACCTCCCTGCGGGTTCCTCACGGCGAATACGGCATCATCGTGGACGTGAAAGTCTTCACCCGGGAGAACTGCGACGAGCTCAGCCCCGGCGTCAACATGGTGGTGCGCTGCTACATCGCCCAGAAACGCAAGATCAGCGTGGGCGATAAGATGGCGGGACGCCACGGCAACAAGGGCGTCGTTTCCCGGATCCTGCCAAGCGAAGACATGCCTTTCCTGCCCGACGGGCGGCCCCTGGACATCGTGCTCAATCCTCTGGGCGTGCCGTCCCGTATGAACATCGGGCAGGTTCTCGAGGTGCACCTCGGCATGGCGGCTGCGGCCCTGGGCATGAAGGTCATGACCCCGGTTTTCGACGGCGCCCATGAGCAGGATATCCAGGAAATGCTCGAGCAGGCCGGCAAACGCCGGGACGGCAAAACCGTCCTGTACGACGGCCGTACCGGCGAGGCCTTCGACAATCCCGTCACCGTCGGGTATATGTACTTCCTCAAGCTCCACCATCTGGTCGACGACAAGATCCACGCCCGTTCCACCGGCCCCTACTCCCTGGTCACCCAGCAGCCTCTGGGCGGCAAGGCGCAGTTCGGCGGCCAGCGGTTCGGCGAGATGGAGGTGTGGGCGCTCGAAGCCTACGGCGCCGCCTATACCCTGCAGGAAATCCTCACCGTCAAATCGGACGACGTGGTGGGCCGTGTCAAGACCTACGAGGCCATCGTCAAGGGCCAGAACGTGCCGAAATCCGGCGTACCTGAATCCTTCAAGGTGCTTGTCAAGGAGCTGCAGAGCCTGGGCCTCGACATCAAAGTCCTTAATAAGGATAAACAGGAGATCGACCTCAAACAGACCTTCGACGACGACGAAGAGCTGGGGATGGTGACGGTGGACGAGGATGCCTTCACCACCGTGGCCAACGAGGACGATCTGGTCGGCTATGGCATGGAAGAGCCGGAGGCCGGGGAAGAACCGCTCTCTGCGGACGATGCCTTTGAATCCGACGACGAGCTCCTGCTCGACGATGAGCTTTGATAAAGGGGAGGACGGAAAGCATATGATGGAATTCAACGTGTTCGACTCGATCAAGATCGGTCTCGCCTCTCCTGACCAGATCCGCGGTTGGTCCTATGGCGAAGTCAAAAAGCCGGAGACTATCAACTACCGCACCCTCAAGCCGGAGCGGGACGGCCTGTTCTGCGAACGGATCTTCGGGCCGACCAAGGACTGGGAGTGCCACTGCGGCAAATACAAACGCATCCGCTACAAGGGTAAGATCTGCGACCGCTGCGGCGTCGAGGTGACCCGCGCCAAGGTCCGGCGGGAGCGGATGGGCCATATCGAGCTCGCCGCGCCCGTGTCCCATATCTGGTATTTCAAGGGCATCCCCTCCCGCATGGGGCTGATCCTGGACATCTCCCCCCGCCTGCTCGAACAGGTGCTCTATTTCGCCTCCTACATCGTGGTGGAGCCGGGACGGACGCCCCTGCAGAAAAAGCAGATCCTCAGCGAAAAAGATTACCGCGACATGCGTGAAAAGTATGAGGACGAATTCGACGCCGGCATGGGCGCCGAATATATCAAAAAACTGCTCGCGGAAATCGATCTCGAGGGGCTCTCCGCCTCCCTGAAAGAGGAACTGGAATCGGCGACGGGCCAGAAGCGGGCCCGCCTGCTCAAACGGCTCGAGGTCGTAGAATCCTTCCGCCTGTCCGGCAACCGCCCCGAGTGGATGATCCTCGACGTGGTGCCGGTCATCCCCCCCGATATCCGGCCGATGGTCCAGCTCGACGGCGGCCGCTTCGCCACCTCCGACCTGAATGACCTTTACCGCCGGGTAATCAACCGGAACAACCGTCTGAAGAGGCTGCTGGAGCTGGGTGCGCCCGACATTATCGTGCGCAATGAGAAGCGGATGCTGCAGGAGGCGGTGGACGCCCTAATCGACAACGGCCGCCGCGGCCGTCCGGTCACCGGGCCGAACAACCGCCCCCTCAAGAGCCTGTCCGACATGCTCAAGGGCAAGCAGGGCCGGTTCCGCCAGAACCTGCTGGGCAAGCGGGTCGACTATTCCGGCCGCTCCGTCATCGTGGTCGGCCCCGAGCTCAAGATGTACCAGTGCGGCCTGCCCAAGGAGATGGCGCTGGAGCTGTTCAAGCCCTTTGTCATGAAGCGGCTGGTCGAGACCGGCGCTGCCGGGAATATCAAGTCCGCCCGCAAGATGGTGGAGCGGGTGCGCCCCGAGGTCTGGGACGCTCTGGAAATCGTCATCAAGGACCATCCCGTCATGCTCAACCGCGCCCCGACCCTGCACCGCCTGGGAATCCAGGCGTTCGAGCCGGTCCTCGTCGAGGGCCGCGCCATCAAACTCCATCCCCTGGTCTGCACCGCCTTCAACGCCGACTTCGACGGCGACCAGATGGCCGTGCATGTGCCGCTGTCCGCCGAGGCCCAAGCCGAGGCCCGTTTCCTGATGCTGGCGGCCGGCAACCTGCTCAAGCCCTCCGACGGGCGCCCCGTTGCCGTGCCCACTCAGGATATGATCCTCGGTTCCTATTACCTGACCATCGACAAGCCGGGTGAGCCCGGCGAGGGCAAGGTGTTCCGGGACGAAAACGAGGCTATGATGGCGTATCAGGATCATGTGATCGGCCTGCATGCCAAGATCAAGGTCCGCCGTTTCCTGGAAATCGACGGCGTGATGCAGCACCGCCTGGTGGAAACCACCATCGGCCGGGTCATCTTCAACCAGCCGATCCCGCAGGATCTCGGGTTTGTCGAGCGGAACACCGTCGACGATATGTTCCAGTATGAGATCAATTTCAAGGCGGATAAGAAGGGCCTGTCCAAGATCGTGGAAAAATGCATCAAGGTCCACGGCGCTGCCCGCACCTCCGAGGTGCTCGACGCCATCAAGGCCCAGGGTTACAAATATTCCACCAAAGGCGCCCTGACCGTCGCCGTCATCGACGCGGCCATCCCGCCCGAGAAGAAGGAGCTCATCGCCCAGGCCGAGGCCCAGGTGGACAACATCACCAAGATGTACAACAAGGGTCTGCTCTCCAATGAGGAGCGGTACCGCGGCGTTATCGAGACCTGGAACGAAACGACCACCAAGGTCACCGAGGCCCTCAATCAAAATATGGATCCCTACAACCCGATCTTTATGATGTCGGATTCCGGGGCCCGCGGCTCCATCAGCCAGATCCGGCAGTTGGCCGGTATGCGCGGCCTGATCGCCAACACCTCCGGCCGGACCATCGAGGTTCCGATCCGGGCCAACTACCGCGAGGGCCTGAATATTCTGGAATACTTCATCTCCTCCCGCGGCGCCCGGAAAGGCCTGGCGGACACCGCCCTGCGGACCGCCGACTCGGGATATCTGACCCGCCGCCTGGTAGACGTGGCCCAGGATGTCATCATCCGGGAAGAGGATTGCGGCACCACCGAAGGCATCACCGTCTATGATATCCAGGACGGCAGTGAGATGATCGAACCCCTGACCGAACGTTTGGTGGGCCGTTACCTGACCGAGGATTTCTGCGATCCCGAGACCGGCGAGATCCTGGTCAGCCACGACACCATGATGGGGGACAAGGAAGCCGAGCTGATCGCGAAACAGTACGGCGTCAAGCGGATCAAAATCCGCTCAGTCCTGACCTGCGAAGCCAAGCACGGCGTCTGCGCCCACTGCTACGGCTCCAATCTCGCGACGGTCGATCCGGTCACGGTCGGCGAGGCGGTCGGCACCATCGCCGCCCAGTCCATCGGTGAACCCGGCACCCAGCTGACCATGCGGACCTTCCACACCGGCGGCGTCGCGTCCGCCGAGGATATCACCCAGGGTCTTCCCCGGGTCGAGGAACTCTTTGAAGGCCGCAAGCCCAAGCATCTCGCCATCATCTCCGAAATCGACGGCGTCGTCCGCTACGGCGAAGAGAAGAAAAAGCGGATGGTGTACGTCACCCGGAACGTCGACGGCGACGTGGACGAGAAAAGCTATGTCATTCCCTACGGTGCCCGCATCCGGGTGCAGGAAGGGGATGAGGTCAAGGCCGGCGACCGGATTACGGAAGGCTCCATCAACCCTCACGACATTTTGGCCATCAGCGGTCCCGAAGCGGTGCAGAACTACCTGATCCAGGAAGTGCAGCGCACCTACCGGATGCAGGGCGTCGATATCAACGACAAGCACGTCGAGGTCATCGTCCGCCAGATGATGCGGAAGGTCCGGGTCGAGGATTCGGGCGACACCTATCTCCTGCCCGGCGCGATGATCGACCGGGCCGAGTTCGACGCGGAGAACAACCGGGTCCGCGCCCGCATTGAAAGCGGCGAGATCCACCTCAAGGAAGCCACCTGCGCCCCAGTGCTGCTGGGTATCACCAAAGCTTCCCTCGCGACCGATTCCTTCCTTTCCGCCGCCTCCTTCCAGGAGACGACCCGTGTCCTCACCGAGGCCGCTATCAAGGGCAAGGTCGATCCGCTGCTCGGGCTCAAGGAAAACGTCATCATCGGCAAGTTGATCCCCGCGGGCACCGGCATGCAGGTCTATACCGATGTGGATGTGGTCAACATCCACGCGTCGGAGAACGATCCGTATATCGCCACCCTGCGCAGCATGCTGGAGGACGAGGAGGCGCCGGCCGCCTCCGCCGAGCCTGCCCTGGAAGAGCCTGTCTTGACAAATCTCGAACAGTTGTGATACAATAGTCAACTGTGGCATCTGCCGTACAGGGGAGGGGTCTGTCTTGAGCGCCGCTTTGGAAAAACCTCTGGTTTCGGGCGCCAAGCAAACCCAAAGGGCCTTGCAAAACGGCCGGGCCCTGCGGGTCTACATCGCCCGGGATGCCGCATCCCGGGTAGCAGACCCCGTCCGGACGGCGGCAAGCGAGGCCGGCGTGCCGGTGTGTGAGGTCCCCACCATGCGGGAACTCGGCCGGTCCTGCGGGCTGAAGGTCGGCTGCGCCTGTGCGGCGACCCTTCGCGTGCAGGGTTGACCCCGGATCCTCATTTTTGTTCCAAAAGGGCGTATGAGCGCTCTTTTCGGATAGATACTATATGTAGGAGGTGTTAGATTTGCCCACCTTTAACCAGCTCGTGCGCAAAGGCCGGGAAGAGATCGGGAAGAAGGCGAAGGCGCCTGCCCTGCTCAAGGGATGGAACTCCAAAAAGCGCATTCCCACCGACCAGAATTCCCCCCAGAAGCGCGGCGTGTGCACCGCGGTGAAAACGTCGACCCCGAAGAAGCCGAACTCGGCCCTCCGGAAAGTCGCCCGTGTGCGCCTCTCCAACGGGATCGAAGTGACGTCCTATATCCCCGGCGAGGGCCACAACCTGCAGGAGCACAGCGTCGTCCTCATCCGCGGCGGCCGTGTCAAGGACCTGCCCGGTGTGCGGTATCACATCGTGCGCGGCACCCTGGACGCGCAGGGCGTGGCCAAGCGTATGCAGGCCAGGTCCAAGTACGGCGCGAAGCGTCCCAAGGCCGGAGCTGCCAAGTAATTCGGGAGTTCCGCTCGATTCCATCCGTCGATGGAATCCCCACATGTTCATCAGAGGTTTTGATGCGATGCCGTGCGCGCGCAGCGCGTTTCGGCGGCAGCTTTGATATATGCCCGGCTTTGTCCGGGCCTGTAGCGGATCTGCCTCGCATCGGCCAACGGGAGACTGTGCCTTTCGAGTACCGATGATATCATTTATGTGAAGGAGGGAAGTAAAGTGCCGAGAAGAGGTTCCATCGCAAAACGCGACGTTTTGCCTGATCCGCTTTACAATTCCAAACTCGTAACCAGACTCATCAACAACGTCATGGTCGACGGCAAACGGGGCGTCGCCCAGAAAATCGTCTATGGCGCGTTCGACATCATCCGGGAGAAATCCGGGAAGGAGCCGCTCGAGGTGTTCGAGCAGGCGATGGAGAATATCATGCCCCAGCTGGAGGTCAAGGCCCGCCGTGTCGGCGGCGCCACCTACCAGGTCCCGATCGAGGTTCGCCCCGACCGCCGGCAGACCCTGGGCCTGCGCTGGCTGACAGCGTATTCCCGCAGCCGTTCCGAACGCACCATGCGGGAGCGTCTGGCCGCCGAGATTCTCGATGCCGTGAACGGCAACGGCGGCGCCGCCAAGAAGCGGGACGACACGCACAAGATGGCGGAAGCCAACCGCGCGTTCGCCCATTACAGATGGTAAGCCCATACCTGCCCTCCCCGGCATGAGGACCAACCGTTCTCACGGCGCTGTCGCCTGCGGTTCGGGTTCCAAATCCGCTAGAGGCGGCGTTTGCGGCCAATTGAGACAAAGATTAGGAGGACACTTATGGCAAGACAAGTATCGCTGGAGCGCACCCGAAATATCGGTATTATGGCGCACATCGATGCGGGCAAGACCACCACAACGGAGCGGATCCTCTTTTATACCGGTATCAACCACCGTCTGGGCGAGACCCACGACGGATCCGCCACCATGGACTGGATGGCCCAGGAGCAGGAGCGCGGCATCACCATTACCTCCGCCGCCACCACCTGCTTCTGGAAGGAGCACCGCATCAATATTATCGACACCCCCGGCCACGTGGATTTCACCGTCGAGGTCCAGCGCTCCCTGCGGGTGCTGGACGGCTCGGTGACGGTTTTCTGCGCCAAGGGCGGCGTGGAGCCCCAGTCGGAGACCGTCTGGCGCCAGGCCGACGAGTACAAGGTACCCCGTATGGCCTATGTCAACAAGATGGATATCATGGGCGCCGATTTCTACCGCGTGGTGCAGATGATGAAGGACCGGCTCAAGACCAACGCCGTGCCGATTCAGCTGCCGATCGGGGCCGAGGATACCTTCAAGGGCATCATCGACCTGGTGGAGATGAAAGCCTACGTCTACTATGACGACGTGGGCAAGGATATCCGCTGCGAGGATATTCCCGCCGACATGCTCGAGCAGGCGCAGAAATACCACGAAGAGCTCATCGAGCACGTCGCGGAGCAGGACGACGCCCTGCTGGAGAAGTACTTCTCCGGCGAGGAACTGACCATCGACGAGGTCAAGTCCTGCATCCGGAAGGCTACCCTCGCCAACCTGATGGTGCCGGTCACCTGCGGCACCTCCTACCGCAACAAGGGCGTGCAGAAACTTCTCGATGCCATCATCGACTATATGCCCGCCCCGATCGATGTCCCCTCCATCAAGGGCGTCAATCCCGAGACGGGTGAGGAGATCGAGCGGCATTCGTCCGACACTGAGCCGTTCGCGGCTCTCGCGTTCAAGATCGCGACCGATCCCTTTGTGGGCAAGCTGTGCTTTTTCCGGGTCTATTCCGGCACGGTCAATGCCGGCACCACGGTCTATAACGCGAACAAGGACAATGACGAGCGGATGGGCCGTATCCTGCAAATGCACGCCAATCACCGCCAGGATATCGAAACCGTCTACGCGGGCGATATCGCCGCGGCCGTGGGGCTGAAAAACACCACGACCGGTGACACCCTGTGCGATGAAAAGCACCCGGTCATCCTCGAATCCATGGAATTCCCGGATCCGGTTATCCGGGTTGCCATCGAGCCGAAGACTAAGGCCGGGCAGGAGAAAATGGGCATCGCCCTCTCCAAGCTCGCCGAGGAAGACCCCACCTTCAAGACTTACACCGATGAAGAGACCGGGCAGACCATCATCGCCGGCATGGGCGAACTACACCTCGAGATCATCGTGGACCGCCTTTTGCGGGAATTCAAGGTCGAGGCCAATGTGGGTGCGCCCCAGGTCGCGTATAAAGAGACGGTCCGCCGTCTCGCGGACGTCGACAACAAGTACGCCCGCCAGTCCGGCGGCCGCGGCCAGTACGGTCACGTTAAGATCAAGCTGGAGCCTAACGAGCAGGGCAAGGGCTACGAGTTCGTCAACGCCATCGTCGGCGGTGTGATCCCGAAAGAGTATATCCCCGCCGTCGATGCCGGTATTCAGGGCGCGATGCAGTCGGGCGTGCTCGCCGGCTATCCGGTTGTGGACGTGAAGGTCACGCTGTACGACGGCTCCTATCACGAGGTCGACTCCTCCGAAATGGCCTTTAAGATCGCCGGTTCCATGGCGTTCAAAGAGGCGATGCGCAAGGCCGATCCGGTCCTGCTCGAACCGATCATGAAAGTGGTCGTCACGGTTCCCGAGGAGTATATGGGCGATGTCATCGGCGATATCAACTCCCGCCGCGGCCTGATGCAGGGCATGGAAGCCATCGCCGGCGCCCAGCAGATCCACGCCCTCGTCCCGCTGTCCGAGATGTTCGGTTACGCCACCGACCTGCGCTCCCGTACCCAGGGACGCGGCCAGTACGTCATGGAGCCTGCGCATTATGCCGAGGTTCCGAAGAGCGTCGGGGAGAACATCATTTCCAGCCGGGCCAAGAAACAGGACTGATCCCGTCGAAATCGGGATCCGGAGGGGGCGTCCCCTCCAAACCCCTGAAAGAATTGGAAAAAAGGCTTGAAATTCCTGGACGAAGTTGCTACAATGAGTCCGTGCAGACTCATAATACTATTGAGGTTGATAAAGGAGGAACTCCATTATGGCAAAGGCAAAATTCGAAAGAAATAAGCCCCATGTGAACATCGGCACCATCGGCCACGTCGACCATGGAAAGACCACCCTGACCGCGGCCATCACCAAGGTCCTGAACCTGAAGGGTGACGCGGATTTCGTGGATTACGCCAACATCGATAAGGCTCCCGAAGAGCGTGCCCGCGGTATCACAATCAACACCGCTCACGTGGAATATCAGACCGAAAACCGTCACTATGCCCACGTCGACTGCCCCGGCCACGCCGACTATGTCAAGAACATGATCACCGGCGCTGCGCAGATGGACGGCGCCATCCTGGTCGTGTCCGCTGCCGACGGCCCCATGCCCCAGACCCGTGAGCACATCCTGCTCTCCCGTCAGGTCGGCGTGCCCTATATCGTCGTGTTCATGAACAAGTGCGATCAGGTCGACGATCCCGAGCTGCTCGAGCTCGTCGAGATGGAGATCCGCGAGCTGCTCAATGAGTACGAGTTCCCGGGCGACGACACCCCGATCATCAAGGGTTCGGCTCTGGCGGCCCTCGAGTGCACCTCTACCGATCCGAGCGCCCCCGAGTATGCCCCCATCCTCGAGCTCATGAAGGCTGTCGACGAGTATATCCCCAGCCCCGAGCGCACCACCGACAAGCCCTTCCTGATGCCGGTTGAGGATGTCTTCACCATCACCGGGCGCGGCACCGTCGCCACCGGCCGTGTGGAGCGCGGAAAGCTCAACATGTCCGACGAAGTCGAGATCATCGGTCTGACCGACGAGCGCAAGAAGACGGTTGTCACTGGTATCGAGATGTTCCGGAAGCTGCTCGACTATGCGGAGGCCGGCGACAACATCGGCGCCCTGCTCCGTGGCGTACAGCGCAATGAGATTGAGCGCGGCCAGGTTCTTTGTAAGCCCGGCTCCATCAATCCCCACACCAAGTTCCACGGCCAGGTGTACGTCCTGTCCAAGGATGAAGGCGGCCGTCATACCCCCTTCTTCAATAACTACCGCCCGCAGTTCTATTTCCGTACCACCGACGTGACCGGTGTCGTCTCCCTGCCCGAAGGGGTTGAGATGTGCATGCCCGGCGACAACGTCGAGATGGACGTGGAGCTGATTACCCCCATTGCCATTGAGGAAGGCCTGCGTTTCGCTATCCGTGAAGGCGGCCGTACCGTCGGGTCCGGTGTCGTCACCAAGATCAACGGCTGATTGCAGTCCTTTGATCCCAAAACAGTCCTTGAAACCCCCGCCATCCGGCGGGGGTTTTGCTTTGCCACCTCCGAGGGGAGTCAGGCCCGACATCCTGTGCAAAAATCCAGATATGAGATCTCGGAATTTTAGGCTCTCTGCCTCTTGAAAGGGACGGGGAATCGGAGTAAACTTATATCCAGGATTCGGTACCGATCCATACAAATCGAATACGCTGTCTTCGGGGCGGGGTGAAATTCCCCACCGGCGGTGAATTCCGGAAACGGAACAGCCCGCGAGTGCCTTGCATAGGCATTGATTTGGTGAAATTCCAAAGCCGACGGTCCAGGGGCCGGTCTTTAGGCCGGTCCTTGCAAAACGCTAATGGTGTTTTGCTGGATTCCTTCTAAAAAAGGGATCCAGGGTTACAGTCCGGATGGAAGAAGATGCACATAAGGCGGTTTTCCCGCTTTTGTCTCTTTCCTACCCCACAGAGTCTCTGTGGGGTGTTTTTGTTTTCCCAAATAAGACGGCGAAAAGAAAGAGGCGTTTTTATCAATGAAATCTCTTCAACCGGCCACCCGCGAGCCGCTGGTGATGATGGTGGCTACCGCAATGCTCTCCGCTTTGGCGTTGGTGCTCTTTCTCCTTTTTGAGTTTCCGCTTCTGTCGGCTGCTCCTTATCTTAAAATGGATTTCAGCGACATTCCCGCCATTTTCGGCGCGGTGGTTTT